>Ga0115550_1003508_pt1 | contig 10153 bp, 23 predicted proteins | sample COGITO_mtgs_1005_FD_87177 | JGI IMG/M metagenome (GOLD analysis project Ga0115550, IMG submission 87177) | Pelagic marine microbial communities from North Sea - COGITO_mtgs_100511 | ecosystem: Environmental > Aquatic > Marine > Epipelagic | place: Germany:Helgoland, sampling site Kabeltonne... | reverse complement strand
TGAAACCATTTATCATCCTAGTCGTTACATTAACGTGAACATCACAGAACCTGTAGAAATTTCTAAACGCAGAGAATGGATTACCTGGTACACCGTAAACTTGATGGTACATTTGACAATAAGACTCAGGTGTTGGTGTTCCTGACAAGAAACAAACATAAGGGTTTTGTTTTTTAATCATAGCACTTACCTGCTTCGCTCTCTTACTTGGCTTAGGGAAGGCCCCTAGACCGTGAGCCTCATCAAGTATTATCATATCCCACTTAACGTTTGGTGCTTTATGTATGGACTCATAGTTTATAGTAAACAACGAGAACGAAGCAGGACACATCAGATCGTAATCAGAGGTTATGGATGATATAGCCTTCTTCTTTGTTAAGAACAAAACATTCTCACAGCCCAACTTTTCAGCAAGCCCTAGGCTTGTAAGTGTTTTACCTGTACGAACCTCCATAGCTAAATAAACCATCTTTCGCTTCTTGATTATATTAGAAGCAATGTCAATAATATTTTTCTGGTAGTCTCTAAATTCCATAACTTATTTTTTCTATTTTTTCCTTTATATCAGAACACTTCTCATAATGCTCATGCTCAACGAAAATATTAATACAATGATTAAGCACATCAACAACACCATAATCAGAGTACATGTAATCATAAGGATCTATGAAAAAAGAAACCTCGAAAGCCCCTGAATCATATATTATCTCATCAGCATCCATACCCAAAACAATAAGCATATAAGTATTCAATGCTGTGTCAAAATCTTTATCCATACTTTTCTTTTAGTAGTTTGTAAACGTAATTTAAATCTAATATAGCATCGTACTCTTTCTTGTAAACCTTACCACTTAATGTTTCTTTAGACTCATGAAGTCTTTGTTTGTCATCAATGTAAGTGTCGTACCCATTAGAGGTGATGCCGCCCCTACGGACAGCAATCTTGTACAACCCATTCATGAAGAATTCTTGAACAATGTAAGTCACCTCTTTTCCATCAACTTCTTTTGTTTTCTCAACATCCTTCCAATCACCTAATGGTTTAATATATACCTGGAAATCATTATCAATACACCACCTGAATGCATCAAAATTCAAGTCCGGGTATTTCTTCGGGGCTTTTTTTGAACTCATCTTCTTGTGTTTTATCGTTATACATTATCCATTGTCCTTGGTTAGACCTGCTTGATTGAAAGCTCCTTAATGTACCTCTGTACTCTAAGTAAATTCCAAAAGCTTTTAGCCATTTGTAGAACTGTACCCTAGATATAGTGTGCTTTGCTTTAGGAGCAAAATCTTGATTCAAGTCTATGAACTCCATGTACAGCTCATCCATAAATATCCTCTTGTTGTAAACAATCTTAGAAGAAGCTTCTGAACCCTCAACCAATCCAACAAACTCAATGAACTCATGACAAGTCTCTTGACCAAGTCTTCTGATCTCAACGTTCTTAAACTCAGCAGAAACTAATCCTGTTCTGAAGTATGAACTTAAGTTGTTAATCATGTAGTTATCGAATGAACACCACTCATCATCACTCCACTCATCAAAGAACCTCTTACCAAACTCATCAACAGGAGTGAAGTCTTTATTGTAGAACTGCTTAAACTCTAGCTCCCACTTCCTTCTTGCGAATGAATTACCTCTACCCCTTATAGCGTAGTTAGTTGTTATAACTATCTTAGGGCTAAACTTGAATGGTATTCTTATAGCCGTCTTGTTCTTCCTTTCAATAGTAAGTCCCTCAGTAATAGCCGAGAACAATCTCTCGAAGTTAAAGTTCTTCTTAACATCATCAAAAGAAACAAGCTGTGTGTCCGTGTTTATTGTCTGATAAGCAAACGGACTATCAAATGAGAATGACTTACCATCAATCATAGAAACCTTCTTCATCATGCTTAAGCCTTGAACGAACAAACCTTTACCTGTTCCTCCCTCAGGGTTGTCAGTAATAATCTCATCATTCAGTATAACTGATGGACAGAACCCAGGGTCTTTATAACTGCTCAATAAGAATCCTATGGTTGAATGTATTGAGTCAATTCTACCTTGATTATCACCTGCTATATTGGATATGAACTTCTTAAAGTCACATTCAGTTGCATCACAATGCTCAAAGTCTCTGTCAATGATTTGGTCGTTCCAAACATACCCATCAAGATCTATGTAGTCAACCTTCTCCACCTTCTCAGCAGAAACTTTAACTGCACAATTCCTAAAGTATATGAAACTAAAGTGCTTAGTGTCTTGAACAAAGTGAACATTAACCGTATCAATCATAGATAAGAAATCCTCCTTAAAGAACCTTGTCTTGTCAGCGAAAAAATTATACACTGAGAAGTCTGAAAGGCCCTGTAGATACTTCAAAACATAATCTTTTATCTCTTCCTCGCTTGCTGTCTTTATAAGGTTATTTGTCACCTTAACAAATGTGTACTTAGAACTACCGTGGTGTGAGAACTTGTAGAAACCTTTAGACTCTAAGAACTCCTTAAATAAGTAGTGTATTAAAGTTATAGACCCTTTCTCAGATACATGCCAAAACTTTGTTACATTTCCATCATTCTGTATAGACTTCACAACACTATCAACAATCTCCTTATCAATACCTTGAACATCCTCTTCAATAGACTCTCCTTTGTTTACCTTAACACGTATCTTAGAAGTCTTAACCTCGTCCTCGTAGTACTTAGTCCCATGAGCCACAATGTTCTTGTAAGCCGAAGAAACAGTTGTCTTTATCTCCTCCATTGAGAAACCTTCTCCAGAGTATTGACCTAGTACATACTCAGCCAATGACCTGTTAATACCATACTCATTAAGGGCTGAGGCAAGTATGAATGCATTGTTGTTTCTGTACCCCTCAACCATAGGGAACTTTTTCTTCCACCACTTTACCAGGATTTCAATAACCTTGTTATCATCTGTTATCGGTATCAGAAGCTTAGTGTCACTCTTATCAATAGGCTTATACTCTAAGTTAGATAACTTCTCCCAAACCTTTGAATCATTGTTTATGTAAATGTCTGGATCATAAGACTCATAACATACCCTACTTATGTTTTTAGATGTAACATCAAAGAACTCAACATCAAAGTAATCCTTCAACGCATCGAAGTACCTTTTGTGGTTTGTGTAGTCATTAGGTACCTTAACAATAACCTTCAGACCATTGCCACTTGGACTAATAAAAACAGACATAACGTACTCATCAGCCATCATAGCCTCTTTCCACTCAAGCATCTCCTCCTTAGAAGAGTAACCATCGAAGTCTAAACAAATCAAAGAACTATACTCCTCTAAAGCATTGTCCGACCTCTTAGGGAACTTTCCAGAAAAACATATCGCAGGTAAATCCTTCTTAAGGATATTCCTTTTAGACTTATCACTTTCACCACGAATCTTTAAGATAAGATCCTTGTTAATACCATTTTTTATTCTCTCTAGGACAACATCAACACTCCTGTAGAACGGAGTAGAGGTTTCCTTTATATTCTTGAATATAGTAACCATTAAGCCATCATTTTTAAAATTGCTCTCACACGAAGTTTTAGAAGCTCTTGGTTCTCATGACTCAAGCCCTCCATTTTAGATGTAATATAATTCTCATCGCTATCTTTCAATAACCTGTTATACTTACCCTCTAACTCATTGTACTGGTCCTGTAATTTTTTATTAGCGTACCTTAGAAGTATTGATTCATTATGAACAAAATCAACCTCTTCCTTACTACCCATCTTGTTCTTAATTAATAAGTATTGTTCGTAAAGCTTAGGCTCATACATCTCTACATGTTCGAATTTTTTTAAACCATGAAGTACCGTTCCATGGTCCTTATTTACTTGGGCTCCTATTGATGAATAAGTCCCCAAACTAAAATCATCCTTAGCAAGCTTGTAGTAAATTGCCCTTCCCATAACATACTCACGTTTTCTACTTGGTTTTTTGATATCTAGTCCTATACGCTGTGAGACTAAATGTATTATTTCTTCTAATTTTTGCATGTTGTTGTTTTTAAGGTTAAAAAACCCCCAATTAAGGGGGCTTTATGTAAATCTGTCTAGAAATCTATCTCAACAGGGTCTGTTTCAACAACCTCATCCTTCTTCAAGTAAGAAGAAATGTACTCTTGAAACTCTCCAGCAACCTTGTCAGCCTTAACTGAGTCAGCCTTGCTTATGCTTGAACCTAACTTAAAGTCCGGAGTAGTGTACTTAACACTTCCTTTCTTCTGCTCAATTGCAGAGTTAACCTCAACCCACTTAACATCACAGTCCTTAGAGAAGTTCTCTATGAAGTTCGACCACTCACGAACTACAGCTCCCTTGAAGGAAATGTTCGCTAATGAACCATCCTCTAACATAACGTAAACAGAACGGTGATACTTACCACCAGCATTGGTGATTGACGGCTTGATGTCTTTGTAAAGACCCTCAGCAATTACTCCTCCTTTGTATGACTTAACAGACATTGGCTCACTACCAATGAAGTAAACCTCATTAGAATAAATACCACTACCCGAAGCATCGCTCCATCCTTTCACGGTATGGTAGTGTTGTAAGAAAACAAACTTGAAAGGTAACTCTACCTTAACGTTTTCTCCTTTAGACTTGTCATAGTAACTGAATGACTTGTCGTTTGATTTCCACTCTAAGTACTTAGTGGTTGGGTTTGAACTTTTGTTCGACTCTTGTTGGTGGCTAATTCTTGCCATAATAAAAAAATATTTAAGTTACGCTTCTCTTGCCCGAAGCGCTTGGGCTATTATTTATACTTACTTAATCTGCAATTAAAGAATACTTTATAATATTATTATCTAAGTCAATACACTTCCAATCTATAATTCTTAAACCTTCTAAGTGCACTCGGTCACCTTCATCTAAGTGTATCTCTCGGTTAAATTCCTTGTATACATCTTCGTTTATCTTGTCTAAAACAAAACCCCTGTCTTTATAATGATCTTCATAATACTTGTAAGGATCTTTTATGATTCTTCTCTGCCCAAAAATCTCGTAATTAATATTAAACCTTGTTTTCATTTCTATTAAGTGTTTTTTTATGTTATAATACTTCGTTAGCTATGTAACTCATTACATCCTCTGTGGATGCATCGGTGAAGAACCTTTTGTAAACCTGTACGGCCTTCAACACCTTGTCTCTTCCTCTCTCTAAGAACTCATCACTGCACGTAAACCTCTTCATCTGTAAACTCTCCTTGTCAATAACAAAGAACTCAAAAGGTAGGTTGAACATTGAACTGTAGAGGTATGCTTGACTGTCATAATTGTACATCCTTGCACTTGTTCTGAACTTAGCTATCGATGATGATGTCTTGATATCTATAATCTTATCCTTGGTAACGATGTCAGCCTTACCCTTGAACTCAACACCGAAGAACTCACCAATGATTGGAACCTCGTACTGAGTGCCCTCTGCATATATCTCTGATGCAAACTCTTCATTGTTCTTCATCTGATCAATCGCCCTGTCTAATTGGTCGGCCTCTTTCCTTAGTAGTAATAACTTACCTTGCGCTTCTTCCTTGTAGAACTTAGTGCTCCTGGTGGAAGCATCAACTATCTGAAAGTCATCCTTCTTGTGTTCCTCAATCATTGATACATGGAAGTACCTCCCTTGTACCATTGGCAATGTCTCCTTACTAGGCTTACCGAACTCTCTTGGGTTGCTCAGTAATATACCGATGTTTGAGTTTGATAAGTATTTCTTACCATAAGCCCCGTAGTAGTGCTTATCTTCTTGTAACTTTTTTAGTATTGATTTCATTGTATTTTGTTAAATAAGTTTCTCTTAATTTCTTTAGGTAATTGTACCTCTTGTGGTTCCTCTTGCCATTAATCTCTTTCTGTATACTGTTCTCTATTGCTGTAAGCTTTCTCATGTACTTGTTCTTCAAGTAGTTGTTCAAACTTTCCTCAAAAGTCCCTACAACAAAAGAATAAGTCATGTCTGTGTAGAAGTCAGTTTCCGTAGAGTAAATCCGAATACCCTGGTCATCCTTAACAATCTTAACACCTTTGTAGATAATTGAGTTATCAAGCTTCACTGCATTAAAGATGCTATTCGCTTGTTCCCAAATCTCGTACATATGATAGTTGTTCTTGAAAGTTAATGATAAAATCCATGTAATCTAACTGATTTAAATCGTCCTCTAATAGTTGTTTTATTTTTCCCATGTGTGCAAATCTATGTTATTTATAGTTACTGGACAAGTTTTTTCTTAAAAAAATTCGTCTTTCTTTTTATTCCCTTCTTAAGTACATACAAATCATGCGCCTTAGCACACTCTATCTCTGTGTCGTACACTCCAAATGTGTGTCTTACTTTATTAGTAATGAATGAACCATACCATATAACTCTTCCACTCATTTTTCTCTTTGTTACTCCTTTATATTTTGACATATATATATTTTATTTTTTTTGTGTAATAGAGGTATAAAGTCGACACCTCGACACGATCCTAGTAACAGTAAGGGCTAACCCCGTGTCGATACCGTGTCGACTTACTCTTTTTGTGTCGACTTATGTTAAAAAGTTTAATAAATTGCTCAATTCTCCTGGAGTTTTTACAATCATTTCCTTCTCACCTCTCCTTACAATCATGGATTCGTCACCGAAAAAAATCTTAACACCGTTCCCAACACCTAAACTAATCTTCCTTGATCTTAATACATCAACAAAGGTTGTTTCATCTGTTTCTGTGAAATTTTCTAGTTGGCTTGTAGGTTCTTCTGAGTTGAGTAGTTCGTTTATCCTATCAACCATTTCATATGATGGTTTATCTGCGTTCCAGAACCACTTTACACCTTTAGTGATTCCAATCTTCTTAATAAAACCTTCCTTCACTAAGAGGTCTGATAATTCCTTACCTAACACTCTGTTCCAATCTCTTCTCTTTGTTCTTGGATCTCTGTCCAATAATACTTTTAAGTTTACTAATTTGTTAATCATCGTTTTGAATTTTTTTGTATGCCTCCGTCATTCTATCGTTATCGTAGTAATACAGGTTATTAATTTGTTTCATCCACTCATTAAAGTGTTCCTTACTGCTTTCTCTTATATAATTATTGCTCATAATCTTCGTCTATTTCTTCATAATCACCAATAGTAATTTCCCTCTTGTATCCTTTAGCTTTACGAGGTACTATAACCCTCTCTGATTTCCATCCAGTTACTGAGTTTAATTTATTCTCTAGAAAGTACTTGTATCTGCTCATTCTCTTTATTAAATTTGATTAATGCTTCTTCCTCGGTCTCGTGCCTACTTATAGTTTCTGACATCTTTCCTGGTTTCTTTATCCTTACTATCCAAAACTCACCAGCTTTGAATACACCTACCTTGCCGTGCCATGGAGGAGGTGATGTGTAGTTACGCTTTCTTCTCATAGTAAAATTTTAAGTACATTTTAAAGGTATCTATGTCTGTATCAAAACCCTCATGTAGGAACCTATCTAAGACTAATGGATCAACATCCATCTTGTTTACCTCGTTCATAAATTTTGTCATTCTGTCCTCTCGTGAGAGTGAACACCCGAACCACTTTGCTATTTTTTTAATCATGTCTATTTGTTTTTTGCTAAATTAGTCATTTATAATGAGTTGACCAAATTTTTTACGTTAATATTCTAAGTTAATTGGGTTATAATCACGGTCTTCGTAATCATGTACCGAATAAACCTCGCTTCTGTTCTCTTTTGCAAACTTTATGCACTCTTCCTTACGATCAAACACATAATAGTCCTCTTGATAATCTCCGTGGTCATCGTATACTCTTAATTCTACAATAAATCTCATAACTCTAGTATTTTAATTAATTTTATGATGAGTGTGAACAATAAGCCTAAAGCTCTGCTTGAAACAAACATTGTCCATTCTCTTTTACACAATCAAATATCTGTTTACCTAAATGATAGTCGGCATAGTTGCTCATCATTTCTCTACTGATCCCTGCTGCCTCTGCAATTTCATCATTCCATGAGTCTCTATCCTTAAAGAACTCTTCAACCTTCTCGAAGTCTTCCTTTAGTAAGGTTAACTCTTCTTCTATTGTTGGTAGGTGTTCATCATAAAAGTAATACTCTAAGTAATCATTGTATCCTTCTGAACCAAATCTGTCTGCTGCTCTACTTGACTGTACTGAGAACATAAACTTTCCGTTTATGTCTCCTTGATAATATCTTCCCATAATTTCTAATTGTTTAATTGATTAATATTTATTGTTCTAATATTTTAATTGCTTCCTCGTTTGTGTATTTTCTATTCTCATCCGAATAGTCTGTGAGTATTTCAATATACCCCTCTGTAATATCTTCTTCTACCTCACTACTATCCTTCCATACTTCAAGGTACTCGTGAACTGCATGCCCCTCCATTTTAAATAGCTTTGCATCTGTGTATCCTCCCCTAGCATCTGCACCATTGTGTATTTGAATCAATATATAATTTTCATCATTTATGATTATGTTTGCGCCTTGCAGTATCTGTGATAGGTCGCTCTCTCCCTTGTTTGTGTTCCAGGGTTTTTGTATTTCAACATCTGGCTGTTCCATCAACATGGCATATGCTTCTTTACTCACTCCGTACATATCTCCTTGCATAGTCCATTTGTAATCTACAGAATCATTTTGTATTTTATTAAACTCCTCGCATATATCATCAATCTCTAGGTTGTTTGTGAGGTAATGGAAAACAGAGACCGTTCTGTGTATTTTCTTGTACTTTGCATCTAATTGATACAACTCTTCTTCTTCATTCTCGAAATCTTCAATGGTTTTCTTCTGATTCCTTTGCCAACCTCTTCCCTCAGAACCTCCACTATCAAATATATGTTTTCCAGTATTCTCGGTAAGCATTCCGTACACTACTTTTTTTACGTCTTTCATCTTCTTATTATTTTAATTTCGTTAAACTTATTCTTCAGTATATCCCATAAGCCCAATGGCTTTATGTTCATCTCCTGGTAAGCCTTGGACTTGATTGCCCTAGCATTCCCATACCACTTGATGAGGTGTTCAGCCCTTGATAAATCTTCCTTGTCTTCAATGTTATTACTTAGGATCTTATCTATCTCTTTAAGGTATTTCTTGATTCGCTTAGTCTCGTAATCGTATAATTCTTTTGATGTTCTTTTCATTAGTTGGTTATTCTTTCTGTTAATATCATTCTGTGTTCTTCTGCTAACTTTTCCAATACAGGGACACACGCCATGTAGATTTCTTCATCATTAAATTGTGCAATCAATTCAGCTGATGATTTGCTTTCAAAGTAAACTTCTATTATATGTTTGTTGTTTTCCATGTTATATAAAATCTTTATCTGTTAATACTTGATTTAATTCTTTTTTTACATCGTAAAATTCTCCAACAGTATATACACCTCTGTAAAAATCTTTGTCAATCTGTTTAAGTGTTTCAATTAGTTCTTCCATGTCTTTAGTTTTTATTATTTTGTTAATTAATTTCTCAACTTCTTCTTACAACATAGTAAGAGTCAAGTTCTTCCTCTTGGTCATCTTGTGTGCCATCTTCATTATATATTACAGGAAATGTCTCGTATAAAAATTCCCATCCATCTTCAAAATCTTCAAATGATTTTTGTGTAAAACAATGGGTTCCAAATTCGTCTTCTATTATCCAACTCATATCTTTCTTTTGTTAATTAATTTTTCAACTGCTTCTATCTTAGTAGAATAAACTCATTGCATTAAACAAACCCTCTTCAGTAGCTAATTGTACTGAACTTACTCTCACATTTAAGGTGTCTGAATCCTTATACTCTTGAACTGCCAGTTTCCTGGCACCTTTCAATGTCTTTGCCCATACTGTGTTCCAACCTCCACCTTCGAAGGAGAACATATACTGTTTTAACTCTTTACTCATTGATGTTTTCATGTCTTTAGTTTTTATAATATTGATATTATTTTGTACCCTCTACCACTCATAAAGTTGTACCAGTTGTCTAAATGTTTTTCGTCCTTGAATTCCTTGGTCACTACCTTGTAGTTTCCGTACTGGTTCTTGTATGATATTGTTTTCTCCATTATTTTCTTTTGTTATGTCCATCTTCTATGAGTTCATCTATCATCTGACCTATTTCCATCTCTAGATAGTGGTCAATAGGATTTCCAAACCATT
>Ga0115550_1003501_pt1 | contig 10165 bp, 7 predicted proteins | sample COGITO_mtgs_1005_FD_87177 | JGI IMG/M metagenome (GOLD analysis project Ga0115550, IMG submission 87177) | Pelagic marine microbial communities from North Sea - COGITO_mtgs_100511 | ecosystem: Environmental > Aquatic > Marine > Epipelagic | place: Germany:Helgoland, sampling site Kabeltonne... | reverse complement strand
TGGGGGTGACAATTCTCTCTCATTGTACGAAGATGGTGCTATCGGTTCACTCTATTCTAATCTGGATGCTGGTACAGGCAACTCAGTTGATGATCATGTAACAGTACGTGACATCATTGATGAGTTCTATACGAATGGACTTCTATCAACAGAGTCGATACAATCAGTTTATGATCCTACTTTAGTTATTGACGGTAAATTGTCGGACGAATATAATTCTCTACACATACATCAAGTAACATCATCAGGAACTTACAATCAGTTTCCTAGTTATCACGATGAGGCGACTTTACTTGATGGTAATAGTGATATAGTCGAATCAAGATTAAAAGTGAAGAATAAGATTATACGATCAATTATGAGAAAGAATATGATTGATATAGGTATGAACGGTACATTCTTTTTCAGTGGATCGGTTACTGTTGGCAATAAAGTTCGACTTCTTTTTCTAAGCAGTAATGTTGAAAGTGACGATAAAGATTTCGTAGAACAGATAGATACGAGAAAGTCTGGTGATTATTTAATTGTGGCAATAAATCACAAATTAACAAGTGAGAAAAATATCACACAACTAAGACTATCTAAACTTGGCGAACTACCGGACGACTTTGAGTTATGAACATTTTAACACCCATACAGAAAGAGTTTTATGGTGATGACAATCGCTGGTTCTTCGGTACTGTTGTCAATGCACATCCACCGACAGGTCTTGAAGGCAGAGTTAAAGTTCGTATCAATGGTGTTCATAGTCCTAGCACTGGTGACATTCCTGAGAAAGATTTGCCTTGGGCACAGATACTCATACCGACTACCGAAGGCGGTGCATCTGGCATTGGACGCATTCCTCAAATCGTACAAGGATCATTCGTGTTCGGTATGTTCATGGATGGTACAACTTCTCAGTTGCCACTTATCATGGGCACATTACCTCGTACAGAATATCCCTCTGCTGTACAGACAGGACGAAGAAACCCTGACGAGAATGCTGTTGACTACACTAAGCGAAGATTACAAAATGTAGTGACACAGAAGTTTAAAGATGATACAGTAGAGAAAGCACGAATACCTTTACGTAGACAACAGAGCATGAAGTTTTTTATTGACAATGGTTATGATTTAATTCATGCTGCCGCAATTACTGGTGCGCTTCAAGGACAGTCACAGTTTCAAATATATGACGAGAGTTTCTTGGACGCATTTCTTACTCCTGAGTTAGGCATTGCAGGATGGAAAAAGATTAGAACTTTGGGTAGTCGATACAACAATCTATTAAAGTTTGCGGCACAGTTCTCACCTAACTCAGATTGGAAGTCTTTCTCTCTGCAACTTCAGTTCGTTTTATATGAGTTGAGAACACAATTCGGACAAGAGAACAGTCGATTGATAGCAACAGTAAATATTAAGGATGCGAGTGAAGTGGTGAACAGATATTACCTCAAGAATACTAATGTAACTAATAGACTTGCACAACAAGCATACGATGAGGTAATGGTTTAATGTCAAATAGTGAAGTTCTCAAGGATAAGGTTGCGAATGCACAAAGTGCGGTCGATACGACACCAATTACCAATGCTGCCAATGATGCAGTAAACAACTTAAAGAATCAAGTAGAAACAACTACAGGACAGATAGCAGGTCAAGTAGAAGGTGGTATACAATCACTGACATCTAAGGTTGATAAGTTTCAGGACAAGTTAAACACTACAACTGTCGAGGGTCTGATCGATGACGGTATAGAAAGTCTCGAAGGAATGGCAACTGATGCTGTTGCCAAATTAGCAACCGATTTCATAGGAAAGTTTGGTTCATCTGTTAAAGTAACATTCACTGAACCAGATTCAGCGGGTATGGTATATCCTTTGTCCGCTTCTCTTGTTCCACAAGGTGGAATAAATCCTACTGTTGCATCTATAATACAAGCGATCACTGGTCTTGGACTCGACGCGGGTAGTCTACAGAAAGCAGTAGTTGAGGGCAGTCCTCAAGGTCTTATGGACGCAAGCAAAGACTTAGTGGGTCAGATCGGTGCTTTCAGTGGTGCTGAAGCGATTGCTAGTCTTACAGAAACTGCTGTCAACTCAGTAACCGATGTACTCAAAGACGCGACAACTGGCGCATTAAGTCAAATCGTAGATGCTGGTGATAATGTTCTTAATAGTATCAACAAGAACTTATCGTTTCCGAGTGGTTGGGATTCTAATGGTGAAGCAACTGCGTACACTGCTATTACAGGAGCAATGGAAAATAACGACAGTGCATTCAATCAATCCATGGCACAGTTATCGGGTTCGATAACAGACTTGAGAGCAACAGTAACTAGCGCACAAGAGATTAAAGCAAACAAAGCAGGCGAAGTATCCGATCTAGCAAATCTATCAGGCGGTAAAGACGGAAAGACTGTTCAGGCAGATGTTGATAGAGGTGCTGAATATCGATCACTGTACGACAAGAAAGGTAGTGAGTATCGCACTCTTGTCAATACGAAGATTGCTAATAACTCGAAACGTGGTATCATTCAAGGACTAAATCAAGATACTCTAAAGAATATTAATAAAGAGTTCTATGAATTCACCTTTCCTAGAACACTCTCAGTTGAACAGATTACAGACATTGTTGACTTATGTCAAGGCGATGCTGCCGAGTTCTCTGAAGCAGTTCGAAAGATGTCTGATATAACAAAGAAAGAATATGCAGAGATTAAAACTTTTCTGAGGACTATCGACACAACTATCTTTAGTGCAACAGCACCTATATTATCAGATAAAGTATTTGGTACTCCTTATGTTATAGGATCATTCAGAGAGTCTTGGAAACAGGGAGCAGGTGATCCTTCATTCCCTTACATATCATCTCGTGAAGAACTTCAAGCAGATTTGAAAAACCTTAGTCGAGAAGTCACTGAGGTTGTTACTCACTGGACAGAGACACACACGAACAAGAATATCGGGTCTGAAGAGATTAATAAATACCACATTGCCGCTGGACTAGATGGTATCGGTTATCATTATGTTATCAGAAGAGATGGTTCATTGCAACGAGGACGTCCACTTAATATTGAAGGACAACATTCTCCTAATAACAATCATGATAAGCGAAGCATAGGAATAGTATTTGTTGGTGGTATTAACGTACCGAGTGAAACACCCAACAGTGAAAACTTTTTATCTGCGCAGTCGTTGACAAGAAGTCAAATCAATACATTCGATCACTTCTGTCGTGCAACATATAATATATTACCAGGTGCACAGATCGTGGGACACAGTAACATCGACGAAGACGAGTTTGATCCAGGGTTTGATGTTATCAGTTATGTTAGATCAAACTTTGGTAAGAAGAGTAAGTTCACAACTCCGCTCACTCAAGTACCCTTTACAATAGATGAGTTATTAACAAATGACAAATAAACTAGACAATCTTGACGCACGAACAAAGTTTGTTGGTGAAGGTCAGGAAGCAAGTGTGGGTGTTCCGAAAGACGGGTTTGCTGATGCGTCTGGTGAGTTTCCTAATCGCGAATACTTCTTTGGTAGTAGTATAAACAAGGCAGCAAAAGGCGAAAAGATAAACAATCTTGATTTGGGCGGTGGTGACTTCGGAGTATCAATTGATATCCCATCACAGAAACCATCTCAGTTTCCTTATAATCAAGTACAAGAAACACAGTCTGGTCATTCTATAGAAGTAGATGACACTCCTGGTGGGGAACGTATTCTTCTCAAGCACAGAACCGGTGCTGGTGTAGAGTTACGTGCTGACGGTACTGTTCTAATAGTCTCGAAGAATCAAAAGATCGAAGTGACTGGTGGTGATCATACAACGATTATTGAAGGTGAAGGTAATCTTGTCTATAAAGGTAACCTTAATCTTACTGTATCGGGTGATTATAATGTTGATGTTGAGGGTAATTATAATCTCAATATTGCAGGAGATAAAAAGGAAGATATTAAAGGTAGACACACCAAAACAGTAAACAAAGATCAAAACTATACTATTCGTGGTTCACGCGGTAGTCAAGTAGTTGGCATGAACACAGAAACTATGCTCGGTGATAATAATGTTATTGTCGCAGGAAAACAACAGAACTTAGTACAAGGCAATATAGAGATACTGACAGGTTCATCATTGATTACAACTGCGGTTGCTGAATGGGTCGCCGCATCGTCAACTGCAAATATAACAGCGCGGCATGTTAGCATGATTGGTCACAAAGGAACTATTGGTGGTCCACTTATCGACTATTACGGTAAAACATATGGCGGTATGCCTGGTGGTCTGACTAATCTATCAACATTCTACGGGACATTAGTGGGTAAAGCATCCGAATCGATTCATGCTGACTATGCTATACTGTCGTCTATATCAGAGTTTGCACAAGGTGCGGCAACTGCAATCATTGCTAAGAAAGAAGCGCCATGTATAGTAAAACCTCCATCACCAAAACCAGGCATTATGCCCTTCATACCAGTCCCTCCTACTGCGCCTCTGCCAAACCCAGCAATCATTGAGACTCAGTTAGCAACAAGTAATTATGGTATCAGAAACGTTGTGGTCGATTCAAAACTAGCAGATAAGATAAGCAAGTCGGACGACTATAAAGGACTCTTCAACTTTGATCCTACTATTCATGAGATTCGTTCTAAGTTACGTGATCCCGCTAACTTTGATAATGGTGGGTTCACAAGTTATCTAGTGAGTGAAGGCAAACTAAACAAAGACTTTAAGAAGAACATTCCCCGAAACATTGGACGATCTGCATCTAAGAAAGGAACTATTAGATTTGGCATCAACACTCTCGGCAACAACCCTGCTGACACCAGAAGCAAGCGATTTAAGGTAAATACGAAATGAAGTTATTGGTAGATCCACAATATAATCCAGAGTTTGAAGCGTCTATCACATCAGCAACTAAACTTGGTCCAGGCATATCGCTTGCTAAGTTTCTGGGTGCTAGAGGATCACGTACACAGTTAGAGAAACTATATGCTGACGGTTTCTTTGGTGCACCTGACACAGCACAGATTGCTAGAAACTTAGTTCTTCATGCGCAGGCAATACAAACTGTAACCGGCAATTCATTCTTTTCTAAACATAGACTAGTAGTGAGTGAAGGTATATATGAACCTAATCCTAAGTTTGTTATACAAGAGACTAAAGTAAACGACGAAGCGGCAGCAAAGAAACTAGCAGAGAACAATAAAGGTTCTTACGGTAAAGGTCCTGACGGATGGTTAGCAAGAATACCAGTATACACTGGTGAGAAACCAACGTCAAATAGTATCAACGATTTGCGTAGAACTGGACGCACAGTAGTATATCAACTGATCGATCATCAAGGTAAGACTGATCCTAGATTGTCATTTGATCTTGCGGTGTTCTGGAAAGATTATGTGAACTATGATAAGTTGACACTAGACTACGACACTTTTGATCCGAACGGTGATCTCACCTGTTCTATTATATTAGAGATGCCGAAGGTTGGTACTGATTGGGATGTAAGTTATAAGTTCAATCTCGAAACAACTTACAATGGTGAACTTCAATCAAAAGATGAGTTGTTAGAGATACTTCCTGAGGAAGATGATGAATCTAGCATATTTGATTTTTTCTCTTAGAAATAACATATAAATAAAAGAAAAAGGTTTTAGTAGCATGGCGAAGATTTTTTCAGCAGAAGATGGTAATCTCAGCACGAGTGTTAGAGTCGTGCGCGAACGTCTGTACTCTGATTTTGATCTCACGTTTGAGGCAAATACTACTAGTGGCGGTGATTTATATAAAAAGACAGATGCCGCTTCAGTAAAACAAGCAATCAAAACACTTCTACTAACGAGCAGATTCGAGAAACCTTACAAACCACAGTTTGGTGCAGACTTAAACTCTTTACTTTTTGATCTTGCGGATGCTGATACAGGCGAAGAAATATCGTCTGCTATCAAGACTGCAATAGAAAGATACGAACCACGAGTAGCAGTAACACGACTTCAAGTCTCAGCAACACCAGATTATAATAGTGTTGATGTTGTTGTTGAATTTCGTGTAACGAATACAGACCAAGTTGACACACTAAGATTATCAGTTGGTGGTCAGACAGCAGGTCCTGCAATATCTATCGAGTTGCCAGTTACACCTGATCAGATTGTTGATCGAGTTATACTATCAGAAAGAGAAGGTGTAGTTACTCTAAGAACATTGACCGAAGCGGGTGCATTCTTAATTAGAGACATCGGTAAGACTGTTGACGGTGCAATATTAACACAAGACGGTGATGAGATAGCGTTATCTGGTGATTCAGGTGACGTACTAATCAAAACCGTAGGATTATAATAAGAGGATAACCAGTAATGGCAACAACTATTAAATCTACGGATTTAGATTTTGATGCAATCAAGAATAGTCTTAAAACACATTTGATACGATCAGGTGAATTCAATGACTATAACTTCGAGGGATCGGCACTGTCTAGTCTGCTAGATGTGTTGGCATATAATACACATCAAAATTCACTAGTCGCTAACTATGCTCTGAACGAATCATTTTTGAGTACTGCGCAAATGCGCTCCTCACTTGTAGGTCTAGCGGGTGGTTTGGGTTATACTGTCAACTCAAGAACTGCGGCATATGCTGTCGTGAATCTTTGGATTGAGGATAACGATAATCCATCTAGTGTTACGATGCCCGCAGGTTTTAAGTTTACTACTACCGTTGACAATCTAACGTACACCTTCCAGACTCGCGATACATTAACCGCAACAAACAATGGTAGTAATCTATATTACTTTACAGCGAATGCTAACATCAATGTTCCTATCTACGAAGGTACTTCTAAGAGCAAGAACTTTATTGCAGGTGAAACTGCCTCAACTGATTCGTTCGTTATTCCTGTAACCAATATTGATATCGCAACTATCAAAGTTACTGTATACGAAGATCCTTCGCATGATGTAGGAACGGTTTACACTAACATTTCTAACGCGACAACTATTGACGTGAACTCCGCTATCTTTGTCGCGAAAGAAACTCCGAACGGTTTCTATGAAATATCGTTTGGTAACGGTGTTAGATTCACAAACACTACTCCTAAAGCGGGCAACAGAATACTAGTTGAATATACTACAGTAGCAGGTCCTTTAGCAAACGGTGCTAGAACATTTACTGCTGAAAGCACTGTCGGTAATGGTAAAACATTAAACATCAATAGCGGAACTTCTGGTGGTGGCAACGAGAAAGAAGGTATTGAATCTATTCGTAAGAATGCTCCTTATCTTTATGCTTCACAGAACAGAATGGTTACTGCCGAAGACTATGCGGCACTAACACTACGCAATTTCAAGACTGTTATCAGCGACATCAAAGCATGGGGTGGACAAGACAATGTTCCTCCTAGATATGGTTCTGTATTTCTGTCAGTCGATTTCACTACAGAAGATGCTACAGTTATTCTGACCACTAAAGAAGCGATTAAGAGACTTGCAAAAGATTTGTCTGTTGCTTCATTTGACATTCAGTTCTCAGATCCAGTTAATACTTTCTTAGAAGTGACAACATTCTTTCAGTTTAATCCAAGATTAACATCACTGGGTCAGTCTGCGGTTGAAGCATTGGTACAAAGTGCTACTTCAGATTATTTTGATGAGAATCTAGGGAAGTTCAATCAATCGTTTCGTCGTTCTAATTTGCTATCTGATATTGATGCAGTTGACGGTTCTGTATTGTCTAGTCGATCATCAATTAAAATGCAATCAAGATTTGATCCTATCGACGGTGCTGTTGATTACGTCATCGACTATCCTGCTCCTATTGCACAACCAGACGATGTTGAGTATGTCATACAAAGTGAGAACTTCTTCTTGAACGGTAAGACTTGTTTCTTACGTAATAGAATCGGCACAAGCGTAATTGAGGCAATTAATGTTGCTGACGGTCTTGTTGAAGTAGATGTAATTGGATCATACGATGCACCTCTAGGCACACTTACTCTTAATGCTTTCGCGGGTTCTTTGATCTCGGGTGACTTCATGAAGATTGTTGCGACACCTGCTAATCAGTCAGTAATTAATCCAACAAGAAACAATATCCTGAGATTCGACAACGAAGCGTCTATCGCTAGAGCAGTGCTTACAGACACCTTATAAATAGACTCATATTACTAAAGAGAAAAATAAATGACATCTGCAATTACTAATACGTTTAGGAGTCTTCTTTTAGATCAACTTAAAGAAGACATCGACGGCACGAGCGAGAACTATTATATTGGTCTTGCGAGGGCGGACTTGATTACCAATCCTACGATTGAAAACTCGATCTATGCGCAGAATCAAGTTAGGCATTCTCTTCAGGCAGTTAAAGCACTGAATAACGCCTCTCATGTTATTAAGAACGTTACTTGGTCATCTGGTTTTGCTTATGAATCCTATAACGATGCTCTACCTGCTCAAGAGAATTTCTATGTTATTAATTCATCAAGAGAAGTGTTTATCTGTATAGAGCAAGGTAAAAATGCTGAAGGTATTGTTCAGCAGTCAGTAAATCAACCATTCGCATCGCATGAACGATCTGTTGAGAATGGAGGTGGTTTAGCATCTAATGGTAAAACCTTTATTCTCGAAGACCTATATAAGTGGCGTTACCTGTTCACACTATCAAATCTTGCATATGCTACATACAAAACAAACGAATGGATTCCAGTAAAGAAAGCATTATCTACTGCAACTATTGCAGAAGAGATAGAACAGTACACACTACAACAAGCATCAACTGACGGTGAAATTCTCAGTGTTGAAATTGTTGATGGAGGTTCAGGTTATACTGCAACTCCTGATCTCACGATAGATGGTGATGGTATTTTAGCAGACTTTGAAGTCACTATCAATAATGGTAGTGTTGTAAAAGTAGAAGTATCACAAAGTGAACTTGACGCATCGTATCAACACGGAACAGGTTATCGGTGTGCAATAGCAACATTGTCTGCTGGTAATGCAGTACTGCGACCAATCATATCACCTCCGAAGGGCACACACGACGATCCAACTAAGATTCTAAAGTCGGTTGCACTAATGTTACAGGCAGATTTTAAATCGGACGAAGACGCGAAGATTCGAACAGAGAATGATTTTTATCAAACTTGTTTATTGAGAAATCTAAAGAAGTATGGTGACAGTGATGGAGAACAAGGTTATGTTGGTACAGATTCTGACTTTGATTTGAATGTTGGCAGCGCATTAAAAATTCTACAAATTAATAAAACAAATGGCGTGTTTGGTCCAGATGATGTATTCTCTAATGCTGAAAACACCATACAAGGTAAAGTGTATCACTATGATTCTGACGGTGCACAAAAGTTATATTATTATCAAGACGAGACTACAGGATTCGGTAAGTTTAATACCGGTGGTTCTCTTGTCAATAGAACCGTAACAGGCACAGGCAACATTCTTAGATTATTTAATCCTGACGTTGACGCCACAACCGGTGATATTTTACACATAAATAATGTTGGACAGATAACACGCGGTTCTAATCAAACCGAAGACATTCGCATCGTAATTCAGTTAGGATAAGAGACTAAAAACATGGCAAATATATTCACATCTAATACGTTATCTGGAAGTTATGCAGACGATTATAACGCTAATGACAACTATCATCAGATATTGTTTAACAGCGGTCGCGCACTTCAGTCACGAGAACTTACACAGATGCAGACTCTTATCTATGAAGAGATGGGTCGCATGGGTTCGAACATATTTAAAGACGGTGCAGTAGTAAATGGTGGTGGTGTTAGCATGAACAATGCTTATCACTTTGTCAAGATTGCATCTACTAATCAGGGTGGCGAGTTCGGTGCTATACCAAACGGCACTATCATAAAGAATCCTAACACAAATGTTTCTGCTCAGGTTATTCAAGCGATACCTGCTAACGGTACTCAGTTATTTGATACACTATTCGTTGAGTACATTAATAGTGGTAATGCACTAGCGACAAATTCACCAACTACATTTGGTGATAACGAAACCCTAGTTGAGCAATTTGCTACAAGCAGTGCTTATGAGTTAGTGACAGAGACTCCTGATGCGACAGGTTACGGTGCTAAGTTTACTGTTGCAGAAGGCGACTTCTTCATTCTAGGTCGTTTTGTTCATACCGAAGAACAGTCGATTATTCT
>Ga0115550_1003495_pt1 | contig 10173 bp, 4 predicted proteins | sample COGITO_mtgs_1005_FD_87177 | JGI IMG/M metagenome (GOLD analysis project Ga0115550, IMG submission 87177) | Pelagic marine microbial communities from North Sea - COGITO_mtgs_100511 | ecosystem: Environmental > Aquatic > Marine > Epipelagic | place: Germany:Helgoland, sampling site Kabeltonne... | reverse complement strand
GTGGGGTTGAACCTTGTGTCCATCAAGGGAAACCTATCAGATGGCGCCGTCTCTGCCAAACCCCAAACCGCCAGTCTGCGGGGTTGGAATGGCAAGGGGTGGATCAGCCATTTTGAGCGGTTCACCGTCGCGCCCGAACCGAAGAGGGTGTCTCACGGCTTTTCAAAGCCGGCGCAGGCTGGTAAAACGGTCTCTTTCCATAAAACAGATGAGAGGGTGGAGATGGACAATCCGATCCGTGTGGCCGTGATGGGCTGTAATGGTCGTATGGGCAAGGTGCTGCTGGAAGCCATCACCAACGCCGAGGGCGTGGTGGTCGGGGCGGCGCTGGAGCGACCTGGCTCTGCCGTGATCGGGCTGGATGCCGGTGAGCTCAACGGTCTGGGCAAGCTGGGTGTGATGATCAGCGACAGCCTGGACAAGGTTCGGGATGAGTTTGATCTCATCATCGACTTCACCCGTCCCGAGGTGACCCTGGCCAACCTGGCCTTTGCCCTGGCCCACAACAAGCAGATGGTGATCGGCACCACAGGTTTTGATGACGCAGGCAAGGCGGCGCTGAAAGAGGCGGGCAAGCAGATCGGCATCGTTTTCGCCTCCAACTACTCGGTCGGCGTCAACCTGGTGTTCAAGCTGCTGGAGCAGGCCGCCAAGGTGATGGGGGATTACACCGACATCGAGATCATCGAAGGACATCACAGACACAAGGTGGATGCACCGTCCGGCACTGCGCTTTCCATGGGGGAAGTGGTGGCCAAAACCCTGGGCCGCGATCTCAAGGAGTGCGCCGTCTATGGCCGTGAAGGGATCACCGGCGAGCGGGATCGCAACACCATCGGCTTTGCCACTATTCGCGCCGGCGATCTGGTGGGGGAACACACCGTCATGTTTGCCGACATTGGCGAGCGGGTGGAGATCAGTCACAAAGCCTCCAGCCGCCTTACTTTCGCCAATGGCGCTGTGCGCGCGGGCAAATGGCTTGGCCAGCAGGGTGCCGGTCTTTACGACATGCAGGATGTACTCAGTCTGAAATAAGCTGCCTGACGTTCTGGGTGTCATCGCTCCCCCTGCGAGGGGCACCCACTGCCTTGCCAAACCCCGGTTCGCCGGGGTTTTTCGTATTTTCTTGTATAAATGGTGATTACGCCGCGTTTTTTCACCCAAACCATCCAAACTACCTCTTTCTAGAACGGCGCCCTGGCCCCCTTCTGTCAAATGTCATCAAAGCGTAACGAGATTGGGCCTCTATACCCCCTGCGGTCGCATTTTTTCACATGTCACAAAAAAGACTAAAAATTCAAAACAAGAAAAACGTTTTCTATTTTTGCAAGTCACTTATCTGTCATTAAATGACTCTTTTTATGTCTGGTTGGTTTTTTTTATAAATCACACTTGCTTGTTTTTAAAGGGTTAAATGTTGGTTTTTGTGCTTTGAGTGGCACAAGGTGCCACTTTTGTCGCAGGTTCTGGCTTTTCTTTTGCTGGAGGGGGTTGCAAAGCGATTGAGTGCATAGATAATGGGTAATGTTGCTTGTTTATTGAATTTAGATGCATTTAAAACGAGAAAAGACGTTGAAATGCGATCATTTTTAAGTAGAATGCGCCCAATTTGCCAGAAATCTGCCGGGTTTGAGCCCTGTTTCAAACAGCGTCCGGACCCGCAACACCCAGGTAAATTGCTGAATTTAAAGCTAAATAACTGGAGGTTGTCTTGAATCACACTGCATTGCTAGTGCTGGAAGATGGAACTGTGTTCAAAGGCGTGTCGATAGGCGCCGAGGGATGTTCCGTTGGTGAAGTGGTTTTCAATACGTCGATGACGGGCTATCAGGAAATCCTTACCGATCCCTCTTATTCCCGTCAGATAGTCACCCTCACTTACCCCCATATAGGCAACACCGGCACCAACAGCGAAGATGAAGAGTCCAGTCAAATCCATGCACAGGGATTGATCATCCGGGACCTTCCGATACTTGCCTCCAATTTCCGCAATCAGCAATCCCTCTCCGATTACCTCAAGTCTCACAACATCGTTGGCATCGCCGACATCGACACCCGCAAACTGACTCGCATCCTGCGTGAGAAAGGCGCCCAGGCTGGCTGTATTTATGCCGGCAAAGAGGTGGCGGGCAAGCAAGTTGATGAGGCATACGCCATCGAACAGGCCCGCGCCTTCCCCGGCCTCAAGGGGATGGACTTGGCCAAGGAAGTGACTGTGTCAGACGCCTACGCCTGGACCGAAGGCAGCTGGCAGCTTGGCAAGGGGCACGTCACCCCGGCGGCCGATGAACTCAAATACCACGTGGTAGCCTACGACTTTGGCGTCAAGCGCAACATTTTGCGGATGCTGGTGGATCGTGGCTGCCGTCTGACGGTGGTACCGGCCAAGACACCGGCCGCCGAGGTGCTGGCGATGAACCCCGATGGCATCTTCCTCTCCAACGGCCCCGGTGACCCCGAGCCGTGTGACTATGCCATCGACGCCATCAAGGCTTTTCTCAACACCAACACGCCGGTATTTGGCATCTGCCTGGGTCACCAGCTGCTGGGTCTGGCCTCCGGCGCCAAGACCATCAAGATGAAGTTCGGCCATCACGGCGCCAACCATCCGGTGAAGAGCCTGGATGACAACACCGTCATGATCACCGCCCAGAACCACGGCTTTGCAGTGGACGAGAGCTCACTGCCGGATTGCCTGCGCCCCACCCATGTCTCTCTGTTTGACGGGTCCTTGCAAGGCATCCACCGCACCGACCGTCCGGCCTTCAGCTTCCAGGGTCACCCCGAAGCGAGCCCGGGCCCGCACGACTGTGCCGGTCTGTTCGACCACTTTATTGAATTGATCAAGCAGTATCGCGCTTAAGAGGAAAAGAGAAGCCATGCCAAAACGTAACGACCTACAGAGCATCCTGATCCTCGGCGCCGGCCCCATCGTCATCGGTCAGGCCTGCGAATTTGACTACTCCGGCGCCCAGGCCTGCAAGGCCCTGCGCGAGGAGGGATACCGCGTCATCCTGGTGAACTCCAACCCGGCCACCATCATGACCGACCCCGAGATGGCGGACGCCACTTACATAGAGCCCATCACCTGGGAAGTGGTACGCGAGATCATCAAGAAAGAGCGCCCGGATGCCGTGCTGCCCACCATGGGCGGTCAGACCGCACTCAACTGCGCGCTGGATCTGGAAAAGCATGGCGTGCTGGCCGAGTTCGGTGTCGAGATGATCGGCGCCACCGCCGACGCCATCGACAAGGCCGAAGATCGCCGTCGCTTTGACATCGCCATGAAGAGCATTGGTCTGGAGTGTCCGCGCGCCGGCATCGCCCACAACATGGAAGAGGCGTGGGGCGTGCAGCAGATGGTCGGCTTCCCCTGCATCATTCGTCCCTCCTTTACCATGGGTGGCTCGGGCGGCGGCATTGCCTACAACACCGAAGAGTTCGTCGAGATCTGCGAGCGCGGTCTGGACTTGTCGCCGACCAAGGAGCTGCTCATCGACGAGTCGCTCATCGGCTGGAAAGAGTACGAGATGGAAGTGGTGCGGGATCGCAACGACAACTGCATCATCGTCTGCACCATCGAAAACTTCGACCCCATGGGCATCCACACCGGTGACTCCATCACGGTCGCGCCAGCCCAGACGCTGACCGACAAGGAGTTCCAGATCATGCGCAACGCCTCCATGGCGATACTGCGCGAGATCGGGGTAGAGACCGGTGGCTCCAACGTCCAGTTCGGTATCAACCCGAAAGATGGCCGCATGGTCATCATCGAGATGAACCCGCGGGTGTCCCGCTCCTCTGCGCTGGCCTCCAAGGCGACCGGTTTCCCCATCGCCAAGATTGCCGCCAAGCTCGCCATCGGTTACACCCTGGACGAGCTGATGAACGACATCACAGGCGGTCGCACTCCGGCCTCCTTCGAGCCGGCCATCGACTACGTGGTCACCAAGGTGCCGCGCTTCAACTTCGAAAAATTTGCCGGCGCCAACGACCGTCTCACCACCCAGATGAAGTCGGTCGGCGAAGTGATGGCCATTGGCCGCAACTTCCAGGAGTCCCTGCACAAGGCGCTGCGCAGTCTCGAGACTGGCAAGACCGGCTTCGACCCCATGGTTGACCTGAACGCCCCTGACTCATTGACCCGCATCCGCCACGAGCTGCAGGACGCTGGCTGCGACCGCATCTGGTACATCGCCGATGCGTTCCGCGCCGGTCTCTCCATGGACGGCATCTTCAAGCTGACCAAGATTGACCCCTGGTTCCTGGTGCAGATTGAAGACTTGGTGAAACAGGAAGAAGAAGTGAAAGAGCGCGGCATGGCCGGTCTCGATGCTGACTTCCTGCGCGCCCTCAAGCGCAAAGGCTTTGCTGATGCCCGTCTGGCGAAGATCCTCGGTGTGGCCGAGGGCGAGGTACGCAAGCTGCGTGCCCGCCACAACATCTTCCCGATCTACAAGCGGGTCGATACCTGCGCGGCCGAGTTCGCCACCAACACCGCCTACATGTATTCGAGCTATGACGAAGAGTGCGAGGCCAACCCGACCAATCGTGACAAGATCATGATCATCGGCGGCGGCCCGAACCGTATCGGTCAGGGCATCGAGTTTGACTACTGCTGCGTGCACGCGGCACTGGCCCTGCGCGAAGACGGTTACGAGACCATCATGGTCAACTGCAACCCGGAGACCGTCTCCACCGATTACGACACCTCCGACCGCCTCTACTTCGAGCCGGTGACCCTGGAAGATGTGCTGGAAATCGTGCGCATCGAGAAACCCAAGGGCGTCATCGTCCAGTACGGCGGCCAGACCCCGCTCAAACTTGCACGGGCATTGGAAGCGAACGGCGTGCCGATCATCGGCACCAGCCCGGATGCCATCGACCGCGCCGAAGACCGCGAGCGTTTCCAGTCCGCTGTTGAGCGCCTCGGCCTCAAGCAGCCGGAAAACGGCACCGTCACCGCGTTGGAGCAGGCAGTGCTGACCGCCGAGCGGATCACTTACCCGCTGGTGGTGCGCCCATCCTACGTGCTGGGTGGCCGCGCCATGGAGATCGTCTATGACGAGACCGACCTGCGTCGCTACTTCGCCGAGGCGGTGAGCGTATCCAACGAATCGCCGGTACTGCTGGACCGCTTCCTGGACGATGCCACCGAGCTGGACGTGGATGCCATCTGCGACGGCGTTGACGTCGTCATCGGGGGCATCATGGAGCATATCGAGCAGGCCGGTATCCACTCCGGTGACTCCGGCTGCTCCTTGCCACCTTATACCTTGTCCAAGAAAATTCAGGACGAGATCCGCGAGCAGGTACGCAAGCTGGCGCTGGAGCTCGGTGTGGTGGGCCTGATGAACGTGCAGTTTGCGGTCAAGGGCGATGACATCTACCTCATCGAAGTGAACCCGCGTGCCGCCCGTACCGTGCCCTTCGTCTCCAAGGCGACCGGTGCGCCGCTGGCCAAGATTGCCGCCCGCGTCATGGCCGGTCAGAGCCTGAAAGATCAGGGCTTTACCACCGAAATCATCCCGCCTTACTACTCGGTGAAAGAGGTGGTTCTGCCGTTCGCCAAGTTCCCTGGGGTTGACCCGCTGCTGGGGCCTGAGATGCGCTCTACCGGTGAGGTGATGGGGGTGGGCAGCAGCTTTGCCGAGGCCTATGCCAAGGCCCAGCTGGGTGCCAGCCATGCGGTGCCGAAAGAGGGGCGCGCGCTCTTGTCTGTGCGTCACAGTGACAAGGCGCTGGTGGTCGATTTGGCTGCCAAGCTGCTGGAGCTGGGCTACGAGCTGGATGCCACCCACGGCACCGCGGTGGCGCTGGGTGAAGCGAGCATCAACCCGCGCCTGGTCAACAAGGTGCACGAGGGTCGCCCGCACATTCTCGACCGCATCAAGAATGGCGAGTACACCTACATAGTCAACACCGCCGAAGGGCGAGTGGCGATCCAGGACTCCAAGCAGTTGCGCCGCGCCGCCTTGCAGCACAAAGTGGCTTATACCACCACCATGAATGAGGCGTTTGCCACCTGCATGGCCATCAGCATGGATGCCACCGCCAACGTGAACTCGGTGCAGGAGCTGCATCAGAAGGTGAAAAACCGCTAAGCATTGCGTAACAAGGGCAGGGGAGTCTTTCTCTCCTTCTTTGCACAACACTTGCGAACCCTGAAAAACCCCGCCAGCAATGGCGGGGTTTTTGTTTTGCGGCGCCAGCACTGCGTAAACAGTATTGGCCTGATTTCACATCGATAGGGATAGATAATTCCTTAAAGTGAACTAAATATGACAATGATTGCGCAATTTTCGATTTATACCGCAATCTTTGCAATCACTCACCCGACCCGCCTCTATATACTGGTTTCTCATTACATAAGGTCGTCTGCGCCTGCAACAGCGGGGTGCGAGGATCAGGGCCAGTTGCTTATCCGGTAGCCGAGGCCGTCCCCTTTTACCCAGAGGGGCCACAGGAAACCGGTTGTGGGGTTACCACCTGCGCAACCGTCAGGGCCAGCGTTACCGCGCAAGCCAGCTTCCCCCTCCTTACCCCGTCGGCTTGCCTGCCCAGTCGCGTCGTTGCTCACCTTCATTGCCCGCAACGGCGCCGCGCCTCAAGGACATCAGCCAAGGGAATCTGAATATGAGCTTCGATCATCGCAAATACCGCCCCGCTCCCGTCATCGCATTGACGGATCGCCAATGGCCCAACCGGGTGCTGGAGCGCGCGCCGCTCTGGTGCGCCGTGGACTTGCGCGACGGCAACCAGGCGCTGGTCGAACCCATGACGGTGGCCCAGAAGCTGCAAATGTGGGCGCTGATGGTCCATGTCGGTTTCAAGCACATCGAGGTGGGGTTCCCTGCCGCCTCCCAGCCCGACTTTGATTTCGTACGCGAGCTTATCGAGCGGGATCTTATCCCGGAGGACGTCACCATCCAGGTGCTGGTGCAGGCCCGCGAAGATCTCATCGCCCGCACCTTTGAATCGCTCAAGGGGGCTAAACGCGCCATCGTCCACGTCTACAACTCGGTCAACCCGACCCAGCGCAACTATGTGTTCAACTCAGGGAAGGAGGGGGTCAAGGCCATCGCCGTGCAGGGCGCTCGCTGGGTGCGCGACCATGCGGCGCGCAACCCTGGCACAGAGTGGAGCTTCCAGTATTCGCCGGAGAGCTTCAGCAGCACAGAGGTGGAGTTCGCGGTAGAGGTGTGCGACGCCGTCATCGACGAGTGGCGCCCTGCTGGCCGCCCCATGATCCTCAACCTCCCTGCCACGGTCGAAGTGAGCACCCCCAATGTGTTCGCGGATCAGGTGGAGTGGTTCTGCCGCCACCTCAAGGCGCGCCCCGAGGTGAGCATCTCCATCCACACCCATAACGATCGTGGCTGCGGGGTGGCCGCCGCCGAGCTGGCTGTGCTGGCGGGGGCCGATCGCATCGAAGGTACCCTGCTCGGCAATGGCGAGCGCACCGGCAACATGGACATAGTCACCATGGCCATGAACCTCTACAGCCAGGGGATTGATCCCGAGCTGGACTTGTCTGACATGGATGCCATAGTCGCGACCGTGGGCGCCTGCACCCAGATAGCCCTGCACCCGCGCCACCCCTACGCGGGCGAGCTGGTCTACACGGCGTTTTCCGGCAGTCATCAGGATGCGATTCGCAAATCTCTGGCGGCCGAGAAGCCCGATGCCTACTGGGACGTGGCCTATCTGCCCATCGATCCCGCAGACCTTGGCCGCAGCTACGAGGCGGTGATCCGCATCAACAGCCAGTCCGGCAAGGGGGGCGTCACCTATCTGCTGGAGCGCGACCTTGGCCTGCAACTGCCGCGCTGGCTGCAAATCGACTTCAGCCGCCGGGTCCAGGCACAGGCCGAGGCAAGCAGCAGCGAAATCAGCCCGGAACAGATCCGTGCCCTGTTTGAGCAGCATTACCTCGAGCCAGTACACGGCTATCGCATTGGTCGCTTCCAGCTTGGTCACGACAGTCAGGAGAGTCTGCGCCTCGAGTTGCAGACGCCGAACGGCACCTTGCACCTGAGCGGCGAAGGGGAGGGGGCCATCACTGCGCTGGTCAACGGCTGGGAGCGCCAGACCGGGATGCACATAGACGTGCTCGATTATTCGGAACATGCCCTCACCGCCGGCACAGAATCCCGCGCCGCCGCCTATGTGCTGCTCAGCGTCGATGGCCAGCGCATGTGCGGGGTCGCCATCGGTCGCGACGTGGTCAACGCCTCCCTGCAGGCGGTGATCAATGGTGCGGCGCAAATTGAGGCCCTGCGCCAAACGGCTTGAGTGCATGTCACCAAAGAGCCCATCCGTTTGCAGCAGCCCCGCCCATCCGGCGGGGCTGCTCGATTGCGCCAGCGGGTGCTGCGTCAAGGCATCTGTGCCTTCAGATCCGCCTGTCAATCCTCTACAATGAGCGCCTGTTTGCGTTCGGAGCCGCTCCGTTCGTGTGACTCTCGTGTGCCGGGCGCCCAGCGCCTTGCCCCTGCATCGGAAGCCTTGATGATATTTTCCTCACCCCTTTTTCCCACTCGGCTCGCCATCCTGCCTCTCTTTGCCATTCTGTTGCTTGCCGGGTGTGCCAGCGACCCGACGGCGCCCAAGCAAGATGTCGCCATGAGCGCCCAGCAGGCCAAACAACCTATCGCCATGCAGCCACGCAAACCGGCAGACATGAAGAGCCGCATCGTGCGGTTCTTGCCGCGTCAGGTGCCAGACAAGCAGGGCTGGGCCAATGATGTGGTGACGGCGCTCTCGACGCAGGGAGTGACGGTAAGCGATCACAATGTCTGCACTGTGCTGGCGGTGGCCGAGCAGGAGGCAACCTATCAGGCCGACCCCGTGGTGCCGGGCCTTGGCAAGATTGCCTGGAAGGAGATAAATGCCCGCGCCGCCAAGCTGCTGATCCCGGAATTCGTGGTGCGCACGGCCCTTGGCATCAAGTCCCCCACCGGCAAGAGCTATGCCGAGCGCATCGACAAGCTTCGCACCGAGCGGGAGATGAGCGAGATCTTCGAGGACATGATCAGCATGGTGCCCATGGGCAAGACGCTGTTTGGCAACATGAACCCGGTGCATACCGGCGGCCCCATGCAGGTGAGCATCGCCTTTGCCGAGGCAAATGCCCGTGGCTACCCCTATCCCGTCAAGGATTCCATTCGCCATGAGGTGTTCAGCCGTCGTGGCGGTATCTGGTTCGGCACCAAGCACCTGTTTGGCTATCCCGCCGACTACCCGGATACCCTCTATCGCTTCGCCGACTTCAATGCGGGCTGGTACGCCAGCCGCAACGCCGCCTTCCAGGCTGCCGTCAGCCGACTGAGCGGCAAAACCCTGGCGCTGGATGGGGATCTTGTCCGCTATGACTCAGACTTGCCGGGCAAGACTGAGCAGGCTGTCTATACCCTCGCCAGCCGGGTCAATATGAGCAAGCAGGCGATCCACCAGAGCCTGCGCAAAGGGGATACCGCCGAATTTGCCCAGACCGACCTCTATCACAGGGTCTTTACCCTGGCCGACAAGCAGGCCGGCAAGCGGCAACCCCGCGCCATCCTGCCCGGCATTCAACTCAAGAGCCCCAAGATCACCCGCAACCTCACCACCGCCTGGTTTGCCAAGCGAGTGGATGACAGGGAGCAACGCTGTGTACGGCAGATGGCGACTATTCGCTGACAGTCAGAGACAACAAGGGCGGTCAATGGGCCGCCCTTGTTGTCAGTGTGATTTTTCCCTTGTGTGCCAGTTCATGCCTTGCGGCTCTCGGTGAGGTTTACGATGAACCTGCATTTGGGGTATCCACTGCATCCCCAAAACTGATTGCCTCGGTTATCCCCATGTTTGGCGGTACGCAATACCATCAGGTTGCCGCATCTGGGGCATAGCGGATTTGGCTTGGTGAGCGATTCGGTGATAGTTGGCGTAGCGTTCACCACCTGATTGATGACTGGCATCGCAGCTACTACTACGGATAAAGGCGGGTGGGGAACATCGTTGTGACGTGCTTTTAGCTGCGCCACATGCTGTTTATGGGTTTGCCAATTGGCGGCCAGTCGTCCTTGCTGGATTGTCTCGACAATTTGAATGACTTCGGCAGGGGTCAGTACGGGAGTGGTCTTTTGCTTGATATAGCGAACCAGGCCGCGGCGCATGACGTTGTCCGGCATG
>Ga0115550_1003486_pt1 | contig 10195 bp, 20 predicted proteins | sample COGITO_mtgs_1005_FD_87177 | JGI IMG/M metagenome (GOLD analysis project Ga0115550, IMG submission 87177) | Pelagic marine microbial communities from North Sea - COGITO_mtgs_100511 | ecosystem: Environmental > Aquatic > Marine > Epipelagic | place: Germany:Helgoland, sampling site Kabeltonne... | reverse complement strand
TCCTAATGCTGGTGTAGGTGAGCTGCTTACACAGCCACATATATATAATAATAGTGCATTGACTTATATGTTTAAGGCTTAGGATACTCATTATTCTAAAGTCCTTGGTAAAAATAAGTGGGCTTTGTATAATACTATGACTGATTGGTCAACACATGCACCATCATCAACTCATAAGACATCTGATAATATAGCTGCTATCTCTTATAAAAGAGCAGAGCAAGTTAAAGAAACTATGATAACTATGGAGAAAATTAGAAATGTTTAAAACACTTATAGATAATATTAAAAGAGAAGTATATAATATATACATTGATCTTAAAGATATATTATATAGTGATCGTACCACTATAATAATGTCATTGATAGCTTTTCTTTTAGGAATTATAGTATCTGAAACTTATGGAAGTATAATGGGAGTATAGACCATGATAATTAAAGTGTGCCAAGAATGTGGTGTTGAGTTCCAAGCACGTAGTGGAGCTAATAAGAACTGTGGTACAGTGTGTGGCAATATCAGTGCGAACAGGCTTAAGGCTGCAAGGTATCTAGCCAAGTCAGGACTTACGAGAAGTAAAGGTACGCTGAGTAATGATGCAAGACAGAGGCTTGAGAATCGTGTGCCTGGTATTGCCTTAGCAAGGCAGCTTTGGAATAAGAAAATAAACTTAGAGGTGACAGCATGAATAACTCTGATATTTTAGATCAAGTATCATTATACAATGACAGCGAAGAGGTTGCTGCGGGTGTAGGTAAGCACGATACCTACTGGGGCGATGAAGGGGAGCTTCACATACTAGGACTATGGAAGGTTGCCCTTGAGCTTGCAGAAGAAGTTAAGATGCTAAGAGATGAGCTTGCTGAGCATGGGAGATGGGAATGATTGACATGCAGGCTAGACTAGTCAACAGTATGGGAGGTGATCTTACTGTAGTTAATGCAGCGAGGGTTAGCTTCAACAGCCACAGCAAGGAGTTAAATAGAAAGGATGAGCGATTGATTTCTTTTCTAGCTAAGCATGGACACTGGTCGCCCTTTGCCCATGTCATCTTACAGTTTAGAATGAAGGCACCTATCTTCGTGGCTAGACAACTGGTTAAACATCAAGTAGGGTTGACATGGAACGAGGTTAGCAGGCGCTATGTCGATACAGACATTGAGTTCTATGAGCCAAAGATCTGGCGGAAGGCTGCTGATAATGTGAAGCAGGGTAGCAGTGACGAATCAAGCGGTTGGGAACGTTGGGGTTCGAGGATAGAAAAAAGTATGAACTCCACACAGTTGGCCTTAGCTGAGTACGAAGACGCTATAGCTTCGGGTGTCTGTATGGAGCAAGCTCGTATGCTTCTGCCACAGTCGATGATGACAGAGTGGTACTGGACAGGTAGCCTTGTAGCCTTCGCCCGTATTGTTAAGCAAAGGACACATAGTACAGCCCAGCTTGAAACACAAGAGGTTGCCTTGTTAATTAAGAAAGCTTTAGATGAGAAAGAAACAATCACACATTCTTGGAGAGCGTTATGTCTATAAGCAATAATATTTTTATACATGATACCAAAACAATAAAGATTCTTAAGTGTGTTGAAGGAGTAAATGGTTCTAATCATACTAGCTGGGACATTACTATCACTGATAAAGATGGTGAGACTCTGAAGGTGTTTTGTTTTGGAGATGACTTTAAACTTATACAGGACAACACAGTAGATGAGTAAGATCATAGAAGATGTGATAGAAAAGATACAGCTTACTGATAAGATACGAATACTTGAAGCAAGGTTAAGTGTCTTGCAGCAATCAGCAGTTAGAGATGAGCCTGCACTATGGGGTAAGTTTTTTAAGGAAGATCCTTTAGACAGCTTCCCTGTTGTAAAAAGAAACTAAGCCTGTTATAATATAGGCTGGTCTAAATAAAAGGATGGTGATTTAATGGAAGATCTTATCGAAGACTCTTGGGCTTATGCTTTTGCCATGAGCTTAGGCACAAGCCAGCCTAGCGAAAAGATCAAGGAAAGATTCATAGTCTTTGCAAAAGAGAGACTACCCTTGACTGCTACACAAGATGATATAATAAATATTATCCCTAACTTTATAAATTATCTAGGAGAGTGGTAATGATTTAGATACTTAAAAATGCTTGACAACTATAAATACAAGAATTATTATACAATTTCAAAACAACAATGGAGTTATATTTTATGGCTATTCTAGAAGGCGTTGCATACTGGGCAAGTATTAAATCACCTAACACTACATACGAACCAGTATATAGTATCAATGTTGTACTCGATAAGGAGACAGCAAATAGCTTCCGCAGTAAAGGATACACAGTTAAAGATAAAGAAGAAGGCCCGACCATCGTTATTAAACGAAAGGTTAATGGCCCTAATGGAATGGTTCGTAAAGCACCCCTGCTTTTAGATCGTTCTAAGAATGAGCTGAACTGTCAAGTAGGTAATGGTTCGACAGTAAAGGTTCAGTACAAGGAATGGGAAGTAACACGACAAGGAGAGGTTTACAAAGGTCTTGATCTTCAAGCTGTACAAGTTATCAATCTTGTTAGTTTTGCTAGGGGTGATGGTGAAGAGTTCGATGTTGAGATGGACGATGAGGAGCTAGATGAACTATGAGTAAGTACACTTACAAGAACGATGATGGTATGTACGATGTAGAAATGTTGAGTGATAATGCTAAGATTACATTCAACTATTTGGTTGAGATCCAACAAGAGATTGACTCTTTAACTAAACGAATTAATGTTTTGTTAGGAGCTAAACAATCATTCACAACAACGATGGATGATAACCTTGATGAGGAGGCTCTACTAAAAGAAGAAGTTTAACTTTCCGGGGGTGTAAAAACCCCCTTTTTATTTGGAGAATTAGAATGACTTTTGTCGCACATAATAAACCTTGCCATGCTTGTGGTGGTAGTGATCCAGTATCCATAAATGAAGATGGATCTGCTTGGTGTTTTAGTTGTAAGACATATTTTAGAAAGTATGAGGGAGATATAACTATCGAAAAATTAGGAGACTTTCAAAGCTACAGAAACAATTCAATGAACGATGTAGAAGGAGAGTTCTTAGCTCTACAGGACAGGGGCATCTCACTTAATACAGCTAGAAAATATGGCGTCAAGTCCCTCACTAACAGAGAAGGCGAAATCGTCAAGCACTTTTATCCTTATTATAATCTGAATGAGATAGCAGGATATAAAGTTAGGGAGCAGGGGAAGTTATTCTCTTGGAAAGGAGACTCTAAAAGTCCTTCCTTATTCGGCCAGCAGCTATTTCAAAACGGCAAATACATTACTCTTACTGAAGGTGAGTGTGATGCGATGGCTGCATTTGAGCTGCTAGGCTCTAAGTGGCCTGTAGTCTCTATAAAGAATGGTGCTTCTGGCGCTGTTAAAGATATTAAAAGAAACATAGAGTACTTAGAAAAGTTTGAGGCTGTTGTGATTGCCTTTGATAATGATAAGCCAGGACGTGAGGCAGCTATTGAGGTTGCTAAGTTGCTAAGTCCAGGTAAGGCAAAGATATTAAACTTTGGCGAAGGCTTTAAAGATGCTAATGATATGCTGCGCCAAAAGAAGCATGAAGCTTTTACAGCAGCTTGGTGGAGTGCAAGTACTTATACACCTGCTGGTGTTATAAATGTCACCAATAATATTAGTGAGCTGCTAGTTCGTAAGAAGAAAGAATCTATTCCTTATCCTTGGGAAGGTCTGAATGAAAAGCTATTAGGCTTAAGGCAAGGAGAGCTTGTAGTTCTTGCAGGCGGTACAGGTTTAGGTAAGTCTAGTATTACTAGAGAGCTTGAGCACTGGCTACTAACCCAGACAACAGATTGTGTAGGTATCATTGCACTTGAAGAAACTTGGGAGCGTACAGCAGATGGTATTCTATCCATTGAAACTGATAGGAGATTACATATTGATGACATTCGTGAAGAGTTTGGAAGTTTTAATTATGAGATGGCTGCTAACAAAATATTCGGTGGTGATAATGCTGAGCGAGTTTGGATTCATTCTCATTTTGGCGGCGGTGATGTTGATGATGTAATGTCTAAGCTACGCTATATGATCAAAGGTTGTGGATGTAAATGGATCATTCTTGATCACCTACATATGTTGATAAGTGGCAGTGGTGATACTGAGAGAACAGCTATTGAAGCTGCGATGAATGGCTTGATTAAGCTTGTATCTGAAACGGGTGTAGGTCTTATTCTTGTCAGTCATCTCAAACGTCCTGAAGGTAATAAGGGTCATGAAGAAGGAGCACTAGTTAGCCTCTCTCAATTGCGAGGCTCACATGCTATTAGTCAAGGTGCTGATTGTGTTATAGCTCTTGAAAGAAATCAGCAGTCAGATGATCCTATAGAATCTAGCACAACTAATGTGAGAGTATTAAAATCTAGATACACAGGGGATGTAGGTATGGCAACAAGCTTGCTTTATAATAAAGAAACTGGTAGGCTAAGTGAACTCCGAGAAACTGAGGTGGAATTTTGAAATCATTAGTGTTTGATATAGAAACAGATTCTTTAAAAGCAACTAAGATCTGGTGCATGTCTACCTTTGATACTGTGTCTAAAGAGCAAGTATCTTTCGGGCCTGATAAGATTAGAGAAGGAGTCGAGTATTTAATGACTGCTGACAAGTTAATTGGTCACAACATAATTGGCTTTGATATCCCTACTATCACACACCTTACTGGTATCGATTTATCTGAGAAGATACTCGTTGATACTCTAGTATTATCAAGACTTTTTAATCCAGTAAGAGAAGGTAATCATGGTTTAGAAAGATGGGGCTATGCTTTAGGCTCACCTAAAATTGAGTTTGAAGACTACGCTAACTATAGTAAAGATATGCTGAAGTACTGTGAGCAAGATGTTTACTTAAACTACCTTGTTTACAATGCCTTAAAGCATGAGAGCAAAGGATTCTCTAGGCATTCTATTGATCTTGAGCACGATGTATATAAAATTATAAATAAACAGAGAGAGCATGGCTTTCTTTTCGATGAACAAAGAGCAAGTATTCTTTTATCTTCTTTACTACAAAGATCTGATGAGCTACTAGCTGAAGTACATAAGGTCTTTAAGTCTAAGAAAGATATAAGAACTATCTATCCTCGCTATAACCCAGCCGGTCTAATGCTTAAGATGGGTGTAGATAATTTCGGAGCTAATATAAGACTAACACCTGCTGAGTACTTGCAACTCTCTGAAGAAAAGAAACCTTGTATTGAGAGAGTATATATAAAAGAGTTCAATCCTGGCTCACGTTTACAGATAGGTGATTACTTACAGAAGTTTGGCTGGAAGCCTAAAGAATTTACACCTACAGGTCAGCCCAAGATAGATGAAAAGATTCTTGCAAGGGTTAAAGGTATCCCGCAAGCATCTCTTATCTCAGAGTTCTTAACACTTCAGAAAAGAATCGCACAGATAAACTCATGGTTCAAAGAACTCAATGCTGATACAGGCAGAGTTCATGGCTTTGTCAATCCTAATGGTACTATCACAGGGCGTATGACCCACCGTAATCCCAACATGGCACAAGTACCCAGCGCAGGATCTTTGTTTGGCCCTGAGTGTAGAGCTTGTTGGACTGTACCACATGGTTATAAGTTAGTAGGCATTGATGCTTCTGGCTTAGAACTTAGGATGCTTGCACACTATATGAAAGACGAGGAGTATACTAATGAAATCATTAATGGCGACATACACACCACTAATCAAAAACTTGCAGGACTTGAATCAAGAAATCAGGCTAAGACTTTCATCTATGCACTCTTATACGGAGCAGGAGATGAAAAACTTGGAAGCGTGGTTGGAGGAGATAAACGTGCTGGTCGAAACCTTAGAAAATCATTTTTTGATAATCTCCCAGCATTCGCAGTTCTTAAAGCTAAGATTATTAGAGCATCAAAAAGCAAAAGCCTTAAGTCATTAGATGGCCGTAAGCTCTTTATACGTAGTGAACACTCAGCACTCAATACTTTATTGCAAGGTGCAGGTGCTATACTTATGAAGCAAGCGATGGTTATACTGGCAGAAGATTTAAAAGCTAAGCCACATATATCTTATAGTTTTGTAGCCAATGTACATGATGAGTGGCAGATTGAAGTACTAGAAAAGTATGCAGATGAAGTAGGACAAATGGGTGTAGAAGCAATAATCAAAGCAGGACTGCACTTAAACTTAGACTGTGCCTTAGATGGTGAATATAAAATAGGAGATAACTGGAGTGAAACGCACTAATAAAAAGAGCTTATGTTTTTGTGCTGAAGTAGAAGAATATCTTCCCATACGATATGATTTGAAATTAAAAAAATATGTACCTTCAGATCCTTCTGATGAATGGGAGACATGGGAGGAGCATTATTTTGAAGATAGTCCTCCTTACACTCTTAGTATAGGTAGTCATTCTTGCTCTATAACCACCCACTGGAGACACCCTAGTGAGGCAGAGTTTGAAGACAGCGAACAGATTTGTTTTTATTGTGCCAAAAAAATGGTAAAAAATAAGACATCAGAGGATCATTTCTAATGAAACATACTAACACACAAGAGATCAACCCTAAGACAGGTAAGCCTTATTACTATAAGGATAACCCGGCTGCTGTTAAGCTTAGAGATTCTAAGAGAATGTACTTGAATGGCAAAGAAGTTTCTAAGAGCCACACCCTGCATAAATCAGGGCGTTATAAATCATTTCAAGAAGCTGCCTTTTCATCTCTTCCTAAATATGCTGCTACTACCGAAGGCTATGTCTACATCTTATCTAATCCAGCTTGGGACAGTTGGTATAAGGTAGGCATGGCTGCTGATATTAGTGACAGAGTTAGTAGCTATCAAACATCTAGTCCACTAAGAGATTACAATCTAGAACATTATATTTTTACAAGTAATAGAAGAGAGACAGAAACTAAAATACACCGTGATATTAAAAAGATTGCAGATGAGGCTAATGCAGAGTGGTTTAAATCTGATCTCTCTGTTATAGTTGATATACTTAATACCTATGAGGAACACCATGAGCAACTCGAATTTAACTTTGGATAATTTAGTATCTGATATCTATGCCAAGATAGATGTATTGAATGATGGAGAGCATATTGCTATAGATGATAAGGCTCTAGAAGACTTTGGAGTTTCTATGCTAAACTCTTTAAAGCAGTGGGCTAGGCCCGATAAAAGAAATAACTCTTTTCATCTTCGGATGTCTAATATAGGCAAGCCTTTTCGTCAGCTCTGGTTTGAAAAGCAAAAAGAAGAAGAGAGCAGGCGGCTTAATCCTTCTTTATATATTAGGTTTCTTTATGGTCATCTACTCGAAGAACTTCTTATCTTGCTTGTTAAGACAGCAGGCTATGAGGTTAGTGATGAGCAGAAAGAAATAGAAGTTGATGGTATCAAAGGTCATATGGACTGTAAGATTAATGGGCGTGTTGTAGATATTAAGTCAGCATCAGGCTTTGCTTTTGGTAAATTCAAAAAGGGTTTGTTGAGCGAGGATGATCCTTTCGGTTACTTATCACAGCTTGCAGGCTATGAGGAAGCTGAGAAAACAGATGATGGAGGCTTTCTTGTTATTAATAAAGAGACAGGTGAGCTTTGTTTGCACCGCCCTGAAGATCTTGATAAGCCTAATATACGTCAGCGTATTAAAGATCTTAAGAAAGCTTTAACTCTTGAGACACCGCCTGATTTTTGTTATCCTCCTGTTGCAGAAGGTAAGAAAGGTAACTATAGGATTGCTAAGAACTGTGCCTATTGTGCATTTAAAAAAGAATGCTTTAAAGAATCTAATGATAATCAAGGCTTAAGAGCATTTAAGTATGCTAAAGGTCTTACATATTTTACAACTGTTAAAGTTGAACCGCTTGTGGAGGAAGTATATGAATTCTAAAAGATCTATTGCTTTAAAAAATAAAGCGCGTGATATGCTTATTGATTGGGTACGTTCTTTAGTCTCTGAGGAAGAGGCGGCTAAGATAACAAAAGATAATTACACTACTTTTTTACCTTCTCTTTCTTATTTCAAAGCTAAAGAAGCTAGGAGGCTTTCTTTCTTCACGCTACGCTGGGCTAAGCAACGTCTAAAGAAGCTATATAAAGCAGGCGTAGATATCCAGGATCTTAATGTAAAGGATTTACAATGAAAATAAGATCAGGTGTTAGAAAGAAAAGAGTTAAACGACCTGTAGAAAAGAAGATCATTAAAGGTTATGACTCTAACTGGGAGTATGAATTACATACAGGGATTTTAAAACGCTGGGAGCATCATGTTAATCCTGTAGAGTATACGGTAGAGCATACATACCACCCAGACTTTGTTAAAGAAATAAATAATAAAACTATTCTCTTAGAAGCTAAGGGTCGTTTCTGGGACTATTCAGAATACAACAAATATATCTGGGTAAAGAAAGTGTTACCTGAAAATATTGAGCTTGTCTTTCTTTTTGCTGATCCTTCTGCACCTATGCCACAAGCTAAGAGGCGTAAAGATGGTACAAAAAGAAGTCATGGAGAATGGGCATCTGCTAATGGATTTACTTGGTATAGCGTAGATAGCATTCCAGCTAAATGGATTGATGCTAAGTATAGAAACAGTACAGAGTTTAAAATTGAGCGAGATATATATCCGCAGGAGCTAGAATGAAAAAGAACAGTCTGAATAATGCTACCCCTGAACAATGGAACTCAGCCTGGAAGGCTAGTTATAAAAGTAATTTAGTAGATAATACCGTAGAAGATTTAGAAACTTACGATGTTGTTGCTAAGCCTAAGCATTACAATTCTGGGGAAGTAGAATGTATTGTTGCTATGCAATCTATGTTAACTCCAGAAGAGTTCAGAGGTTATCTGCGTGGCAATTCTTTTAAATACAGATGGCGTTACCCTAATAAAAATGGTATAGAAGATATTTCAAAAGCTGAATGGTACGAGAAAAAACTAAGAAAGGTTTTAGAGAGCGATGGACAATAACTATTTAGATACTAAAGCAGAACGCCGAAGTAGATATAACAAAAAAGTTAAGTCTAAAGGCGTTAAGAAAGAAAGGAATATTAAAAAGGCTTTAGAGAAAGAACTACGGAAGTTAGAATCTGAAGAGGCTTTGAAATGAAAATCTTGTATAAGCTGCTTAGCTATCTTAATGGTGTTGTGTTAGGAATAGCTGCGTTAATAGCAGCACCTATGCTTATAGTCATGTTTTTAAATGTTGTGGTTTTTAGATACTTGCGAGATAAACCTATGGATAAAGAAGAGTTTAAAAATTACTGCTGGACTATGTACGTTCTTAATTGTACAGAGAGATCAGAAGAGGGGGAAGGGCTGATTACTTTTCTAGAGTACCGGGAAAAGAATGAAGACTTTCTTAAAGATAAATATGAGAGGGTTTTTAAAAATGAATTTCAATGAATATCAAGATAAGGCAGAAACATTTGCAAGTTATGATAATGTTTTCTACCCCTATGCAAGTCTTATGATAGAAACATCAGAGCTTGTTGATATCTTTGTAAAGCCTTTATTGCGCGGAGATGTTAAGACTATTGTAAGAGAAGATGTTATTGCTGAAGCAGGTGATGTACTATGGAATCTTGCAGTGCTTTTAAAGAAAAACAATATTGAACTAGAAGAAGTTGCAATATATAATATAGAAAAATTAACAGGTCGCCTTGAGAGAGGCACCATCAGAGGTGACGGAGACAAACGATAATGGATAACTACAGTAAATTTATAGCAGCGAGTCGTTATGCTCGTTGGCAAGATGATAAGAGTAGGCGTGAGACATGGGAAGAAACAGCCCATCGTTATGTAGCCTACTGGGGAAATAAGATTGGTAACGAAGAAAAGCAGAAGATCACAGACGCTATTGTTAATCTAGAAGTTATGCCTTCTATGCGTTGTGTTATGACAGCAGGGCCAGCATTAGATAGAGATAATGTAGCAGGCTTCAATTGTTCTTATCTTCCTATTGATCACCCTAAAGCATTCGATGAGCTTATGTACATCCTCATGTGTGGTACAGGTGTAGGGTTTTCCGTAGAGCGTCAGTATATTGCTAAGCTTCCTGAGATTGCAGAGAAGCTTCATGCTACTGATACTACTATTGATGTAGCAGACAGTAAGATTGGCTGGGCTAAGGCTATGCGTCAGCTTATTGCTATGCTCTATGCTGG
>Ga0115550_1003473_pt1 | contig 10217 bp, 10 predicted proteins | sample COGITO_mtgs_1005_FD_87177 | JGI IMG/M metagenome (GOLD analysis project Ga0115550, IMG submission 87177) | Pelagic marine microbial communities from North Sea - COGITO_mtgs_100511 | ecosystem: Environmental > Aquatic > Marine > Epipelagic | place: Germany:Helgoland, sampling site Kabeltonne... | reverse complement strand
GAGGTCGCACTGAAAGGCTGCGGCACGGAGCTCATGAAACACGCTCCCGCGCTTCGCCCAACGCGGTTTCATCCATGCGCAGATTGTCCGGATGCAGTTCCTCCACTACGTCGCGTACCAGGCTGCGCCCGCGCAGCAAGTGGCGACCGAGCTGCTCGACGAACTGTTCGAAGCGCGCCTTGCCTTGGGCCTTGGCCGCTTCTTGATGTGCCTCAGGCACCGGGGGGCTGACGGTCAGGAAGTAGCGGACGAACAGCGCCAACGTCTCGATCTCGATGGCCTGGTCGCGCTCCAGACGCTCGAACTGCCGCGACAGGCGATCCAGTCGCTTGCCAATGGCCGCCTCGCGCTGGTCGCCTGCATCCGCCGACAGCCAGGAAGCCAGGGCCGCCGCGACGATAGAGGACTTGGATACGCCCTTCTTGGCGGCCAGCTCGTCCAAGCGGCGGGCATGTTCGGGCTGGATGAACAGATTGAGGCGGTACTGGCTCATAACTGGATTCCGTCGTCGGGGTCGAGAGCAGCCTGCCGGGCGACACGCTGCATGGCAGGGTCGAACTGGCGAGGGAGAACGGGCTGCAGGTCATCGTCATCGAGCAACGCCAAGTCGCTGTATGCCCACTCTTGCTCGGGGCTGTAGGTGACGGTCTCGGATAATTCGGGCTGGCGGCGCGGGCCGCCTTCGTCAGCGGAGATGGCCGCCGAGTCAAAGCTGAGCCCCGCAGTCATCGGCGCTACGAGAACAGCCAGACCGCTCCAATCATCTGCACGCACCGGCGGTGCATCGGCGTAACGTCCGGCTGCGAGAGTCGGCGGCGGCAGCACGCGCCGCTTGAAGTTGGCATCGCTGTAGTAGCGCAGCTTTCGGGCCCTGATCGGCGCAACGCTCGACACCATCACCACGGCCTCGTCGGGTGGTAGCTGCATCACCTCCCCTGGCGTCAGTAGCGGCCGAGCGGTTTCCTGACGCGACACCATCAGATGCCCCAGCCACGGCGCGAGCCGATGACCCGCGTAGTTGCGCTGCGCACGCAGTTCCGTCGCGGTACCCAGCGTCTCGGAAATACGCTTGGCCGTGCGCTCGTCGTTGGTGGCGAAGGTCACTCGCACATGGCAGTTGTCGAGGATGGAATGGTTCTGCCCGTAGGCCTTGTCGATCTGATTAAGCGACTGCGAGATCAAGAACGCACGCAGGCCGTAGCCCGCCATGAACGCCAGGGCCGACTCGAAGAAGTCCAGCCGCCCCAACGCGGGGAATTCGTCGAGCATCAACAGCAGTTTGTGGCGGCGCTCCACGCCGTCGCTGCCGTCGAGCGATTCGGTCAGGCGCCGGCCGATCTGGTTAAGAATCAGGCGGATCAGTGGCTTGGTGCGGCTGATGTCCGAAGGCGGCACCACCAGGTACAGCGACACTGGATGCGCGGCGGCGATCAGGTCGGCGATGCGCCAGTCGCAGCGCGAGGTGACCTCGGCCACCGTCGGGTCGCGGTACAAGCCTAAGAACGACATGGCGGTGCTCAACACCCCCGAGCGCTCGTTGTCGCTCTTGTTGAGCACTTCGCGGGCGGCGGACGCGACCACCGGATGCGTCCCGTCACCGAGATGCCGCGTCGTCATCATTCGGTGCAGCGCCACCTCGAATGGACACTCAGGGTCGCTCAGAAAGTTGGCGACGCCGCGTAACGTCTTGTCCTCGCCCGCGTAGAGCACGTGCAGGATGGCGCCGACCAGCAGCGCGTGCGAGGTCTTCTCCCAATGGTTGCGGCGCTCCAGCGCGCCTTCCGGGTCCACCAGGATGTCCGCGATATTCTGCACATCGCGCACCTCATGCGCCCCACGGCGTACCTCCAGCAGCGGGTTATAGGCAGCCGAATGCGGATCGGTGGGATTGAACAGCAGGCAGTGGGAAAAACGCGAGCGCCAACCGGCAGTTAGGTTCCAGTTCTCGCCCTTGATGTCGTGGATGACCGCCGAGGCTGGCCAGCTCAGCAGCGTGGGGACCACCAGGCCGACGCCCTTGCCGGAACGAGTCGGCGCGAAGGCTAGTACATGCTCCGGCCCTTCGTGGCGCAGGTACTGGTCGTCATGCAGCCCGAGGAAGACACCCGCGGGCCGGTCCAGTCCCGCCTTGTGGATATCGTCGGCCTCGGCCCAGCGCGCCGAGCCATAGGTCGTGACCAGACGCGATTGGCGTGCGCGCCAGACCGACATGGTTATGGCAACGCCCACGGCGACCATGCCGCTTGCGCCAGCAATGGCCCCGCCAATATCGAAAACCTGCGGTGCATAAGCGCCGAAGAAGAACCACCACTCGAACAACCGCCAGGGGTGATAAACCGGCATGCCAAAGCAGTCAAACCACTGCGAGCCCAGGCGTGCCTGATAGCCCAGGGCAGCGGCTGTCCATTGTGTGGCGCTCCACACGCCGGCAATCACGATGCCGAATACGGCGGCGATCTGCCCGAACAGCACGTTCGTCCCTTGCATTGCCCGGCTCCCGATTTCTCCCGTGAAAGCAGCAAAAAGCTGGCTGCGTGGTCGAGATTCGGTGCCGGGGCAGTGCCGGTCAAAGACCTTTATCGGGACAAAGTTGGACTGGAGCGCATCAATTCATACAAGAGCGAATGGCGAGAAACCACAGCACGAACGAGCGTATTTCGTCGTGCCGGGCGAACAAGTGGACGGTTCTCGCGGATCGCCCAAGATCAGAACTTAGGCGGTTCTTGAGGTGGCGTATAGGGCACTTCCCCATCGCCATAGAAGCGTTTTCGCGTAGCTTCGGCGACACGATTGCACAGCTCGTCACCCAGCCTGGCGCGATCGAGCTTGCACTGCTGGCGGAGCTCTTTCAGCCGCTCTGGATCGGCCGCGAGTTCGTCAACCGAGTGCAACCCCGACGGTGCCGGTGGTCCGGGCTGGTCGCAGGCTGTGAGTGCCAGTACACATAGAAACGGTATGACCTTCTTCATAGCTCGACTCCTCCACGTTACCGGTCTGACTGGGTGGTATGGACTAGACGTTCTCCGATGACTCGATGGTTTGTACCCGTTCGATAAAACGAGCCAACGTCACCGATGGTTCGCGTGTCGAGCGCAACAAATAAGTGGTAAGTACCGGACAACACCCCGCCAGAGGTCGACCGACCACCCCCGATTCTCGGCAAGCTGCGATATTCGACTCTCCCGCCAATCCTAGGGCGAACCCCGCAGCCACGAGCGCCATCATCAGGTCGCAGGAAGCCACCTGTTCCGCGACCAGCGGTTCCGTTCCGGCTTGGCGCAAGAAACGCTCGACTTGGCGCGCATGCCCCTCGCAGGCCTGTGGATCACACAGCACCAGCGGATAACGCAGCAGCTCTTCCAACGGAATTCGCTTGTAGGACAGGATGGGATGGCGCTCCGGCACTGCCACTATCAAAGGATCACTCCAAGCCGGAGTAGCAACGATGCCATCCCCGACCTCATCCGACTGAGCAAACCCGGCGTCATACAGATCGTCGTGCAGCCCCTTGATCTGCTGAGCCAACGACACTTCAAACAGCCGAATCTCGACTTCCGGCTCTTCTTGCCGGCAGAGCGCAAGGAAAGAGGAGAAGCGCGACGGCGAGATCCCGTCCGAGAGAGCCATCCGGAGCTGACCGCGAAACCCATTGGCAGCCGCCTTCACACTGTCCCTCGCCTGTTGAAGTGAAGTGAATACGCGCGGCACATGCTCCAGAAACTGTCGCCCAGCATGCGTGAGCCTTGTACTGCGCGTAGTTCGCAGGAAAAGCTGTGTGCCCAACTCCTCTTCAAGCTCCTTGATTGCACGAGATAGAGGCGATTGTTCGATATGCAACCGCTCAGCAGCACGTGCGAAGTGCAGCTCCTCAGCAACAGCAAGGAAGCAGCGAAGATGTCGAAGTTCCATTGAACCATCCTCTCTTTCGGCGCGTAATCAGGCCGTGTATCCATACGGCTAGGGATGGTCTAAAGTAGCCCGACACTTCCGGGCCACTTCGCCATCAGCGATTTCAAAAACGAAGGCTGGTCAAAATATGATCAGACTCGTCGCTTACTTCATGCTTTACGGCTGCCGCAGCACCTCGCAGCAGCCATTTCCCGCATTACAGGCGCACCTCTCCTGAATTCGTCAGCAAATGTCGGCGCGCCATCCACAGGTTCGACAGGGCGAATAATGTGACCATCTGCGCCGTATTCTTGGCCAGGCCGCGGAAGCGCACCTTGGTGTAACCGAACTGACGCTTGATTACTCGAAATGGATGTTCGACCTTGGCGCGCATCTGCGCCTTGGCTTTCTCGATCTTGCGGATCGCTTTGTACAAGGCGCTGCGCTTGCCATGTTTCTTGTAGCTACTGCGGCGGGCTGCAACCTGCCAGATGACCTGGCGGCCTGCATGCTCGAGGCGTTTTCCGACCCCGGTATAACAGGCATCGGCACACATCACGTTTTCCTCACCATGCAGTAGCTTGTCGACCTGGGTGATATCCTCGACATCGGCCGCTGTGACCACTACGCTGTGCACTAGGCCCGATTCATCGTCGGCACCAATGTGCACTTTGGCTCCGCAGTAATACTCGTTACCCTTCTTCGTCTGATGCATTTCCGGGTCACGCTTACCGTCCTGGCTCTTGGTCGAACTCGGCGCGTGGATCAGCGTGCATCGACGATGGTGCCCTGGCGCAATGACAGACCACGGTCACATAGGTAACCATTGATCACGCCCAGAATCCCAGCCGCCAACTCGTGCTTCTCCAGCAGGCGACGGAAGTTAAGGATGGTGGTCTCGTACAGCACGTCCTACATCGCCGGATCGCTGTAGCCGAACCAGTTCTGCAACAGATGCACAAGCCGTATGACCATCAACGGATAGGCCGAACGGGTGCCTTCATCCTTGGGGTAGTAAGGCTCAATCAAAGTGATCAAGCCTTACCACGGCACCACCTGATCCATCTCGATCAGGAACAGCTCCTTGCGGGTCTGCTTGCGCTTGCCGGCGTACTCGGCGTCGGCGAAGGTCATCTGCTTCATCGGGAAACTCGGGCAACTGGTGCGGCTTATTTCATCAGAAACGGAAAGTCTTCTTCAGGGTTTCCTTAGCAGCCTCATCTACAGAAACCTTTGCCATTGCAATATTGGCAAAGGAAAACCCAATAAATACCGCAAGCAAACCAAATGGAGCCTTACCAACAACCCCCATTAGCCCTTCATTTATTTTCGTTCTGATATGAATCATCAAACGGTATATTTCCATGAGAAACCGACAGCCTCAGACGAGCATCCTGAGCAGCACTAGAAAACCATCAAATCTGTGTAGCTTTAAATCCAGACTGGAGAATGTAAGGAGTGAGTCCCAAAGGCTTCGGGACTCACTCATACCTTACAACTATGCTTATTCTAGATATATGGCTCTATTTATTTGCCGCCATTAGCTCTTGAACGCCACTTCGCTTATTTGCCTCACGAGCCAGCACACGTTCTTCTGCACTTGCATAGTCTCGATCCCAAGCCAAAACCTTCGGAGTCATCAGTTTATGCCACAGCGGCGGAATCATGGCAGCGATGATAGTGGTTAGATAGCCACCCACCATCATCGGCGCATCCGGAAACGGCCTGAGATCTTGATAAGGAACTTCGCCTTGAGCATGGTGATGGGAATGGCGGGTCAAGTTAAACATGGCCCAAGAGCTGATGCGTTTGTTTGTATTCCAAGAATGGCGCGGCTGCACAGGTGTGGCCGGGTTGCGCACCATGCCGTAGTGCTCCATATAGTTGACAATCTCCAGCAACGCTTTACCCGCGAGCGCACAGGCGATAAAGAATAGTGCTGCGCCCACACCCCCAATGGCATAGGCAATAGCGACCAAAACAATACTCATCAAGTGACCACGAATAACCGCATTGTGCCAACCGAAGCGACTCTGCCCTTTACGCATTAAGCGTTTGCTCTCGATTGCCCAAGCGCTGATATTGCCCTTAATAGTCGAAGTCACAACATGCCAGTAAACATTACGACCACGCGGGGCTGTAGCCGGGTCCTCGATGGTCGAGACGTAGCGGTGATGGCCGTAAACGTGCTCAATCGAAAACACTGTGTCGAAGCTAAACGCCAGCAACCAGCGACCAATCAGCATCGAGACAGGATCCCAAGTGCGATGAGTTAATTCATGCGCAGGAATAGTGCCGGTCATACCGATCATCAGCCACGCCAGAGCCCACGTAGACACGTAATGGCCGGCGAAGGTGGCGTCACGGGCAGCGATAAGGTCGTAGCCGGTTAAGCGACTTAGGGCCGCACCGAAGCCCATGAAGTCGCCACTGCTAACGCTCCATACCGCCGAAAAAATAATAAGCGCCAATAACGGTAGAGCCAGCCACAACTGAACAGTCAGGATTACGGGGTGTTTGAAATTAGGCGTGCTGGTGTCATCCCCTGCAATGGCATCGCCAATGACGTAAAAGAACACCACGGCCATCAGACCGATTGTTATCCAAGCACCACCGGCCAAGATAGCGGCGGCAGACACTAAGCCAACCATATGAAAGAGAAAGTACTTCAGGTAATGCAGCGCGTTCATAGTCGTCTCTCTTGTTGTTAAAGGAATATCAGGCAGTAGCCGCCAGCGGGTCATGATGAGTGGTGAAGCGATCGGCATGGATGTGCTCATGGGCCACCGCAGAACCACGCAACATCAACACCGCGCTATCGATCATCACGGGAGGGCCACATAAGTAGGCGTGAGCACCAACCTCCAGAAACGTGGGGATGAGTTCAGTGACGAGCCCTCTGGCACCTTGCCAGCTGGAGTCACTTGTTTCGCCAGAGAGAACCGGTACGAAGCGGAACGAAGCATGCCACTGGGCAGCCAGAGCACTAATTTCCTCAAGCGCATATAGGTCACGCTCTTCGCGAGCACCGAACAGCAAAGTGACCGAGCGCTGAGCCCCTAAGGCAAGAGCCTCTTCGAGAAGAGCCAGGATTGGCGCCAGCCCACTACCACCTGCCACCAACAGCAGAGGTGCAGTGCTCGGGCGCAAATAGAAGTCACCCACAGGCCCCTCAACCATCGCACCCTGCCCAAGCAGCAACTGATCGTTGATTACGCTTGTTACACGGCCGCCTTGCACCCTGCGGATGAAGAAGGACACCTTGCCATCAGGCTGCGGCCTACTCGCAAAAGAAAAACTACGGGCATACTGCGGCAGAGCGTCGAGACATAGATCCGCGTACTGCCCCGCCTTGTAAGGCAGGCTCTCCTCTAGCTGAATAACCAGCCGAGTGATGTCGTGCGTGAGCCTGTCTTGCGCCACCACCTTACCCCAGACACGTCGCCGGGCTTGAGAGGCCGTAAGATCCACCTCAATGCTCACCTCACCCTTGGGAACGCTCTGGCAGGCCAGGATGTAGCCGGCATCCAGCTCCTCGTCACTGAGGATGTAGCCGGTTTCAGTCAATTCCTTCACCTGACCCGCTATCAGCTTGCACTTGCAACTGGCGCAACCGCCCACACGGCAGCTATGGGGGAAATCAATGCCTTGGCGCAGAGCTGCATGCAGCAGGGTTTCACCTGGCCTTACATCTACCCCGATACCATTGATAAGCGCTGCTGAAGCCTTGCGCTTGGCGAAAAATGAAAACATGTGCCCTCCGGGAATCATTGTTGGAGTAGGAACTGCGGACGCTTACATCCTAGCGACGACCTGGGGCGAGCAAGAGGTTCCGCATTGACAAAGACGGGTCATTTATTGACAATTTACGCAGTACTGAATTATCGCGAGGAGGGATAGCTATGCTCAACTTCGTCTTGCCTGTGCAGTACTTACGGCAAATCGCCGAGCTGGTTCGGGTCTTTGGCGTAAATCCAGAAGATTGGCTAGCACGCAGCCAACTGACCCTGAGCCAGATAAACGAAGCTAGCTTCCAACCCAGCTTCGACGTGTTCCGCCAACTAACTGAAGATGCCTTGATACTGACCGACGAACCCGCGCTCGGTTTGTTACTGGGCGAGCGGCTGGTTATCAACACCCATGGAATTCTCGGTTTCGCTGCGCAGCAGAGCGAATCGCTTAGCCAGGCCATTCAATTGGTACAGCGCTATCTAGCGTTACGCACCACCCTGTTTGACCTTGAACACGAGCACGACGAGGCAACCCAGCTAGAGCACCTCCGCTTCCGTGCAAACTTCACTCTGGGTGCCTGCGAGCGAATGCTGCTTGAAGCAGTCATGCTGGCGGTAAAGAACATTTTCGACGCAATCACCTTGGGTTGCGCTCGGCCTCGACTGGCCAGTTTTCCCTTCCCAGAGCCAACTTACGCCAACCTGGCAATCGACATGTTCGGTTGCGAAGTAGCCTATGGACAGAGCTGGGCTGGCTTCATTCTGGACACCGAGTTACTTGAACAACCTCTCAAAATGGCCGACCCGGCAGCCTTCCGAGAGGCCGAAAAAATCTGTCAGCAAGAACTGGGAAAACTGGCAGCCAAAACATCAACAAGCGCAGGCGTGCGAAGGATAATGCTGGAGAAACAACACGGCTTCCCAAGCCTGAACGTGACCGCACGGCTGTTCCACCTAACTCCACGCACCCTCCATCGCCGACTACTTGAAGAGGGCACGTCCTTCAAAGAGATCCTCGAGGAGGTACGCCATACACTGGCGGTTGAACATCTCAAAGCTGGCCATTTAACGATGGGGGAGATCGCCTATACATTGGGCTACACAGATCTCGCAAACTTCCGTAGAGCCTTCAAACGGTGGACAGGCACGCCTCCCTCTCATTATCTCAGGCACCTACCCAGCACAGCAGGTAAAGCAACAGAATAAACGACGGACTACACCCACCCCGGCAGACACTCGCAACCTATGCTAAAACATGGACGACACCCCATTATCCTGAGCCCATCAGAGGCCAACCCAGGCCCACAAGCCCCTCAAGTCAGCCACCCGCACAGCAGCTAACGCTGGACTCTCATACTCCGAGAGAAGCTAATCCAGCAGCACCTACCCCACTGCTACCAATCCACACGCGCGCGCGCGTGACAAGCTACAGAGCCTATGGCCGCCTGTAGTTCTGGACCCTTAAAAACCGCAACAAGCCCACAGACTCATTACAAAGTATGAGCCTAAGGATCACTCTTTCATCCGTTACCCGCCCCGTGACGATTGATTACCTTTGCCGGCGATCAACCACCACACACAGGGGTAGCGCATGATTACAATAACAAGGCGCGCGTGTTTTCGACCGCATGCACTAGCGGCAGCAATCGCACTGGGTCTCTCAAGCGGAGTACAAGCAGTAACCTTCAACATTGGCGAGATTGAGGGCCAGTTCGATTCCTCGCTTTCCGTCGGAGCCAGTTGGTCGATGCGCGGTGCCGATCCAGAGCTGATCGGCGGCCACAACGGCGGCAAGGGATTGTTGCAGGCATCCGACGACGGCCGTCTGAACTTCAAAAAGGGCGAAACCTTCTCCAAAATCTTCAAGGGCATCCACGATCTCGAACTGAGATACGGTGATAGCGGTGTCTTCATCCGTGGCAAGTATTGGTACGACTTCGAACTGAAGGATGAGCAGCGCCTATTCAAGGATATCGACGACCACAACCGCAAGGAGGCCGCTCAGGCGTCCGGCGCACAGTTTCTCGACGCCTTCGTCTACCACAATTACTTCATCGGCGAGCAACCTGGTTCCGTACGCTTAGGTAAGCAGGTTGTGAGCTGGGGCGAGAGCACCTTCATCCTCAACTCGATCAACTCGATCAACCCAATCGACGCGGCGGCCTTCCGCCGACCGGGTGCGGAGATCAAGGAAGGCCTGATTCCGGTAAACATGTTCTATGTCTCGCAGAGCCTGACCGAGAACCTGTCCGCCGAGGTCTTCTACCAGTTGGAGTGGGATCAGACTGTCGTCGACAACTGCGGAACCTTCTTCGCTCAGTTCGACAATGTGGCCGATGGTTGCGACGGCAATCTGAATGTTCTGACACCAGCATTGGCCCCCTTCGGCAATGCGCTCGGTTACCAAGCAACATCGGAAGGCGTAATCGTGCCACGCGCCGGTGATCGCGACGCACGCGACGATGGGCAATGGGGTCTGGCGCTGCGTTATACCTTCGAGCCGCTGGATACCGAGTTCGGCGCTTATGCCATGAACTATCACAGCCGCACGCCGTTCTACAGTACCAAAGCAGCAGGTCAGGCTGAGTATCTGGAGTC
>Ga0115550_1003471_pt1 | contig 10218 bp, 3 predicted proteins | sample COGITO_mtgs_1005_FD_87177 | JGI IMG/M metagenome (GOLD analysis project Ga0115550, IMG submission 87177) | Pelagic marine microbial communities from North Sea - COGITO_mtgs_100511 | ecosystem: Environmental > Aquatic > Marine > Epipelagic | place: Germany:Helgoland, sampling site Kabeltonne... | reverse complement strand
AGGAGAAATAGGAGAACGCGGACCACCAGGCAAGGACGATAAGTGTGGGTGCGCTGGTGGTAGTAATACTCAAGATATTGGTTTTGAAATAGCAGAATCAGATAAAATTATAAGTAAATCAGTGGTTTCTTCTGACGGAGAAGGACCATTTAATGTTGTTACTTCTGCTGTTACTTCTAATGATATAACAGGTAGTGTTATTTATAAACAAGAATAAGAATAAGATTAATAACAAAATAATTAACTATTAATTTTTTCTATAAATTTTTTAATGCTCAAAGGAGTAAAATAATATCTTATTACATATTAAGTTGTAATGGCAGATTTCTTACTTAAATCAAAAAATAAAATAAAATCTTTGTCTTTACCCGAGGTAAATACTACTAATATATACAGAGGTCTCTTTGATAATATGATATGGGTAATAGTCTTAGTAGGTGCTTTACTAATATTAATTATGGCATATTTATCTAGACAATCTTTATCGACGAACACCGCAGTTAATAATTTAAAGAAAGAGTTTGGTACTAAAATCCAGTTACATGGGATAGATGAAAAATCGGCAAGTGGCACAGAACAGGAGTTTGACGAGATAGATATTGATAAGCATAGACTAACCGACCTTCAAATATCTAGTTCGGCTAAGTCTTATTTGACGGGTAGACAGATATTGGATTATGCTAGTGGAGATATAGTTGTTCAGGTGTTAAAGATGGGTGCTCGGTTTATTGAGTTAGATTTACGGTTAAATAAGCAGGGTGATATTGTAATTGCTAACGGTATAACTAATGGAAATTGGAAACTAACCTTAAATACGATTAATTTGGATACTTTCTGTCTGAAATTAAGTAAGTTGTTATTTGATCCAAATGTCTTCTCTAACTCTAGAGACCCTGTATTATTATACTTGAATATTACTTTTAGAAAGGAAAAGATAGAAGAGTTATATGATATAATATTTCGGAATTTTGAGAAAGTTATACTAAATCACCAATATTCGCTAAGAGGTAAAAAGGATGTCTTACAGGCAACTATTAAAGAACTATTAGGGAAATTAATTATTATTACTTCGGGTACTATTGGAGATACTAAGATGATGGATATCGTTCATTTACGAATTGGAGATAAGGTTAGAAGAATATATTTTGAAGATTTAGTTCTAAAAGATAGGGATGAAATGATTCAGTTTAATAAATATCACCTAACTATTGTGGTTCCGAAAGTGGGATTCCGCGCCATTAACTATAATCCCGATAAGGCATTAGATTACGGTTGTCAAATTGTGGCAATGCACTTCCAAAGAATAGATGACTTTTTAAGAGAATACCTGTCTCATTTTTCGGAAAAGAGTTTTAGAGTGAAACCCTTTGAATTTACTCGATTTCACGATACTATACAGAAGGGATATGACCAATCTAAGATAGCTTACTATGATACTTATAAAAAGGAAGATAATAGTTTTGGACTAAATAGACAGGAAAAAACCACTAACCAGTATATTTTGGGTAAATTTAATGAACAAACGGAAAAGAAAAATATTACTGATAATGATGAAATAGGAACAAAGGGAATGTTTTTTACAATACATAAGAATTTTAAAATGTCTTTTGTGTTTGCTAATTTAACTGGACCTGATAATACAATTTTTGAGTCTGATAAAACCAAAGAAGAAGCAAACTTAAACAAAAAAATTAGTAATATGAAAGAAATTTACGCTACCGAAAAAAATGAATTAATAGAAAAAATAAAAGAGGTAATAAAAAAAAAGGTAGAATCTATTTTAACAGTTAATAAAATAGCTATAACTGAACCTATAACTGCCGCTATAACTGCCGTAGGAGATGCCGTAGGAACTAACGTAGAAAATACCGATATAACTGCCACAGGAAGTGCCGCTATAACTGCCGCTATAACTGCCGCTATAACTGCCGCTATAGATAACGATATAACTGCCGCAGGAATTGCCGATATAACTGACGCTATACCTGCCACTATAACTGCCGCTATAACTTCCGCTATAACTGACGATATAACTGCCGCTATAACTGCCGCAATAACTCCCGCAATAACTATTGTAAAAATACCTAATACAATTACCACACCAGATACTCCACCAGATACCATACTAACTACCGCATTAGATAATGAACTAACTACACTATCACCTGAACTAGAAAGAGCATTATATGATGTAAGAAGTAGTTTAAGGTCTTATCAAAGAATCAATAAAAATATAATTAAGGTTTATTCTAAATCTGGTCCTAAACCGAATATATTAACAAAAGATAAACCCTTATATACAGAAAATTATCCTAAATATGAACCTGGGTCTCTTCTACTTAGTATCGGATATAATACTACTCATATAATTATAGAATCAGTTTTAGGTAAAAGTGCGGATGATTTATACGGAGAAGGAAATCATATAGACCTTATTCCTATCGATTTAACTGAAACAATAAATACAATAGAATTTAACGTTACTAATAATAATATTGAAATAAAACATTTAGAAGCAGCAGCAGGAGCAGCAGCACTATCAAAAATATCATCATTTTTAAATAGTAGGAAAGAATATAATGACGTAATAATTGAATATAATAAACCAGCAGCACCAGCAGCACCAGCAGCACAAGCAGCACCAGCAACAGTTACAAGTATAACCTATGAAAATTTAAATAAAAGTATTGAGTGTTGTCAGACTAATATAGATGATAGTATGTATGATTTAAAACAGATTAAAAATGATGCTTGTAAGAAAATAGACAAAACAGATAAAACAGAAGAGTCTGGTAATGAATATCCATATTTAAAAAAAGACACTGAAAATGATAAATATATAAACCAATGTAACAATGGTAAACCGATAGAAAATGTAAATTATAATTTCAATGCGATTCGTATCAAGTTAAAGAAGTTAAATATTGCGGAACATATTGATATCGAAGAAATAGAGAAACTATCTGATTCTAACACAACTTCTTTAAATACTTACAGAGATAAGCACATTTTCTTAGATGACACTAAACAATTAATAGAAAATAAGTTCGACCTAATCTATTTTATACTAACTAAACAGTTAAAGAAGGCTTTATCAAAGGAAAGGAAAAAGTTATTTACTACAGATTATGAAGATAAATGTGTTCAGTTAGATTCTACCAAATGTGTAGAAGAACCGATATGTCATATAAAAACAATAGAAGGGGATACTTGTCAAAAAAATACCGATAAGGTGCCATTTAATCAGTATTGTTTACCGAGATATGAAGTTCCGAATAGAAATTTATGTTTTGATAAGGAAGGATATAAAGAAATAAATAACGAAACTTTGCGCAGACAGTATCATAAAAAACTAACCGATAATAATTTTGCGGGTAGGTGGGAATCGCAAGGAGGAATTATAGAAATCCCTCAATCCTTTAACGCCTATTGTGAATTTAAATTTAAAACGGAAGCAGACGATAAGGAATATACTATGTATATAGTGGATGATGAAGGTGCTAATATTAAATTAGTAGATTTTCAAGATAGAAATATTAATGAAGATGATAATTTGGTAGCCAAGGGAACTTTTGTAGATAATAAGTTGAGAGCAATAGAGGATAGGTATAATTTACCGATGTTAGTGTATCACGGTTTTGCAGAATTGAAAATGCAAAATAAACCTATCAATACTAGTTTAGATAAATGTTTAAAAATAGAAAATTCTAATAAAAATGATATCAAATATTTCTTAGGAGTGTATCAGTATTCTGCCGAGGTAACAACAGCTAATAAGAAATATAATAAATCAACTAAAGAAGGTATATCATATATTATAAATGGGGATAATAAAGAATATACCTCCCCTACTACTACTACTACTAAAGACTTCTGTTATCAAATGGTTTTACCAGATTGTAATTTACAATTACAAAATTTATTTGGTAGAAATAGTAAAGTTAGTTTTGGAAAAAAAGTAGAAGTAGAAGGACCTACTAGACTTAGTGACGAAAATTTTAAAGAAACAGAATTACAAAATATGGAATCATTCAGTAATATGGAAATAGAAAGTCCATATGATCCTGATTACATAAACCAATTCACTTTTACAGGGCAGTTAAGTCTAGAGTTTGATCCAACAGAAATAGAAGAAGAAGAGGCACCTGCTCCTTCCTTAGAACCTTCTTTTTCGAATACGATAGATACTGCACTATCTGAAAATAATCCACTATCTAATAATAATCCACTATCTGAGAATAATCTTGATTTGACAGGAACTCTTCCAGGCGTTCAAAATAGTATAAATGGTTTACAACCGGAAACTATTAAATCTGAAGATAAAAAGTCAGGTGGTAATAAATATTTTAATGACCAAACCTGTCATATTAGAGACGGGAAGGCATATTATAAATTATTTGATAAGGAAGAATCAGAAAGAAATACCTTAGAGGAGCAGTATCATAAAGCGTGTGAAAAATATTTTAGAGGTATAGGAATAACTGATTTTAAGAATTATTCTATTCTAAAACACGTTTCAAAGTTAAATGTAAAAGGAGAATTAAAGAAGAAGGTGGGAAAAATGTTGATAGAGTTAGGACACGAACTATCTGAATCAGATATCAAAAAAATAAATAAATTAGGAGTTTCTAATGTATTAAATTTTATTAAAAAAACTGCTAATGTCAAAAAAGATAAAAATGATATGTATCAAACAAGAGCTTCTAAACCAGAAGAAAATATCGTAGATACTATTACATCACACGAAAGATTACCACTCTGTTTAAAACAGTATAAGGGAGATGAAGAAAGGTGTTTTTCAAATAATGATAAGGTAGAGAAACCAGAAAGGTGCTTACCTAATTTTGGTCCTAATCCAAGTCCTTCTCCTTCATTTGAGAGTAATAAAATAGATAACGATGACTATAATACTTGTTGTGCGATACCGAAATGTTTTAATCCGAGGTTAGTGATAGGTTCTTGCACTATTAATGCGGAAGACGTAGAACCATTTTTTTTTGAGCATAACGCACATTTCCAGATTAAACCTCACCCGGAAAATAATAAGAGAAGAATTATTTATTTAAATTATGATGACGAACCTAGAAATTGTGAAAGTAATGGAGAATATTTTACGGCCTATTTATTAAAACTCAAATTATCAGAGGATATAAAAATGTTAAAAATAAAAATATCTTTATTAAAATCTAATAGTGATCATTTAACAGAAGAAGAAAAGAAAGACTATGAAAAATTAGGTAAAGAATTAGAAAAGTTGAAATCACATACAGGAGAATTTGATAAGGGAGAAGAGTCGCATATAGACTATCACCAACTAACGAAAGATTTAAATACTAAGATAAGAGAGAAAAATGAATTATATCAAAAATTTAAACCTAAAATGAAGGAGAGAAAATTAAAAATTATGGAAGATAAGATGAATTTGAAAAAAAAAATGTTAGTTAAGTTAGAGAAGAAAATAAAAACAAATAAAGCTAACGGTTCTTATAAAATTATAAATAAGAAAAAATGTTTAAAATATAAAGCAGAAGGAGAAGCCTTGTTAGTTAATATAATGTATGAAAATGATAGAAGAAATTTAAGACAAGAGATGCGTTCAGATTGGATTATCGAAAAACAATTTGATGAAACAGGTAAGTTTACGGGTCACCATAAAATAAGAGCTGAAATTAATGGTAAAAAATATAATCTAAGTAGGAAACCAATGCCTAAGAAACAAGTATTCTCTATTTTTAGACTACCTGTTATAAATCCGGTGCCTAAACCTGAAGATCAATTATGGATCATTAAAGAGGTTGGTGATCTTAATATTAATAGAGAATTGGGACAGACACAGATAGAAACTGAAATATTATCAACTTATGACGAAGAAAAAAAACAAATTAAAGATAACACTATGAAAAAAATAAATGATTATGTTAGTTAAAATTACTTTAAAGTTAAACTATTTTTTACACTTTTCCAAATACCATTCAATGAAGATGAAGCTATACTACTTTTTTTACTAACACTACTTTTGTTAGTTTTAGGTTCTAACCTTAAAACTTTAACAAGTTTCCCATTATCGATATTATTAATAAGATTATTTTCCTTACTAACTATAATTTTATCTTTTTTTATTCCTATTTTTCTAGTATTTCTAGTATTATTACTTATTGATTTTTTAGTTAGTGATTTTTTAGTTAGTGATTTTTTAGGTTTAGATTTGCTAACAACTTTTTTTTTAGGTGATTTCGGTTTTGGTTTTGTTTTTCTAACAACCTTTTTATCTTTAGATTTACTAACAACTTTTTTTAGTGATTTAGATTTGCTAACAACCTTTTTGACTTTTGGTTTTTCAGAAGATTTTGGCAGAGTTTTAATAATACGCTTACTTATTTTACCTAACTCTAATTTGCTTCTTAATACGTTACTACTTTTTCTGGTATTAACTCGCATTTGTTTAGTTATTTCGGTATAGTCTAAATCTACTTTTTCTACCTTAGTGAAGATAATATAGATACTAGGGTATACTTTGGTTCCAGGGACGATATAGTATCCAGAACTATTAGAAAGTTTCATACCTAATGCAGTAAATATGAGTCCCATATTTTCGTCTTTAATTTTAGGTTGGGTGAGTAATTCTACTTTATTGGCTTCTCCAAATTTTTTAATTTTTAAGGAAGTTGCTTTTAGTTCGTGTGGCACGTATCGATTAGACCATCCCCATCTCCAAGTCTTAGATTTTTCACTATAAGTGCCTATAATTTGGAATTTGGCTTTAAAGAATATTTGGTTAGTCTTAGAATTATACATATAGAACGCATTTTTCTCGGGGTATAATAAAAATTTATTTTCTTTTTCTCCGAAGTTATGTTTAACCATAAGTTTATCTTGTCTATTTTTCATACTTTGTAAAGAATTTTGTAAAAATGAATTCATTCTATCTAACTTATTACTATTTTCTTTATTATTCTTAAATTTATTAACTACTCTCTTGGGAATTTTATTATTAATTTGTGACATGGATAATATAATATAAACTAATATTTTTTTTCTAACAAAAAAATAATAATATTGTTATATATTACTAATGTCTATTCAATCTACTCCTCATCCACTCAGCAATAAGGTAAGTAATAAGTCTTCTATTAAGAAAACTCATATGTATCATTCCGAATTTTTGAATCAACTGAATCCCAAAATGTATGCTATTACACCTAACAATAATTCTGAATTATTGGATGTAAATATAGAAGACCGTAAATTATGTAGTGTTCAAACAGATAAATTTGGTGAAATAAGTGGTTGCTCTCTACAACATAAAAAAATGTATGATACTAAAACACCAGATTTTATTAAAAAATTGTCTTCGGATAGTTTTACTTCTCAAATTTTTGATCACAACTTCGAACTTGGTTCTAAAAAAGTTGATCCTAGAAATAATAAGAAACAGTTTACTTCTTTACCGGGATTCGAACTAACCAAAGGATTACAGTTAAATAGAATAGACGGATTACCCGATAATTTAGACGATTCCGATTTATATGGTTCCTACTGTCAAAAAAAATATCAACAGGAGTTTCCCTTAAAAAAATAGTTAATATAAATAATTAGATAAAAAAGTATTTATTTATTATTGTATTATAATATATATATAATGGACAATAAACCAATAAACGAATCGGCATCATCTACACCAATAGAATCGGTATCGGCATCGGAATCGGAATCGGCATCTATACCCGTAGCATCGGCATCGGAATCGGCATCGGAATCGGAATCGGCATCTACACCAGTAGAATCGGAATCTATATCGGAATCTACACCTGTAGCATCGGAATCGGCATCTACACCTGTAGAATCGGAATCTACACCTGTAGAATCGGCATCTACACCAATAGAATCGGAATCGGCATCTACACTAATCAAATCGCCAACTGATTTAAAAAATGATGGAAATGGGGAATTAATGGTAACTGGTATAGAGATTGGTAAATGTAATAAAATAAGGGATATCATTAAATATGATGATACCAGTATAATGGTGGTAGATCATCGTAATCATAGATTACAGGTATTAGATTCTGGTAATTTTGATAGTAAAAATATAATAGATAGTGTGAATGATTTACCTATAATACTGCCTGGTAATATAGCAATTATTAAAAAAACAGAAAGTAGTAAAATATTAGCTTTTAGCACAGTTAGATATAATCAACACTTAACTATAATAAGTATTGATAATGATAATAAAATAAAGCATTTAGATACTTTTGTTTTGGAAAATAAGGATGATTTTGGACCTGGTGGAATTATTAAGTTAGTAAGTGAAGATGATAATAAATCATATTTAATGGTAACAAGTTTTTTTTCAGGAAAGTTATTATTACTAGAATTTGATCATAAGAGTAACAAGTTTATAAGTTATAAATATTTTGATATTAAGAAAAAGGGAATAATTGATATTGTATTATGGCATAATAGTATATTGGTTTTACAATCGGAAGGATTGGGTGGTGTTGGTAAGGCACAAATATTAGAATATGAATTAAATGAAGAAATGACTCAATTAAATTTAAAAAAAATTATACAAGGTATAAATGATAAATATTTTAATTTTACACACTCAGCAGGTTCATTTGATGTATTAGATAATAAATTATGTATAGCAGATACTGGAAATAATAGAGTTTTAATATTAGAAAAAATAGAAGACATAGATAAATGTATCATATCATATGACTCTGTTTTTCCTACATCTGTGTGTGTATTTTCTAATAGTGAAATATATATATCTAGATTTCATGGTATTGGTAAAGAAGATAAGCCTAACTCTGACCATTTAATTAAAGTTAATTTAGATTCCTTAGAAAAAAAAGATTTTAGTATTACAATAGATAGCGATACGAGAGAAACAATAAATAGTGAAGAAACTAGTAATTTATATAATACAGATAAAACTATATTTTCAGATATATTAGAGATAGGTAAATATGAAGAAACGTCAGATATAACTAGTCTAATGGAAGAAATATTTTTAAATTCGCCTATACATATTGCTAAAAGAATAAAATCGGAAATATTGAATAGTTCATTAGAAAAAATGATACCTAAGAAAATAGAACAAAATAGTGATGAAAAAGAAGAATTAAGAATATACCAGTATAAACAAGAATTACAAACTACAATGGAGGGTTGGAATATTACTTCTTTATTAGCGCGTGGGATAATATTTAATAGTGAAAATAAAATAATTGCTACTCCTTTTCCTAAATTTTGGAATTGTAGTAAAAGTTGGGGAGGAACTTCGTCAGAATATAAACAAGACCGAGCCGGTATACAAATATCAGATTTAAATAAAAAAATTAAAAATATTGGTGGTGGTGTTAGAGTAGAAGAAAAGATAGACGGATCCTTAGGTATTATATTCTATCATAATGATATTTGGCGAGTTAGCACGAAAGGTAGTCTAACTAGTAGTATAGGAGAACAAGCTACTTTATGGATGAAGGATATTAAGGGATTAGATACTGAATGTACTTATTTATGTGAAGTTATAATCGAAAAAGATAATTTAATAGTGGATTATAAGTGTAATGCTATTGTATTATTGGGAGGTTATGATAAGTATGGATATGAATTATCATCAAGTAATTTAGATAAGATAGTATTACTAAATAATAAATGGGAAGGTGATGATGTTATTAAACCTGCTAAAGATTTAAAAAATATGAAAGAATTAATTAATATTGAAATTAATAGAAGTTATGATGGAAACTTTATTTTTAGAAGACCTGTCTATATAGATAGTTTACATACTAAAATTAATTTTGATGAAATCGCAATGGATACTAGATTTTGGAAGAATTTGGGGGAAGGTTTAGTAATAATATATATATATAATGATAAAACAAGTTATCGTCTAAAAGTAAAAACCGATGAATTTATAGAGAAACAGAAAGCTGAGAAGGATGTAAATTTACCTAGATTGATAAAATTATTTAAAGAAGGTGATAAAGGATTTGCAGAATTAAAAAAAATAGACGAGGAGCATTATGACGATATGATTAAATATTGGAATTTTTTAGAAAAAAAAATATTAGAATTTCAGAATGAACCAACAACTATACCAGATTCTTTATTACCAGAAGATTTAAAAACTATGAAAATAGAAGATAATAAAAAGTTTTTATCTATAGTAAAAGATGATAAATTTTTAAGAAAAATAGTAAATTT
>Ga0115550_1003468_pt1 | contig 10220 bp, 5 predicted proteins | sample COGITO_mtgs_1005_FD_87177 | JGI IMG/M metagenome (GOLD analysis project Ga0115550, IMG submission 87177) | Pelagic marine microbial communities from North Sea - COGITO_mtgs_100511 | ecosystem: Environmental > Aquatic > Marine > Epipelagic | place: Germany:Helgoland, sampling site Kabeltonne... | reverse complement strand
TAAATGCCCCTCGATGATGCCGCCAAGTAATCGATTTGGTTGGGAAATAAGGCGCACACTTAATATTGTCTACACCCGACTTCTTATAAAAGTCCTCTGAAAAGTTGGGAAATATAGTAACGTACATTTTTGTAGGAGCAATATCAAGGAAAACCATATATTTCGCTTTCCAAGGAACTTCACCGAGTTCATGTTGAAATGAAGTGCCGGAGCTTCCCAGTCTTGCGGTTTTAATCTCACACGTTTCCCCCTTTATCGTACCGTCTCCGCATCCACCTCCGACTTGCTTTGTTTTCGTCCCATCAATATCTGAAACAATTCCAACTTCCTTGCACCATGTATTAATTATAGATTCGCCAACTCGACCTACATCGTCATTTTCAAGTCGACTGATGTAAGCCCATTCGCTATTTCCCCAAATATCACGTTTTTGTTTTTGAATGTATGTTTTGGTAATCAAATCTGTAGCTATTGTGGTAAAATGGTTGGGTTCATCTACCTGTTCCTGAGTGTTGTTATCGTTATTTTGTGCGTTTGTGATAGGCATTTCGTTCGTATTCTTTGTAGTAAGGCGGGACATCGTAAGTACGGGTATAAGTTTTAAATAATTTTAAATCAATTTATAAATCGAATAAATTTTATCAACTTTCATAATAAAATTTATTATTTATTTATAATCTGCCATTTACACATAAACACGTCGTATTTTCTTTGGATCTTGGGGATTTTTTACTAATCTTGCTACCAACACAGGGTTTTCTCCTGTTTTCTTAGCATTTTTATAACTTTCCAAATCATATAATTCACCCGTTTTAGCAGACGGTGCGTCACTTTTAAAAGCATACTTTTTACCATCAATTGTAACTTGAGTAGCAGTCCAAGCGATCGATACTACATTTTTCTTTTTAAATTTATCACTTTGTTCCTTTGTAAATGAAGGCACCGTTAAGTAATCATTTGGATTATCGCTAGCCACAGAATAGCACACGATATTTTCCTTACCCGAACTATGTATAGAACAATCAATAGACGAACTTTTAATTTCAGTTAAAATATCCTTTTTAACATTTTCTTTGATACTACTAATTTCATGTAACGCTTCGTCCGTTGTAATAACCAAATTTTCATCAAATTTACTAACATCTCTAGCTTGCAGTCTCTGCGATACCACCGCTTCTCTTTCTTCTTTTGTAGGCGCATCTTTATCACCCAATAATTGCTTTTCGGAAAAAGTCATTAAATACATAAATACTTTTACACTTCTAAAATCAGGAGATAAATCGACATGACTATTAATACGAACCGCTCGTCCAATAACCTGCTCTTTTCTAACCGGATGCCAATATGGTTCCACAATATGAACGTATCGCACATTTTTCAAATCAATACCCTCCGCACCACTACTTGTAATCATGAAAATTTTAACAACCTCTCCATAATGATTGTGGGGATGAATCGCCGTAATTTGTTCTCTTAATGAAGTTGGAACAATACCCCAATTACTATTAAACACATTTCGTATTATTTCCTTTTTCTCTTCATCTTCTGTTCCCGTATACAAAGCAAAACTAGGTTTGCTAAGTTCTTCTTGTGTCATATCAATCAACCACTTACCAGTATCGTCCTTTTTTATTTTAAACTCGGAGTATCCATTTTGTTTTAGTATCAAACTTAAAATACCAATCCCTTCTAGCGTTCTAAATTGCGAATAAATTAAATGTGTTCCTTTATGACTGTCTTTTTGAATATTACTTAATATTTTACGAAACTTGGGGCTATATGTTTTTAAACCATCCATCGTTAAATATTGGTTTGATTTGTCTTCTAATTTTTGGATTGCTTCCGTGATTCTAGCACCATAATCTTTGCTCACCATTTCTTCAATAACAGCACCATCATCCACCTGAAAACGACCATCCACATTTTCTATGCGTTGATTTACAGTAGCATTATCAATTACATCTTCATCTAACTCTCCGGAAGCGCTTTTATCTGATTTTACTTTTTTAGTTGGCAAAGGGCGTGTAATATCGGGTGGAAACACAAAATTGCAAAAAGAACGGGAGAAAATTCGGTAAGTAGAAGTTCCTTCGTCGAAAATGTCATCTCCCGATTGTTTTTTCTTTTTTGCCGATCGTTCTGCTTCTTTGCGTTCAACATCACGAGCCGATTCATAAACCCCAATTTGATAATTACTCATCGGTATTTTGTAAATAACAATATCTTTTGCCGGTTCAAACTTGGGCAATAATTCTTCTTTGGCACTTCTAAAATACGAAGTTAACCCCAAAATTCTTCTTTTAAATAAATCATTGTTAATCATTGAACCATCGCGAGGATTAATAAATAGTTTTTTAAATCCATCTAGTGTATCTGGAAGTGCTTTGTTGTTTTCTACCTTCACGCGAGACTTGTCCGTTGCCAAATAATTTTTAGATAATATGCTGACAATACCTTGTATAAAATCATTTTCACCTATCGTATTTTGTTCTCCAACAGCAACGCCTTTATACATCGTTTTTGGGAACTTGTTTTCAAACGAAAAAGGATTGCGTGTAATGCTTAATGTTCTAGCAGTTGGCTTGTATTCAATATAATCTACCAATTTATTTGATTTTAATATGGAACGGATGTAATCGGTATTTACCTTTTTCTTAGTTTTAACATCTATTTTGAAATGATAGGTTTTAATGTATCCTCTTAGCATATTAAATAAAATACCAATTTCATTTGGATAATTTATCATGGGTGTTCCAGTTAAAAACACTACTCTACAATCAATTGCGTCCATTAAATATTCATATAATTTCACTGATAAACTGGTTTTTTTTCTGGTTTTCAACTTGTTTACAATTCTACTTACAAAATTATGTGCTTCATCAATGATAACCACTCGATGGTCGAAAGGATTTGAACGACCGTGTTCCGCTTCTGCTTCTTGTTCTAATTTAGTTAGATGGTCTAATCGCATACCGTTGTATCTAAAAAAACGATATTTCTGCATAATCATTTCATTTATTTGTTTGTCTAGTAATTGTTGTTGAGTTTCGGATAATAGACCATAGTTGGACTTTTTCTTAACATCTACCATCCACGCCCCATTGTTTCGCTTAATAAATTTCAAACTAACACCGAGTGCCTTATGTAATGCGTTTTCCAATTCTTCGTTGCCTTTTGTATCTACGAATTCCCAATATTGATTGGTGCGATATAAAGGATCACCGCATTTTTTCAATTCTTTTACATAGTTCATTTGAAGAGAAGCGGGTGTCATTATGTAAATTTGTTTGTCGTTTTTTAAACCTTCGGCTATACCAATGGAACCACATGTTTTACCCGCGCCTAAACCATGATAAATAAGAAGTCCTCTATATGGAGAATATAAGTTAATGTAATCTCTTATGATTTCTTGATGTGTAAATAAACTAACTGGTTTACCATCGCCACTTTTCTTTTCCTTTCTTGTTTTGTATGGTTGAAATAGTTTGTTGATAAAATTAGAAAAGATTTTGCGGTTGTTTAAGTAATAGGAATCGGCGCGCAAGTGGATTTTTTTCTTTGTGGATGGTAAGCGCTGTTTAATGGTTGAATCGCCGATAATAATGCTTTCTTCTCTTAAATCAGTATAATACGCATCACGGTCTGAACGATCCATCGTAGTGATAATGACTTCTCCTTCTCCTTCTTCCTGGTCTTGTTTTTCATCGTCTGTTTCTTTTTTATCGCTTTCTTTTGCTTTCTTGACTGTTTCTTTCTTGACTGTTTCGTTCTTTTTAGGTTTGACTGCTGGTTTAGGTTTTTCGTCTTTATCTTCAATCTCTTCAACATCATCCATTTCAGCGACCTCTTCAATCGCCGCCATCTTTTCATCCGGTTCTTCTTCTTCATCTGTTCCCTTTTCATCTTTAAAAATTAGCCCTCTCGCACCTCTGAAAAAGGCAGTAAAATCAATATCATTGTCTGTTTTATCAATAATCGCTATTTTCTTTTCTGTATCCTTGTCTGTATCTTGGGTAGAAGATTCTGGTTTAGGCATCATTATTATATCTTCATCCCCATCATCTTCTGTTTGCTTTGCTTTGTTTTTTTCTTGCGGCGGTTGCTGTTGTAGAAAAGGGTTCTGTGATTTTATTTTTTGTCCTTGTTTTATGTTTCTTTTTTGCACCTGACTTCGAGTTTTCTTAGGTATTGAAATTTTATATAGAGTTTGGTTTTTCAACGGTGGTTTTACTTTTAATCTATCGAATAGAGAACTCATTATATATTATTTAATTATAATAAAACTTTGTATTTATATAAAATTACATATTATTGATTATATGTAATTTTATGTGTTGTAATTTCATTTAATTTTATTTCATTTAATTTTATGTCTTGTAATTTCATTTAATTTAATTTCGTTTCATTTCATTCAGTAATTGCCATTTTCTAAATCATGTAATCCTTTTAAACATGCAGATTGTTCTGCTTTTTTCTTAATTTTATGCGTGTCTTCGCCTAGTTTTAAAAACAAATTGTTATCTACATTTTCCAAATAATATTCAATATCTTCTAAAACACTACTATTTTTACATTTTTTTTCTAAATCATTAATATTCATATATGAACTTACTAATCTAGTATGTGGATTAAACCCAATACATAAAAACACACCCATATGATATCCAATGTCTTCATCCCATTCGCTCATTTCTTTATAAATAGGAGTGACTTGAAATGCTTTTTGTAATTTAACTTGTAATAAATTTTTATAATTATCATTTTTCTGCAATAAATTCATCCAATCAACATGTTCATCAAATACCTTTTCTACAAATGTTTGTGCCATTTGAAATCCTGGACCTGTTACAAATACCTTATCAAACCACTTTCCTTCATCGTGTATTTGTATTTTGTTGAAATCCAAAAATACAGCACCTAAAAATGCCTCAAATAAACAACCTAGTTTTTTTAGATTGGTTCTTGTTTTTTTTTCTTCGGCATTAGCGGACATTATATACCATTTGTTAAGACCCATTTCATAAGCCATTTTACCGATTGACTCGTTTTTCACCAGCGCAATCTTTTTTTCAGTTAAAAATCCTTCATTTTCTTTAGGAAATCTGCGATATAAATAGTATTTAGTGATACATTCTAATACGCCGTCTCCTAAAAATTCCAATCTTTCATTGGATTTGGTTTTAAGTGGTAAGCAATTATCAGGTCGGTCAGCAATTATAACACCGTTTTCTTCGTTTTCCATCTTAGGACGTTTGCAATAGGATTTATGAACAAATGCTCTTTTATATAAATTAAAATTATGAAAAGTAGACGGTAGTCCATATTTTTTTAAAATAACAGAAACTTCTGCTTCTGTTATTTCTATATTATTTTCATTATAAGGATTGAAAATATAATCTTCTTCTTCTTTGCTAACATCCCCATCTTGAATAATTTCTTTATCGATAATTGCTGACATGATATACATTGTATGTTGAAATGTTTTTAAATTAGTTTCATAATTAAATTAATCTTTTTATATATATAATAATATGGCATCATTTGCATCACAGGGATCTCCATCAGCACAACTCGCTGAATTTAAAATTCACCAATTATACGAACCTCCTCCTGCTTCTGCTTCTGCTTCTGCTTCTGCTTCTGCTCCTGCTCCTGCTCCTGCTTCTGCTGCCGTATTAGATAAAACACATATCAATTACTATTTGAATTATCTTGCAATAATAGATAATATACATGATTTTTTTCACGGAAGAGGAACGGATTGTCCGGAAGTCTTTAAACGAAAGATTGTGGAAGCAAAAAAGGAATTAGAGACAATATTAGAGCAGAATGAAATTAACCGTGAGTTATTTTTAGAGGAAAATGTTGCTGCAACAACAATTACGCCTGAATTTGAATCTCTCTATACCAAAAAAATATTAGGACTGTTGGGTTTAGAAGCGGGAATTATACAGGGAAATATAGGGCGGGGTGTTAATCCATATGAAGCTTTTATAACAGGACTTGGTCTTAGTGGAAAGACGTTTTATACTACACATGATTCAGCATTTAAAATGAGAAATTTTCGGTTTGATAGTAAAATTGAAGCACGCTTTGGTTGTACCCATTGTATTTTAAAAACACCACAAAATAATTTTGATTCAGCAACAAGTAGTGCAAGTCCATCTGTAATTAAAAAAAAAACTGTAATTGTATATCCTGTAAATGTAAACTCGAAACATGAATGGATTTTTAAAAGTAATATATTAACTCGAAACATGAATGGAAAAATGAGTTTCGAATATGCTCCTGAAAGTACAACCGGTCTGTTAGGATCATTAGCATTATGGCAATTATTTTATGGTAGAAAGGCTACGTTTAAATATGAAGGTACTACTACAATTGAAACTACATTTAAACCGATCGGTGCATTAGGTGGAGTGGAAAGTGGTGCTGGTGTAAAATTGTTCTGTAATTCAATGTCACAACTCGAACAGCCCGCCTATGATAAGCCAAAAACAGTAGCTCAAAAAATATATAATATAATAGTGGGAAATAATAAAAAGGAACCAGCTGATATTACAAAATTACCCGACGATGAAATGCACTATTTGATATTAGATTTAAAGCGTTCGGGTGATTGGGAACAAGTTCTTGCGGCTAAATGGTTTAAAGAACATAGTAATTATCCGGACTGTGAAAATACAATTGTAATAACCGGTGATTATTTATGCTTTCTATATGCTGCTATAAATAATGTAGATTGTGTGTTTTTGGGAGCAAGTAAATATTTATTTTATAGTGATGAAATGAGAAGGGATTTGGGTTCGTCACCTCCTGGAATGAATCCGTCTATCCACCAATCAGGGGGAGGCAAATATAAAAAACCCCCCCCCTTATCATCAACATACCCCCCCCGTAAACCCCTTGGCACTTTGTTCTCGCGTTCTGCGCGAACAAAACGAACATATTTTTACACTGAAGAAGATTATATGGATGATTTTTATACTTTATTAAAAAATATACGCCACAATACTATGAGTTGGCATTATGAAACAGTCGGTGATAAGGCGAATCGTTTAGAAGAAGATTATTATGATAATATCATCACTTTAATCAAAAATTTCAATTTCGAAAATTCATTCGAAAATTTTAAAACATCTTTAAGCGAAGATTTCAATATCGAAGAATCCAATATCAAAAAAAAAGTCAACAGAGAATCTAACATTTACAAAAACATCGATAGTATTTTACAAATGCTTAGATTTGTTTTTCGCATTTATACCAGTGAAAACGCAGCAACACCAGCGTTACCTAAAAATACCGCTAAAAATACCGCTGCAAATACGTTTCTCCAAACTCAAATATATCCTCCACTCAATGAGAGTTATGAATACGACGCGTATAGAATAGTATACGAGCTGGCGTACAAAAAAATATTCTTAATGTCTATTTGCATTTTATTTGAATATTTAAGTTTATATTATGAAAAAGATCTTAAGATTGATCCAATGCGGTTTAGCAACCCTAATATAAAACCGGGGTTTCCTCATATAATAGAAAGCTTTTATTATTTTATTATAACAAATATGATATATAAAAGAAATTATAAGTTTAATTTAAAGGAAGAGAAGTCCGTCAGTACTATTAGTAGATTTTTAGCTATTACTTATAGTTTACTTGGTGCAAGTTTATTAGGAAAAATAGACTTGAATAAGAAGCAGTTGTGGGAATCATTTAACTTACAAGGGTTTGAACAGGGGAATGAGAAAGAAATATTTCTTGCCAACTACTATCCCGACCTTAAGGATATAACAGCACAAGCTTACTATATTGAAAGCGCAAGAATATTCCTTTTCCCCCCCCCTCCTTCATCATCTCAATCACAAGGTGGAGCAAGAAAAAATAAAATGATACGACAAATAAAAAAGAAAAAAACAAAAAGAAAACACAAAAAGAGAAAAACAAAAAGAAAAAGAAGAAGACAAAAAGAAAAAGACAAAAAGAAAAATAAAAAACGCAAAAAAACACGCCGTAAAAAGGTAATAAAACGAAAAAAACACACAAGGCGTAAACATTTAAATAAGTCAAAATAAGATAAAACCAAACAACAAATCGACATTTAATTAAGATAAACCACTTAAACCAACTATAACAAGTTATATAATTAATATTATGCAACCATATTGGGGTGAGTATGATTCATCCGTTATATTTTGCGAAGATAAATATGCAAATTCTCATTTTATAGCAGAATATTACAATACATTAAGTGGTTTATTTTATTTTTTTATTGCATTATATTTTTTCACAACCAAAATGAAAAAATATGCTTATTTAATAAGTTTAGTTAGCATAGGAACAATAGCATTACATGGAACATTAAGATGGTACGGTCAATGGATAGATGAAATGGCAATGTTGACATTAATGTTTTTTTATATAAAAGATGTTTATTATGACCTAAAATATATTTATTGTGCAATGATGTTAGGTTTCTACATGACTTTTCATGATAACTATAATGTGTTTCTATTTTTATTTATTTTTATCGTTATTTATCAATATAATACCGTTCAATTAATAATAAATGATGAGAAAACGCGGTATTATTTAAAAATGTATAAATTAAGCATGATGATTGGATTTACTTTTTGGCTTTTAGATCGGTTGTGCTTTACAAAAATAATAAATTTTCATGTTTTATGGCATATTTTGTCTGGAATTGGTGCGTATAATGGAACACAAGTATATCACGAACATCGCAAACAATTAGATAAAGCAGGATTGAAAATAGTAAAATGGATGAAAACAAAGAAATTAAGAAATAAGGAAATTAAGAAATAAGGAAATTAAGAAACAAGGAAATTAAGAACTAAAAACTAATAAACATTTTTAAGCAAAAATAAATATAACTTTAAATATTAATCAATACTATAATATTTGTATGAATATTATGTTATAATAGTATATACATGTCAAATAGTACATCATTATCATCATCATCATTATCATCACTAGATAACCCCACCACTCTACTCGAAATAAATGCTAACATAGCAAAAGATAAACGCAACTTCGCTTCTAAAATGATTATACATACCACACCAGGATTTAGCGGAAAACTTGTTTCAAATCCATTCAAATTAATCCAGGTTGAAATGGATGTGGATGAAACTATGGATATGCAACCTCTATTAGAAGAACGGAAAAAAAGGGGTTTATCAACTTGTGAAGAAGGAGATGCTTATGATTGTGCATTGAACTCACTTGTACACATGGGTTTTTTACAACTTGATGAAGCCAATTATGTTTGGCCAACCGTAAAAGATAAGGGATTACATCCAGAATATGTACGCAAAATACTTTATCATTATTATCATAAAAGATATAAGGGTGCTTATCTGCCCGATATATATATATTATTCACCGATGTAAATGCCGAAAAACAATTACAATCTGTTCTGTTATCACTAACAAAATCATTAGACGAAAATCATTACACTATTATTGGTGGCAGTTTGAACCCAGGCGGAGGACATGCTTTTTTAGTGGGAAAAGAGAATGATGAATTAATATTTAAAGACTTGCAGGCCAATACAGGATGGCGTTCTAAAAAAAAATTTATGAACGACTTAAAACTCTATAAAAATTTCCAGTTTTTTGTTGAACGAGATGTTGGTATGGATAGGTTAAAAAAAGAAAGAGAAAGAGCAAGGAAACCAACACCATCCCCGCGTAAAACAAGTAAAACTCGAAAGCGAAAACGCGGACAGACCCCTTCTTTAGGACGACCAAAAGGTAAATCGCTCCCTTCTCTAAAAAAACGAAAACATAAACACGACTATGGTATATTCCCTAAGACTCATGGTAAGTTTCATGCTGGAGTAAGGCGAAAAACAAACAAAAAAAGAAAAAACGCAAAAAAGAAAACGCAAAAAAGAAAACGCAAATAAATAAACAACTCATCTAATTAAATAAACAATCCGCCCTTATTAAATAAGTTATTAAATAAGTTATTTAAAAACATATGTTCCCATAATAAATAATGAAATTAGTAATTGATTATAGAGAAAAAAAATTAATTGGCTTGCTAAACTCGGTAAAGCTTATGAATGCAAAATATAAACCTATTGAACTACTTGTTGAAAACTTACCATTGTCTGATGTTATCATAAAAGACGATAAAAACAATGAAAAATTACTAATAGAAAGAAAAACAATAAATGATTTAGCAAGTT
>Ga0115550_1003451_pt1 | contig 10245 bp, 7 predicted proteins | sample COGITO_mtgs_1005_FD_87177 | JGI IMG/M metagenome (GOLD analysis project Ga0115550, IMG submission 87177) | Pelagic marine microbial communities from North Sea - COGITO_mtgs_100511 | ecosystem: Environmental > Aquatic > Marine > Epipelagic | place: Germany:Helgoland, sampling site Kabeltonne... | reverse complement strand
TCTTTCGACGCTCCCTGAAAACAATTCTTGCCCACAAAAAAACCTGCGCTATTGCAGGAATTCTTAAAAGAGCTGTTACATCTGAAAAAAAATCATGGAGCATTGTTCTATTACAGAGCATTCTTCTATTAATGTAATTTTAACCTATTTACGTGGGCTTGAAATTGCTGAATTGAGTGAGGAAGATATGCCTATGATTCAGTTAGGGTTAGAATTCGTGAGGTTTAGTCTAGAAAGCATCTACAAGTTATTGTTAGCAAAATTTATTTAACGGTGTCGAATTATTTTTTTGATGGTAAAATAGCTTCAACAATGACACCAATTAAACTAAACAAAAATCCGAGGATAAATCCTTCAGCGGCTTCCCTTCCTTTTTCTTTGGCTACATATCTTCCAAGAAAACCGGTAACTACAGCAGAAATTAACACTACAATCATATCTATTATTTTTTAAAGTTTTATATCGTTTTTAAAATCTATTCAAGATGTCTTAAAAAACTAATGTTAAAAATAGGAATTATTTTGTTATTACCGACTTCAATCCCTGAAATAAACATCGTCTCATAAATACACCTAAACGCTTTACAAGGCAACTTCTCCAAGTGACAAAACTATAAAACACTTTTCTATAGATGTATCACTAACCTACTTAAGAGGCCTAGAGATAGCTGAGTTGAAGGAGGAGGACATCTATGGTTTAGGTTTTTTCCATATTTTCTTATTTGACCACTTTGAATAACAAAGAAAAATCGGGATAGCAAAAGCTAAAAGTAAAAACAAAGGAGGCAAGTCCATTGAAGAAAAATTATTTTCCTTATTTAACACTACACCTACTATAACAACCAGAAACATAAGAAATATAAATAACCCTATTTTTAAAATTCTTCTTATCCATTTATTCATATCTAATTAAATTTAATTACACTGTTTGGCAACCCAATTTTTAGCTGTTTTACCCCCTAAATTTGCACCATTAGACATCCAACTCATATTCGTCACATTACTTACATCCCAAGAACCAATATATTGATTGAAAGAGGTTGCTTTAAACGCTCAACAACATTTGTATGATTTGGTATCAATATAACTAAAAAAGGCTTCTCTAAATCAAAGAGACGAATTGTGTGTTTTTTGAGCTCTTAAAAACTATACTTTGACGACAGATTTAACACCAAAAACTTCACCATTGATAACTATTACATCGGTGTCCCAGTTACAAAAGTCGTCTTTAATAAAATATACCTCATCAAGAGTTTCGTTGTAAATTGAACCATCAATTTCAATTATAAAATCATCGCCATAACTACCCGAAAAAAGTATTTTTGCGCTATAACCGGTTTTAATAACGTTATATGATGATTTGTCTTTTGCGCCATAAACACAGTCTGCATATGAATACACAGTGAACAATAAACTAGCAATAAGTAATGTTTTTTTCATTATAGGGGTATTTTAAATTTATTTCTCAAATATAGAAAATATAAATTTGTTACTAATCTCAACTCTGCCAAAAAGAAACCTTGTATCCCAAAAAAACTTAAACACTTCTCAAGGCAACTTCTCCAACTGACAAAGCCAAGAACACTCTTTTACCAATATGTCTTTAGTCTACTTACGTGGGCTTGAAATCGCTAAATTCAAAGAAGAAGATATGCCGATGGTCTGACTACAAATGTTCCCTTCTCTTAAATTTAACAACTTGTCTAAAAAGAATCCGTCTTAAGAACTCCAAGAATTTTAACCATAGCATAGGTATCCAGTTTACAATATTCTAATAGTTGTCTCCTTGTTTCTTTAACATCACCTTCAAAGGTTCCATTTACCATCGAAAGAAAAGTATTGGATGCGGTACCTCCTTCTTTAATATCAAGGTCATTATAGGAAAGATCAGGGACTAAGGCAGGGAGAACGTACTTAATTGAATAACTCCCTCTCATTTCGGGGGTATAATACCATTTCTGTTGAAATGGTATCATTAGATCTTTAAGTCTATTTACAATCCCTCTCAACTTATTAGAATAATCAGGGAATACATTAATCAGATCATTGAGTTTACCTCTTTCAAATCCAATATTATAGACAATAATGTCTCCACTGGTACCACAATCCTGAATCAGTTGTTCTATAAATCCAATTCTTGGATCTTGAGATGGATCTGCCAGATATTCACGATGTTCTAATTCAGAGGTTGAAGTCTCTTGAATGTGAAGTGAATACTGAAATACCAGTTGTTGGTAGGGTCTACTACCATTATATTTCGGAACTGCAGGACCTATAGTTTCAAAATCTAAATAGTATAAAGGATAATTTAATCCATTTGTGAAGTTTCTAATCTCTTCAATGTCAATATGACTTGTTCCATTGACTTCTGATTGAACCTGTAACACTTGATTTGGATTCAGGTCTGTTTGACTTAAATCAATATCATCCAATGTGATTACTCCCTGTTTATATAAATCAAATTTCTTGTCTTTTTTAAGTCTTGAAATATTAAAAACAGAGTAGTCAGGGATGTGTTTCCAACACGTTCCTTTAAAATCACAGTCATAAGGGTCAGAACAATGATTTCCGATATCTACATTTGGTATATCAGGACTCTCAATCACATTTTTAAGTCTGTGAATTTCATTTGGTATTCGCGGGAGAAACTCTAAAACTTGATCGTATACAGATTCGATGGTAAACAATTGATGAATGTCTAATTCTCCATCTTTTGTATATTGATTGTTGATATGGACGATCGATATGTCTTTAAGGTCAATACCAGAATTTGTAATGGTATAATATTGGATGGCAGCATCCTTGATATAGGTTTCGGATACCTTAGTAGAACTTTTCACCTCATACGCTTTCCAACCTTCTTTATCTTTGACTAATATGTCTAATGCAGCAAGAACGTTGTTGTATTGGAAAGTAGCCTCATAAATGATTGACTCCCCTTGAGAAATAAACTTTAGTGTTTTCCCCACCGATTCAACCATTTTGAAATGATTTTCGGGAGAAGCATCAGCACCATTGGGAAATAATTCTTGTGCCAACAAACCAATATTAGTTCCTTGATCGAACACCGCCTGCAGTGATGAAGGTGTAGGATCTTTTAATCTATAATGGTGCTTATAGAGATACAATGACTTTTCACATTGAAGTCCACGGATAAATGTTGATTTGGAGAGTCTGCTATTAGCCATTAAAAAAGTTTAGATAATATTTGATTTCCAACATCAAAGTTTAATTGTAAATTCTCATCAAGAATATCTGCAAAGCCAATTTTACATTGATTTAACTCATCTATTTCTCTACCCTTCCAATAATTACCAAAACGTTCTTCTATTGGTCTTGAGCTTGGATATAACAGCATACTTTTATTTGCATTCCAATAAAGATTATAAGCATACATTTGCTTTAAATCATCATCGCTTGGCTTAGGGTTTTTAACATCCAAAACTTTCCATTTGGTATCAATCACATAGGTATCTGACTCACTATCCAGTTTTTTTGTAATCACTAAATCTGGTCTGATAGTTCTGCCCTCCCAAAACTTCTGTTTGTTTTGGAAACTTACTTGAATATCATCTCTTTTAGTTCGAATTAACATTCTATATATGTACTCTTCCCACAGTTTGTTCATATCAAACAATAGAGTCAACATATTTTCTTGTCCTGATCTTATGTCAGGTGAGTAATTGAGAATGATCATTTTTGCAATCTGCAATGCACGAGTATAAGCAACCGTTTTTCTATTGTTTTTGATCTTCTCGAAATGGTATTTTTGAATAGGAATTTCTTTTATTTCTGGGAAGCTCAGTTTAAGTCTAGCTATCCTATCTCTTAAATCTGAATTATAGGTCAAATCACTAAGTATAGTCAAACCTTTTAAGATAATTTGATTGACTATGTTTTCAAAATCATAGACTTGATGTTCCGTGTAGAATCTTTCCTGGTGAATAAGGTTATGTTGGATATTTTTGTTAAAATCTAAGCGACCTTTTAAAGCCAGTACGTTTGAGGAATCACGTCTGTATTGTTTAATTAATCCAACCCTTAAAAGGTGTTGAACCTCCTCTAAATACATCTCAAAATAAAGATCTAATAGGGAGTTGTGTTTGCGTTTTAAATTGGCTTCAGAAACTGAATTAACGTTTATGTGCTTACACACTTTGAGCATATTTAATAATGCCCCATGCCAGGTTTCAAAATCAGAATCTTTGGTTATAGAATTATCTGTTTTAGGTAAGATTTCAATAGTTAAGCCCCCTAACTGAATGACTCCTACATAATTTTTAAATCTAACACCATCTCGGATACCCGTAAAGTAATTATTGTTGTTTGTATCATTAAATTCATACAGTTTTTCAAGTTCACGCTGCTGTAAATAACGACCCCTCGAATCTTTATGAAGGGTTAATTTTTCAAACTCAAAAACTTGTATTACTCTAGCCATATGTATTTATTCGTAAATGGCTTTAAAATCCCAATTATTCTCGCTAGTTATCTCATATACAGACCTTTCTAGTAGATCGTTTGCTATTGAAGAATCGTAGTCATTAGAAGTTGCAAATGAAACATCTGCCTTACTTTCTTTTGAAATAAAACTACTTCCTAGCACCAAACTTATTTTACCAAAATCACCAAAGAAATATTCCTCCAATAAAGGGATAACCTTATCTCTAAATGTGTCTTTTAAATCTTGTTTATTTGAAATATTTAAAAAGTAGGAATGACCGATTTTATGGTCTTTATCAATTAGTTTTTCAATTCGGTTATTTATGGTTTCTAAAATCTTAACTACATCAATATCCCCTAATTTTCCATTGGTGCTTTTTAAGCTACCAACTGTTTTAATAAGTTCAGGTTTTGGAGGCATTTCTCTAAATGAAAAACGTCTTCTAAGAGCCGTGTCTAGTGCCTCAATACTTCTGTCTGCAGTATTCATAGTTCCGATGATATAAACATTTTTAGGCACAGAAAAAGTTTCTTTTGAATATGGCAGTGTAACGCTAAGTTCTTCGTCAGCACCAGCGCGTTTGTCTTTCTCAATTAGTGTGATGAGTTCTCCAAAAACTGAAGACACATTTCCTCTGTTTATCTCATCCACAATTAGCACATAGTTTTTTGGATTTTTGGGTAATCTATGTGTATCTATTTTTTTCTCTTTTACAAAAAACTCTTGTTTTATGTATTTTTTATCAAGCTTGTAAATGGTTTGCATAGATAAATTTTTATTGTAAATTTCATTAGCTGAAATTTTCTCATCAGTAAAAATCCATTCCACACTTCTGAAGTGTTTGTAGTGAAGATTGTTTGGTAATTCAGAATCTTCTCTGTATTCGTAATTACCAGTTACTTTACCAACTGCTCTCACATATTTATTACCGTAAGATATCACTACGTAATTTCCAATTTTTAAATAGTTACTAAAGAGATTCATTGCTTGAATATCAAATGAGCCTAAATCATTATCATTCCCAAAAGACCTTAATTCCTTTTCATCTTTACCTGTAAAATCGAGTTGATTACCGAAACCAAGAGAGATACAATTATTTTCTATACAATACTCGTAAATCTCATTGTCACTTTCATCCTGCGTGTTACCCAATGACATTTTATAAAAATGAGCTTTTTCATACTCTTCTGTAGAAAGTGAAATTAAAGACTCTGTACCTACAGCAACGGCATTTAAACTATCATCAGCCAAACGACATATCTTTTTAAATACACCTTCTTGAATTTCATATTTCAAGAACGCATCACCATCTTTAGGTTGATTGGGTTTAATTCCTTCAATAAAATCCTCATAACTAAACGATTGGTGGAATGTAGTAAAACCTATCTGACCTACAGATTCGTTGTCGTTGTTGAGCGATAACAACTTGAAACGAGCTTTTAATTGCTCTCTATCGTTATTATGAATTTTATAAAATTCTGGATCAGCTATTTTAATAGCTTCGTTAATGGTATGAAATGTTTTTCCAGTGCCTGGAGGACCAAATAATATTTGATTTAATTGAATACTTTTTGGCATACTTATTGAATTTAATGAGTTAATGGTAGTTTGTTCAAAATCGAATAATTCTGAACGATAATCTAAGTCAAAAATGGCTTTTCTAAAAGCTTTGTTGTCCCAATCTTTTTCTTTGGTATGGTTATCTCTAGAAATTTCAAATTGAACAGCTTGTCGAATAGCGTTATAATGAGAGTATACATCTTGTGCAGTTCCACTTTTATAATACCATGCTTCATTTTTTTCAGCAAAACTCCCGTGTTCTAAATGGTTTATAACATAATTTGGTGGAGCAATGAAATCGAACAAGTTCTTCTTTAATAATAAGCAATAGCGTTTGCCATATTGAACGCTTAGCTCTTGTTTGGAATCAGGAACGCTAAACACTATTTTTTCATTATCAGAAATTTCTAAATCCTCAATTAATTGGTCTGTGGTATTAAATAAGGTGTTCAAATTTTCAGAAGATAATTTTTTAAGGCGTTTTTTAAATTTCTCTTCGTCTTTAGTAAAACTAAAATCTAGTGTTTCGTTTAAACCTATCCATTTGGGGATCAATTCTTTTACGCCCTTTTTACAGTTTTCCCAATCGCTGTAGCTTGTTACAATCTCTTGAAATTCAGTTGATTCTAAATTTCCACCAACATAAAGACCTGCATTTATTCCATCACTATTGATTGAAAAAAACAATTGATAGGCTTGTTTAACATCTCCAGCTGAACTAGGATATATAGCGCCCCAACAATGGTCTGAACCATAGTTTTGCGGACCATTAAATGCAACCTTATGAGCACTAACCTTTTCGAGCTCAAATTCGGCAACCATTTCATTACTTAATTGACTTATACATTTTTCAACTTTAGCATTTAACGCTTTTGAATAAAAGAATCCAAATAGTAGTCTGAATGGGTTTTTCCATTGTTTAAACATATTGGAGCTTTCAGATGTCTTTAGTTCATTTAGATAAGATTCACTAAAATTGTAAAAAGTTGAAATATCTCTTTCGATATTAATGGCATTTTTAAGTTGGTCTATTCTATTTTGATCAACTAGATTACCATTAATTAGGTCTTGAAGCACTAAAAAACGTAAGCAGACTACAGGCTGAAAGTGATCATTTAAAACAATGTCTTCACTTATTTTGTTTAATTCATCTTTAGTAAGAGCATTGAGATCAGTAAACAATTGATCGCTATTGGTCTGGTATAATTTCATACGCTTACTAAGCTTTATAATATCGTCTATATTCATATTTTCAGTTTTTTTAATGATGGGTATACCCAACCGCTCAAAGGTTTTAAAACATGGTGTATCTACACCACCACTAAAGTTGTTAGTGGGTTTTTCTCCAGTAGCATGAAATTTAGCATAAGCCATAATAGGCTTGGGTGGATACAATTGACCCTCTATCTCAACATCAAAATAGGCAGATGCCTTGAAGCCCTCTGGAAGACCTTTTTCCTTGAAATCTTGTAATGCAAGAGTTATATGTTCTATTTTTACTTTATCGAATTTCATTTTTATAATTTTAGACCACCTTTGAGGCTTCATACGTTTCCTCAGTCATTACTGCATTGAAAGCTGGGTCGACAATTAAAACCTCTATCAACAATACTCGCACCCGTATCGTTGTAAACAGACCCATCACAAAACACACTTTGATGTGTAATTTGACTGTTGCTAATTGTATTGACTCCTGAAGGAACTTATGGTGCTTTCCAGAAGTAGATGTTGTCAAAGTAAACCGTTCCATTTCCTTCGGTTTTGAATTGGAAGACCCGGTCCAAATTGGCAGTGTATACTGACAATGGAATGTCAATACTTTGCCAGCTTCCTGTAACAATTTCAATACTGTAAGGGTTTTCTACTGGAGGATTCGCACTGATCAGAAAAAAATCAAGCGCGGTAGCGTCATCGGTCTTGTAGTCCAAATGCACATATTCCATGGCAGAAACATCTGTTTGAGGGTAATCCATTCCTTGGTAGTTTAGGTTGGCATATTTCAACGTATTGTTTCCGTCGATTTGGATTACAGTTGCATTTGTTTGTTGGCCCCAATAAGGATCTACGTTAGTCGCAATACTCGTATAAGCATCACTGTACACAGAGATGACATATTCAGGTGCTTTGGTCGGTGTGGGAGCGTCAAAGGTCTTACGGTTAAAAAAATATATTGAAACCGTACTAGTTGTTACTCTATTTTGCGCTGTGATAGCAATGGTTGTTGTTCCAGGAATGCTTGTTGCAGCGGTCACCACAGCGCTTGCATTTGTATCTGTTGTAGTTGCCGCAACCCTAGGCACAACCGTTGTTCCTGCTGGCAATTCCACAGAATAGCTGGTTTTCGATGAGTCGAAATCAGCAATGCTGTTGCCTTCTACAGTCAAATTACTCAGTGATGCATCATTAGATCCACCAGCAGGCAGCAATTCAAACTGATCAGAAAACAAAAACTGGTTGTTTTGTGTATCGGTCATTTTAATTCTGTAGTTTGTTGCTGTCGGTAAAGAATTTTCAGCAGCATTCCAAGTGTATTGTTGAGCAGTAGCTTCAATGCCATTGGCAATTTGAGTGATCATAGAGGAACCTCTGTACAACTCAAATTTCAAAGAGGTGCTGTAGTTGCTTTCCCATTTGATGGTTACGGCAGTTGGTTGTACTTGTTGCGCGTTCGTTGGTTCTAGAAACGCCAAGTGTTTTCCGATTTCAAATACTTGTGAACGACCTATTTCTTCAAGTGTGGCGTAATCTAAAATTCGAATGTAGTTGTTGTCTGCTGCTTCTAAGTTTTTTGGAAGATACCACTTGTAGTTGTTTGCATATGTGTAGGTATTGTCACTTAGCTCGCGCACGAGATTTTCCCCTTTGAAATGTTCAATGAGGAGTCTTTTTGAGCTTAGGTTGCTTTGCCATTCAATTTGATAGTTTTGGCCTACGGTAAGTGTTTCAGATTCTTGTGGTTTGTTGATGATAAAATAGGCGCCTTCATTGGTGTTAAAGGTTTTTTCTACTCCGTAAACGGTTCCTATACTGTTTGTTGCATATGCACGGAGATAGTATGTTTTTTGTGGGATTAAATTGCTCAAGTTATAGCTATATTCTCCTTGAACATTTTCTCCTACCTCAATTTTATTGTTTTCTATTGTTGGGTTTGTGGTCAGAGCATATACAAATCCAAACGAGGTTAAATTTTCACCACCATTGCTCAATACTTCCCCCTCAGCAACTGCATCTGTAGCTCCTTTAGCCTGAGCGAGAATGGTTTTAATGGATGGCAATCCTGCATTGGTTGTGAAGGACTTTTGTTGTCCATACCCAACACCAGAGGCGTTTTTAGCATAGGCCCTTATGTAGTAGGTGGTGGCTGGACTCAAACCAGTGAGATTTGTAGTAAAAGTTCCTGTTGTATTTGACCCATCGATCAATGTATTGCTATCAACGGTCACTGGAGCATTCACTCCCCAACAAAGACCTCTTTCTAGAATATCACTTCCGCCATCAGCAGCAACAGTTCCTCCACTAATGGCAGTGTTTTCAGCAATAGAGAGTATTGTTGCTGTTTCTACCACAGGAACATCTGCATTTGTTGTGATTGTCAAAACATCACCGTAAGCAGTCCCTTTGGCATTGGTCGCATAAGCGGCAATATAATAGGTCTGCCCGGGCTCTAAGTTCGTAATTTCACTTACATAAGTTTTTTCTTGAGCACTGCTTCCTAATCGTGTTTTTTGATCTGCGATACTTGGATTTGGGTTGTTTTTAGAATAGACATGCCCATACTGACTTATTTCTGTCGCCTGAATACCGATGTTTAGAATTTCTCCAGGAATTTGAACAGACGTTGATAGGTTTTGTATTGGATTTTTAGTTAGAACACTTGGCACTGTAGGTCCTTCTAAAATATTAAATGCCCCTGTAATTTCAGCTATTTGTTCATTCTCAACCGAACTGATTCGAATTTGATAGCTTTCCTGTTGGATGGCAGGCAACGTCCAAGTGTAATTGCCTCCTTGATTGTTGAGTGTTTCAGTAGCAATGGTTAAAAACGGACTGCTAAAACGATAGAGTTCTATTTTTACCTTTCCTGTAAGGTTGCTGCTCCACTCAACAGGCATGACTTCTCCCATTTTATAGGTTTGGTCTGCAGTGGGTTTGGTGATTTCTATGTAAGGAGGTTGTATGTAATCTATTTGGACAGGGATTGGTATGGAAGCTTCTCCTACATTGATCACAATGTATTCTTGG
>Ga0115550_1003429_pt1 | contig 10275 bp, 10 predicted proteins | sample COGITO_mtgs_1005_FD_87177 | JGI IMG/M metagenome (GOLD analysis project Ga0115550, IMG submission 87177) | Pelagic marine microbial communities from North Sea - COGITO_mtgs_100511 | ecosystem: Environmental > Aquatic > Marine > Epipelagic | place: Germany:Helgoland, sampling site Kabeltonne... | reverse complement strand
TCTTATTCTTATTCTTATTCTTATTCTTATTCTTCTTATTCTTATTGAATAGTTTATAACAATAAGAAGAAAATTGATTTATTTTTATTGTATCGTTGTTGTAAACTATTCAATAAGTATCAATAAGTGTCAATAATGACGAACTCGTATTACTACGGTCAGTTTGTCAAGTTTGTTGACACGTACAATGAAAAAACAGATATTAATATAACGCGTCAATGCTTGTATGACGAGATGGATGGATATGTCGTTATGATATTATTGTCCAATCCTCGTGGCGTTTCCTTGGTTTTAAATTTAATAAAAGATGATCCGCAGTGTCGGGTTGATTTGCTACGAAACAAACACCCTAATTTGTCGGCTACCCCGTCGCCTGACGCAGTGACGTTTTTGAGAAACAATCTGGCAGCGATTGACTGGGGTATGTTATCTAGAAATACCTGTCCTGAAGCAATAGAATTACTGGAGGAATATTTCCTACTTATCAATTGGAAGGAACTGTCCAAAAACACGTCCAATGAAGCAATCGCGTTGCTTACTAAACATCCTGATAATATTTACTGGTATGAATTCTCGGCAAATTCTTCCGCGGGAGAATTCTTGGTGAAAAACCAAGACAAGATTGATTGGTCGTTCTTGTCGATGAATCCGTCGCCGTTTGCGATTAAACTCTTGAAAAAACACCCAGAGAATATTGACTGGGATATGTTGTCTTTAAACACGTCGCCCGAGGCGGTGGAGATGTTGATAAATAACCAAGAAAGGATAAACTGGAGTATGTTATCAGGAAACTTTGCGGCGATTGAGTTTCTTCTGGAAAATCAAGACAACATAATTTGGTCCAAGTTTTCGAGCAACCAACACCCCAAGGCGATTGACTTTCTTGAAGCCAATCCCTCGAATATTAATTGGTGTTCTTTGTCTGGAAACACGTCGGCATTGCGGTTGTTTAAAAATAAATGCGACGATCGTAATACTCTCAATCGTATTTATATTAAGGAATTGTTGACGAACCCAGCGATTTTCGAGTACGATTATGCTGCGATGTGGAGACGTTGCATGGTATTCAAGGAGGACCTGATGAAGAACCGTTTCCATCCGGACAACATGTCAAAAATGGAGGATTGGGGTTTCTGGGGTAACGAGGAGGACGAATACGAGTTGCCATATTAGAATAGAATAGAATAGAATTAATATTAACAAAAATATATTTTTTGTTAATGTTTATTGTTGAAAAAAAAATTGAATTAGTATTACATAAACAAAATATAATAAAACATAATTGAAGATAAATTAATAGTATAACAATATAAATAGAACAGAATGGATTACGGACCTTTATATATGTCTTGTGAGTTTTGGTCTAAATTTGGTTTTGATTGTAACACTACAGAACTAACAAACATCCTAAACGTTGGATATAAAAAAATAAATTGGAAAGGTCTATGTTTAAACCCAACAGAGGGAGTCGTTATATTCTTATCGCAAAACGTGGAAATGATAGATTGGTCGTCCCTGTGTAAAAATAAAAGTATATATGTGGAAGATTTGGTACGTAAAAACAGTGAAAATATAGTTATGGATTCGTTGTCGTCAAATAATTCATTATGGGGACAAGAACTGATGCGGGAAACGGCAGAGAGAAGATGTTTTGTATTTAAGGATGAACTCTTGAGGAATCGGTTTCATCCTGACAATTTTGGAAAGTTTAATGATTGGGGGTTTTGGGACGATAAAAAAAAATAATAAAAAAAATAATAAAACAAAATAAAAAAGTCTATCATTAAAACTTATTTTTTATTTGGTGTAGCAAACACGCATTTAGTATAGTCAAAATTAAATAGAAATTGTTTTACAATTGACTGCGTATACTTGACCGATAATGTTTGTTTTTGTTACATTTATTATTTGTGTGTAAATAACATTACATTTTGCGTGTGTTTTGGATTTCGAATTAATTTTACAAAGATAAGCACATCGTTTGATAACAATTTTCGGTATGTTTTTAATTTTTAGTGTATTTTTCAATATAACGTGACATGAAGGTTCTCCGTCAATATGAAACCATATATCAGTGTCAATAGATTCGTCTATAATATTAAAATTATCATATTTATTTTTGCCGATAAATATGATATAATTTTCTCCATTAAAATTATAATATTCTGGTAACATAATTATAGGTTATAGGTTATAGGTTATAGGTTATAGGTTATAGGTTATAGGTTATAGGTTATAATATCGTATATAATAATCAATTATATTCAATTTTAATGATAAAATATTATATAGTTATGGTTTGTATTTTGTTAGTAACAAAATGCTTATTCATATACTTTTGAATATTAAAATAGTTAAGTCCATTTATTTCATTTATTTCTACACCTAAAAGCTCTTTCAATTTCTGGTCAGGAATAATAATATTTTTTGAAGATTCACCTTGCTCCAACAAATTATTACTTTTAATATAACTTACAAGTGTTTTTGTAACTTCAGTTCTAGCGATTTCAGAACCTTCGGGCTTATCCATAAAGTCACACAATTCTTTAGTAACCTTGGTTGGTTTTGCAAACCCAGACGGGGCTCTTTTATTTTTAATCTTGTCCTTCTTCTTATCTTTTTTAACATTGTTTAATTCCTTTTTAACATTTTTTTCGGCCATTTTTACTTGTTGTTGAAGAGCCCCGATTTGCATTTTAAACAATGTTAATGTATCATTAATTGTTGCAAATTGTTGTAAAATCGCATCCAATGGTTCATATAAATTAGGCTCTTCGTTCATATAATACTATACTAAAATAATCGGTATAGGTTTAAATTGTTTTTAATAACAATTATATATATTACATTCTTCCTCTGCCTCCTCCTCTACCTCTACCTCCTCCTCCTCTACCTCTACCTCCTCCTCCTCTACTTTCTCTACCTCTGCCAGAATAATCGTATGTGCGATATCGTGGTCCATCATTAGGATTTCTAGGATTTCTAATATGATATCCTCCAACTTCTCCATGGGTTGTCGCAGAGTCTTCTGTTTCGGTTTCGGGGTTACATTCTTCAACGTAACTATACTGAGAACGAGCAGTCCGTGATTCTTGTCTAGTTTCGCACATAATTTTGCCTCCGTTAATTCCACTTACACAAGTGGCTTGGTACTGATGATTTTCAGTCTTGGTATCGGACAATTGAAATTCGATATACTCGCCCTGAACCAAATATTTGTATTGTTCAGCATCAACCTTGATAGAAGTATGATGTACAAATACATCGGTCCCAACCTTGGGTCCACTGATTATGGTCAAAAAGCCATATCCAGCTTTGTTGTTAAACCACTTAACAATTCCAGTAAATACCTCGGTAGATGTAACAATGATTTCGTTATTTGACATTACTATTGATATATAATGTAATAACTCTTTATATTATAATTAAAATATATATAATAGTTACATCACAAAATATATCTATTTACTATATTAACAAAAATTGATTTATAAATATAATAGTACAATATGGTATAAATGCTACAAATGCTACAAATGACTAAAAATATATGCGAAAATTGCGGTAAAGAGTTTAATAGTAATTCTCATTATATTCAGCATCAAAAAAGGAAAACCCCTTGTAAAATAAAAGAATTGATAGATAAGTCTGTTGAAGAGAAAATAACAAAATTAAAGGTTCCGTTGTTAGAGGTTCCGTTGTTAGAAGTTCCGTTGTTAGAAGTTCCGTCAATTCGCCAAATTACAATTAACACGGAAACATTTGATGAAATAAAAAAATATTACGACGAAACATTAAATACAGATAAAAGTACATATAAATCAAGCAACGACGAACCGACACCGATAGATTGTATAATGGAAATGATAAGTAAAATTCCTACAGATTTATGGAGTAAAAGTGATTTATCAATATTAGACCCTTGTTGTGGCAATGGTAATTTTAGTATTCCAATTATATTCGAGTTGTTAAAATATCACGACAAACAAACAATATTAGAAAAAATATTAGAATTTAATGATATTAATGAAGATAGATTAGAAAATGTTCGTAAGGTATTTTGTGGTGAAAAATATAATTTACAAATAACTAAGCATGATTTTATCAAATTTAATAATAGTAAAAAATACGATTTAATTGTTGCAAACCCGCCATATGCAAAATTGTTAGAAAATGGTAAAAGAGCATCAAAAAACCATAATCTAATCAAGGAATTTATTGAAAAGGCATTATCCCAGTTAAAACCGAATGGTTATTTGTTATTTATTACACCAGATAATTGGATGTCTTATGCTGATAGGAATGTATTAATAAAAATAATAACATCGTTGCAAATAATTCATTTAGATATACATAGTGCAAAAAAATATTTCAAAAAAATAGGTTCGAGTTTTACTTGGTATATAATTCAAAATTGTGACTTTTATAAAAATATTAATGTTTCTGGTATATGGCATAAAAAGGAATATGTTAGTTCAGTCGTATCAAAGCAACGAAAATACATTCCATTGTTATATAATCAAATGGTTCAAGATATATTATCAAAAACGATTGATAATGAAATGCTGGAAAAATTTGATGTTAAAACAAGCAGTGATTTACATAAATACACAAAGGCGGAATTTATAAGAGATGAAAAGGACGATATATATAAATATAAACTGATACATACGCCAAAACAAACGGTTTATTCATCAAGACCGCATAAGTTTCAAGAAGGGTATAAGGTATTTATATCTACTACCGATAAATATAAGGTATTTATTGATAATTGTGGAATGACACAATCTATTGTATTTATATTATGTTCAAATGAAGAACAGGCAAAAAAATATGTGAAAATGTTAGAGCACCCATTATACCAATTTATAAACAATATTTGCCGTTGGGGAAATTTTAATAATATAAGAATACTACAAAGTTTCCCTATACCGGATATAGATTATGATGGGAATCAAGAAAAAATATTTAATTATTTTAATATTACAGAGGAAGAGGTAAAATACATTTGCGCTAATCTATAATTGTATTTCTATATTTCTATATGTCTATATTTTTTACTTCAGTTGTTGAACATAAAGAAGCGATTTATTATTATCTGTATCGTGGAATAGGTTTCCATCCATTTTCATTGTCCTTTAATATCCCGGGTCGCTATTGTTGCACAGTAGAGGAATGTGTCCGGTTTTATTCTTGAATTTTTTAATGCAAATGGATTCAAATGCGTGATATGTTTGTGCGATGACATTTACTTCATCGCCGAGAATAACGACAGGAATTTCCACTAATGGAAGTTTCCAACTCCAAATCTCCCAATTGGATTGTGTTTCTAGCAAATCTTTTTCAATGGTATGGTATAAATGTGCATTAGTAACAGACATTTTCCCAGGGAATTCCTCGCCGGTCTTCTTCTTCTTTCTTTGAGGGACGCAATGTCCGCACAGATAAGACCCCCACCTCTCTTTTAATCCGGTTCTTGTACCGCCTATTTTCATAATAAGTCCATTTCTCACAAGGGTATAAATATGTTCTGCCTTTTCTTTAAATACAACTGTATTATCGTCCGTAGTTGTAAGGGTGGTTTGTCGTTTAGAAGAATAGTCAAGGACGATGTTGGATTGTTTGATGAAATTATTATCGCATAAATGATTGTAATCATTCATAGAGATAGTATTTTCAGTAGTTATATTTTTAGCCCAAGCTTGTCGGGCAGTTTCTCCATCAGTAAATTTCTGGTTCGCCTCTTCCCCAGTAAATTTCTGGTTCGCCTCTTCCCCAGTAAATTTCTGGTTCGCCTCTTCCCCAGTAATAAAATCAATTGTTGCTTCACTCATGTTGTATAATAATGTAATCATAATAGAGGTAGAAATAGTATTTCAATTTTTTTATTTTTTATTTTTTGTTACATAATAAAAAATAAAAATAAAAAATTGAATTAGTATTTGTAATATATTAAAGTACAACTAAATAATAAATATGACTGATCCAATTATCATAGACATTCGTGAATTTATTAAAGAGAAAGGAAAGTATGTTTATATGGAAACCTTAGCGGACATGAAGGCATCGTTAAACATGTTAAAAAATTATAGGGAATTTATCCTCAACGAAGATTACACCACAAGTAGTATTCACCACGATGAATTTCCCGACTTGTACGAAACCGACGAGGAATGGTATCAGTATAGAGAGTATATAGAATATATAGAATATGTAGAACGTAAAAAAAAAGAATAATCAAATAGTGAGGTCATTAGTCCATTCAAAAACATTATCGTTCTTGTATCCATTGTGGTCTATTAAATCGTTCATAATATTAATAATAAAGTTATAATCAGGAAGTTCGTTAAATCTAAGGCTAATAACATAATGTAACATGGTTTTAATAAATGGAGGTGTATTTGGTTGTAAAATAAGTTTTTTTTTAAGTTTAACTATATCAAAAATGTTAATGTAATTAAACCATTCCAAATTGCCGAAAAACATATTTAATATAATATAAATGGCAGATTCTAAATCATCGCGTCGGCTAGGTTCAACACCATTATGATTATTTAAACTAACAAAGTTAGGAGTGCCGATAATTGTATTAATTGAATTTTCAGGTATATGTAAGCCATCGTAAGTATATCTTTTTGAAAATCCAAGGTCAATTAGGTATAGTTTGTTAGTTGGTTGTTTATTTTCAAACACAAAATTATCGGTTTTAATGTCTCGGTGAAGTAAAAATTTTGAATGTAGAGTTTGTATTCGGTTTATAATTTGTATCCCAATAAATAGTACAGTTTTAAGAGAAAGTGTCTGGTATCGCTTTATCATAGAAGATAAAGAGGTGCCAAGTAAATCCATAACCAAATAATTATGTGTTAGAGTCGCACCAAAATATTGTAGTTGTGGGAATCCATTGGTATTTCCCAAGTATTGATATATTCTGGCTTCATTTTTGAGTGTTTTTTTATCAGTGTCTTTGGGTTCTGTTTTAATAGCAACCAGTTTATTAGTATGAGTATTAATACATTTAAAAATGCTACCAAACGAACCGTGATTAATAAGTTCAATAATTTTATATTTGTTAGAAATCATAGTGTATTATTATAATATATATACAAATCTATAAATAGATTTCGTTATTATACAGAGAGAGCCGACCCCTCCAACAATATATATATTGCGAAAACAACTTAAAGAGCCGACCCCTCCAACAATATATATTGCGAAAACAACTTAAAGAGCCGACCCCATCCAACAATATATATTGCGAAAACAACTTAAATCTAATCTATCATTTATTATCATACAATGGTCAAAATTTGTAGCGAAATCTATCCTGAATCTAATGAAGAATTATATCATCCATATTTTGAAAAGTACCCATTTCCATTGAGTTCTTTTCAAAAACATTCTATTGAATCTATTGTTGAAGGTAACCATATTCTTGTTACTGCACATACCGGTTCAGGTAAAACTCTTCCTGCTGAGTTTGCGATTGAATATTTTGTTTCCAAAGGCAAAAAAGTTATTTACACTTCTCCCATTAAAGCATTATCTAATCAAAAATTCTTTGAATTTACACAAAAATTTCCACACATTTCTTTTGGCATTCTAACAGGAGATATTAAAACAAATCCTGAAGCTGATGTTCTTATCATGACAACCGAAATTCTTATGAATACACTTTATGCGAAGAAACAAACCAGTTGTATCGATTCAAACATAAATAAACATAAAAATATATCTATGTTTGAGATGGATTTTGAGAATGAACTTGCTTGTGTTGTTTTTGACGAGATTCATTTTATTAATGATAAGGACCGAGGCAGAGTTTGGGAAGAAACTATTATGATGTTGCCCCGACATATACAAATGGTCATGCTTTCAGCAACACTCGACTCTCCTGCTAAATTCGCAAATTGGTGTGAAACACGTGGAGATAAAGTATGCGATAAAGTATGCGATAAAGTATGCGATAAAGTATGCGATAAAGTATGCGATAAAGTATGCGATAAAGTATGCGATAATAAAATCGTTTATCTAACTACGACTAATACACGAGTTGTACCATTGACACACTATTCATTTATTACTTGCACACAGGGGATATTTAAAACCATAAAGGATAAAGAAATTCAAAAAGAAATTACTAAAAATACAAATTGTCTTCATGTGGCGCAAGATTCAACAGGGAAATTTAACGAACATAATTATCTAACCGTTCATAAAACATTAAAACTATTTACAGACAACAAACATTTTGTTAAGCGACAACATGTCCTTAATATGGTTGCTAAACATATGGTTATTCATAATATGCTTCCTGCTATATGTTTTGTTCTTAGCCGAAAAGCTCTAGAACAATGTGCTACTGAAATGACAACCAATATTCTTGAAGACGATTCCAAAGTTCCGTATATTGTTCGTAGAGAATGCGAACAAATTATTCGTAAATTGCCTAATTTCCAAGAATATCTTAATTTACCAGAATATCTTAATATGGTTTCTCTTCTTGAAAAAGGAGTTGCTATTCACCACGCCGGTATAATGCCTATTTTGAGAGAAATGGTCGAGTTACTTTTTGCAAAGGGATATATTAAGCTTCTTTTTGCAACTGAAACATTCGCAGTGGGTATTAATATGCCCACTAAAACTGTTCTATTTACAGATTATAATAAATTTGACGGCAACGGACCTAGACCCCTATATTCTCACGAATACACGCAAATGGCTGGACGAGCTGGACGAAGAGGGATTGATACCATAGGACACGTTATCCATCTAACTAATTTATTCAAAAATATGGATCAAACCAGTCTTAAAATAATGATGAAAGGGAAACCACAAACACTCATTTCTAAATTTAAAATATCATATAACTTGCTTTTGAATTTAATTGATATTGGCGAAACCGATTATACACGGTATGCTAAAAGAAGCATGGCTCAAGGCGACATTGAAAATATTGTTAAAGGATATAATGATAATATTGACATTATTCAAGGAGAAATAGATACACTAACTATTGTAGTAAACAATTGTAAAACACCCATTCAAACAGTTGAACAATTTATTCAACTAAAGGAAAACCGAATTTTAAGTGTTAATAAAAAAAGAAAAGAAATTGATCGCGGAATACAAGTTATTTTAGAAACCTGGAAAGATGTGGAAAAAGAGATGGGAATCGTATCCAAGTATAATTATAAATGTCAAGAATTGAACAATCTTAAACATCTTTTGGGTTCAACAGAATCTACCATACAAACCAATATTATGAGCGTTATTGACGTATTAATTAACTCTCAGTTTGTAAATAATACTGACAATGGATTTGCATTGACAGTAAAGGGACATATCGCTACTAATTTAAGAGAGGTTCACTGTCTTGTATTTTCAGAGTTAATTGATTCTGGTATATTCAGTCAATTTGGAGCTAAAGAATTGGTTGGTATATTCAGCTGTTTTACAAATATTATGGTTCCTGAAGATATACGCGAAACTATTCCAAATTCGTATAATACGAATGTTAAATACTGTATTATGGATATTTACAATGCGTATACACTCCAATCCAATAATGAAACAAAACACAATATAGATACCGGATTTGACTATAGGATGCATTTTGATATGATTGATTATTCCATTAAATGGTGCGAGTGTGAAAATGATATAGAATGTAAACAATTATTGAATGATATAGTTGCAAATAAGGATATCTTTTTGGGAGAATTTATCAAAGGTATCCTTAAAATAAATAATATTACAGCAGAAATGGAAAAGATTGCAGAGTATTTAGGTGATATGAAGTTTCTTTCTATTCTTAAACAAGTTCCTCAACTAACACTCAAATATGTTGCTACAAATCAATCTCTGTATGTATAATTATACTAATTAACTGTATTTAACTTTATACATCTACCTGTTACTGGGTTTAATATAACCTTTATCTTTTTACATCTCCTTGTTTTTGGATTAAACCTCTTATCTTTTGAGCAAACTTTTTGGGTTTTTTCTTTAGGTATCCTTATACAACGCCCTGTCTTTGGATTTATTTGTTTATATTCTGGACAAACTTTTTTTGTTTTTTTATTCTTTTTCTCCATTCTCTCTTTTTCTATTTTTTCTTTCTCTTTTTCTACTCTTTCTTTCTCTTTCTCTTTTTCTTTCTCTTTCTCTTTTTCTATTCTTTCCTTCTCTTTCTCCTTTTCTATTCTTTCCTTCTCTTTCTCCTTTTCTATTCTTTCCTTCTCTTTCTCCTTTTCTATTCTTTCCTTCTTTTTC
>Ga0115550_1003423_pt1 | contig 10295 bp, 7 predicted proteins | sample COGITO_mtgs_1005_FD_87177 | JGI IMG/M metagenome (GOLD analysis project Ga0115550, IMG submission 87177) | Pelagic marine microbial communities from North Sea - COGITO_mtgs_100511 | ecosystem: Environmental > Aquatic > Marine > Epipelagic | place: Germany:Helgoland, sampling site Kabeltonne... | reverse complement strand
TCACCGTCTATAAAGGACTGTGCATGCCGGTGGATTTGCCCCACTTCTATCTGGATCTTGCCGACATTCGCCTGCAATCGGCCATCTGCGTGTTCCACCAGCGTTTCTCCACCAACACCAGCCCGCGCTGGCCGTTGGCGCAACCCTTCCGTTATCTCGCCCACAATGGCGAGATCAACACCATTGCTGGCAACCGCCAGTGGGCCAAGGCCCGCAGCTACAAGTTCGCGACCCCGCTCATTCCGGATCTGCAAGAGGCGGCGCCCTTCGTCAACACCACGGGCTCCGACTCCTCCAGCCTCGACAACATGCTGGATCTCTTCCTGGCCGGTGGCATGGACCTGTTCCGTGCCATGCGCCTGCTGATCCCGCCTGCATGGCAAAAACATCCGAACATGGATGACGACCTGCGCGCCTTCTATGACTTCAACTCCATGCACATGGAGCCCTGGGACGGTCCGGCCGGCATCGTCATGACTGATGGCCGCTATGCCACCTGCGCACTGGACCGTAACGGCCTGCGTCCGGCACGCTATGTCATCACCAAGGACAAGTTCATCACCCTCGCGTCTGAGGTCGGCACCTGGGACTACACCCCGGATGAAGTGCTGGAGAAGGGCCGGGTCGGCCCGGGCGAGCTGTTCGTGGTGGATACCAGCAACGGCAAGGTGTGGACCAGCTTCGAGATCGACGACGATCTCAAGAGCCGTCACACCTACAAACAGTGGATGGACTCCCATTGCAAGCGGCTGGTGCCGTTCGAGCAGATGGATGACGCCAGCACGGGAGCCCGCGAGTTCTCGGACGATCAGCTCAAGACCTATCAGAAACTGTTCGGCTACTCCTACGAGGAGCTGGATCAGATCATTCGCGTGCTCGGCGAGAACGGTCAGGAAGCGGTGGGCTCCATGGGGGATGACACCCCGATGGCTGTGCTCTCCTCCAGCCAGCGCACCCTGTATGACTACTTCCGCCAGATGTTCGCCCAGGTGACCAACCCGCCGATCGATCCCCTGCGGGAAAACCACGTCATGTCGCTGGCTACCTGTATCGGTCGCGAGCAGAACGTCTTCAACGAGACCTTCGGCCACGCCCACCGGGTACTGTTCCAGTCGCCGATCCTGCTCTACTCCGACTTCCACCAGTTGCTTGCGCTGGAAGGGGAACACTATCGCCATCAGGTGATCAGCCTCAACTTCAGGCCCGAAGAGGGACTGGAAGCAGCCTTGGTGCGCATCTGCGAAGAGGCCCAGACTGCCGCCCGCAACGGTACAGTACTGCTGATCCTGTCGGATCGGGACGTCAGTGCCGACACCCTGCCCATTCCAGCCGCCATGGCGGTAGGCGCGGTACAGCGCACCCTGGTGGACAACAATCTGCGCTGCGACGCCAATATCCTGGTGGAGACCGCCAGCTGCCGCGACCCGCACCACTTCTCGGTACTGCTGGGCTTTGGCGCCACCGCCATCTACCCCTATCTGGCTTATGAAACCCTCGCCAAACAGGTCGAGGAAGGCGTGCTCAAGATGAGCCTGCGCCAGGCCATGCTCAACTACCGCAACGGCATCAACAAGGGCCTCTACAAGGTGATGTCCAAAATGGGCATCAGCACGGTCGCCAGCTATCGCTGCTCCCAGCTGTTTGAAGCCGTGGGCCTCTCCAGTGCCGTGGTCGCCATGTGCTTCCGTGGTGTCTCCAGCCGTATTCAGGGCGCCGATTTTACCGATATCCAGCAGGATCAGTTCAATCTGGCCCGTCAGGCCTGGTTGCAACGCAAGGCCCTCACTCAGGGTGGCCTGCTCAAGTTTGTCCACGGCGGCGAGTATCACACTTACAATCCGGATGTGGTGCAGACCCTGCAAACCGCGGTGCGCTCCGGCAACTATGCCGATTACAAGGAGTATGCGCGGCTCGTGAACGAGCGCCCAGTCTCCACTCTGCGCGATCTGCTTGCTCTGAAGAAGGTCGACAATCCGGTGGACATCAGCGCAGTGGAGCCGGCAGCCAAGCTGTTCCCCCGCTTCGACTCCGCTGCAATGTCCATCGGCGCCCTGGGCCCTGAGGCGCACGAAGCGCTGGCAGTGGCCATGAACCGCCTTGGCGGTCAGAGCAACTCCGGTGAAGGCGGTGAAGATCCCAAGCGTTTTGGTACAGAGAAAAATTCCCGTATCAAACAGGTGGCGTCGGGGCGCTTTGGCGTCACCCCCCACTACCTGATGAACGCGGACGTGGTGCAGATCAAGGTGGCCCAGGGCGCCAAGCCCGGTGAAGGCGGTCAGCTGCCCGGTGACAAAGTCACCGCCCAGATAGCCAAGTTGCGCTATTCCGTGCCTGGCGTGACTCTGATCTCGCCGCCGCCGCACCACGATATCTACTCCATCGAGGACCTGGCCCAGCTCATCTTCGACATCAAGCAGATCAATCCGGACTGTCTGGTGTCGGTCAAGCTGGTCTCCGAGCCCGGTGTCGGCACCATTGCCTGCGGCGTGGCCAAGGCCTATGCCGACTTCATTACCGTCTCCGGCTATGACGGTGGCACGGGCGCAAGCCCGCTGACCTCGGTCAAGTATGCCGGTTCCCCCTGGGAGCTGGGCCTGGCGGAAACCCAGCAGGCGCTGGTTGCCAACGGCCTGCGCCACAAGGTGCGACTGCAGGTGGATGGCGGTCTCAAAACTGGCCTCGACATCATCAAGGCCGCCATCCTCGGTGCCGAGAGCTTCGGTTTTGGCACTGGCCCCATGGTGGCGCTCGGCTGCAAATACCTGCGCATCTGCCACCTGAACAACTGCGCCACCGGCGTCGCCACCCAGGATGAGAAGCTGCGCCGCGAGCACTTCACCGGCCTGCCGGAGATGGTGATGAACTACTTCAAGTTCATCGCAGAAGAGACTCGCGAACTCATGGCTCAGCTGGGGGTCACCCAGCTGACCGATCTCATCGGTCGTACCGATTTGCTGGAAGCCCTGCCAGGCCTCACTGCCCGTCAGGCCAAGCTGGATCTCTCCGGTATTCTGGCAAGTCCGGTGGCGCCGGCGGGCTCCAGCCTGTTCAGCCAGCAGCACAACCCCACCTTTGACAAGGGACCGCTCAACTTGCGGATGGTGGACGATCTGCTGGAGGCGGTGGAGCACAAGTCGGGCGGCGAGTTCCGTTACGACATCCGCAACACAGACCGCTCTGTGGGGGCTCGTCTGTCGGGCGAGATCGTCAAGCGTCACGGCAACCAGGGCATGGCGGCTGATCCGGTGAAGGTTCACTTCAACGGCACAGCAGGCCAGAGCTTCGGCGTCTGGAACGCGGGTGGACTCGAGATGATACTCACGGGTGACGCCAACGACTACGTGGGCAAGGGCATGACTGGCGGCAAACTGGTGGTCAAACCCCACGTCGGCGTGGCATTCAAGTCCCACGAAGCCGCCATCATTGGCAACACCTGCCTCTATGGCGCCACCGGCGGCAAGCTGTTTGCGGCCGGTACGGCGGGCGAGCGCTTCGCGGTGCGCAACTCAGGGGCTCTGGCTGTGGTCGAGGGGATAGGCGACAACGGCTGTGAATACATGACAGGCGGTATCGTCACCATCCTCGGCACCACGGGCGTCAACTTCGCGGCGGGCATGACAGGTGGTTTTGCCTACGTGCTGGACGAGTGCGGCAACTTTGCCAAACGCACCAACCCCGAACTGGTCGAACTGCTGGACGTGGCGACACTCGCCATCCATCAGGAGCACCTGCGCGGCATCATAACGGCGCACCTCAATGAGACCGGCAGCTCGCGCGCCGAGGAGATCCTGGCCAACTTCGACTCCTATGTGCCCAAGTTCAGGCTGATCAAGCCCAAGTCCAGCGACGTCAAGTCCCTGCTTGGCCACACCAGCCGTTCCAGTGCAGAACTCAGAATCCAGGCGCAATAAGGAGGGAACCCTATGAGCCAGAACGTATTCCAGTTTATCGATGTCCAGCGGGTCGACCCGCCCAAGAAGCCGCTCAAGATCCGCAAGATCCAGTTTGTGGAGATCTACGAGCCCTTCAACCAGGCCCAGGTCGGCATGCAGGCGGATCGCTGCCTCGACTGCGGCAACCCCTATTGCGAGTGGAAATGCCCGGTCCACAACTACATTCCCAACTGGCTGAAACTGGCCAATGAGGGGCGCATCCTGGAGGCGGTGGAGCTTTCCCACCAGACCAACAGCCTGCCGGAAGTGTGTGGCCGCGTCTGCCCGCAAGACAGGCTGTGTGAGGGTGCCTGTACCCTGAACGATCGCTTCGGCGCCGTGACCATAGGCAATATCGAGAAATACATCACCGACAAGGCATTCGAGATGGGCTGGCGCCCGGATCTCTCCAATGTGGTGAAAACCGACAAGCGGGTCGCCATCATAGGTGCAGGCCCGGCCGGGCTCGCCTGTGCCGATGTGCTGGCACGGGGTGGCGTCAGCGCCGTGGTGTTTGACAAGTATCCGGAAATTGGCGGCCTGCTCACCTTCGGCATTCCCTCCTTCAAGCTGGAAAAAGAGGTGATGCAGCGTCGGCGCGAGATCTTCGAGGACATGGGGATTGAGTTCCGCCTCGAGACCGAGGTGGGCAAAGATGTCACCTTCGCCGATCTGCTGGGCGAGTTCGACGCCGTCTTCCTCGGGGTCGGCACCTACAAGTACATGAAGGGCGGCTTCGAGAATGAGACGGCTCCCGGTGTGTACGATGCCCTGCCCTATCTCATCTCCAACGCCAACCGGCTGCTGGGCTTTGAGAAGGCGCAGGCCGATTACATCGACTTCGCCGGCAAACAAGTCGTGGTGCTCGGTGGTGGCGATACCGCCATGGACTGCGTGCGTACCGCCATCCGTCAAGGTGCCGCCAACGTCATTTGTGCCTATCGCCGCGATGCCGAGAACATGCCGGGCTCCAAGCGGGAAGTGAAAAATGCCCGGGAGGAAGGGGTCGAATTCATGTTCAACCTGCAGCCCATCGGTGTCGAGCTGGATGCTGATGGCCAGACCTGTGGCATCAAGATGGTGAGCACTGAACTCGGTGCGCCCGATGCTAATGGCCGTCGCAATGCGGTAGTGATAGAGGGTTCAGAGCAGGTGCTGGCTGCCGATGCGGTGGTGATGGCGTTTGGCTTCCAGCCCAACCCCCAGCCCTGGATGCAGGAGTTTGGCATAGCGCTCGACAACCGGGATCGCATCCAGGCCAGCGAGCAGGCTGACTACCCCTTCCAGACCAGCAACCCCAAGGTATTCGCCGGTGGCGATGCGGTGCGCGGTTCCGACCTGGTGGTGACCGCCATCTACGAAGGTCGCAAGGCTGCCGAAGGGATCATGGACTATCTGGCCGTCTGATCCGCCGTCCGTCATCGCCTTTTTACCAACAAACAGCCCCGCATCTGCGGGGCTGTTTTTTTATGTCGCTCTCGTCCGGGAAAAACCGGCTAGATACTCCAGCTCTCCGGCAACCGCTCGGTCAGGGTAGAGATGTACTCAAAAGTACGTGCCCGCCTGGGGGTGGTAAACATCTGGCGCGCACTGCCCGCCTCCACCACCTCGCCGGACTCCAGAAAGATCACCTGTTGCGCTATCTGGGCTGCAAGGCGCAAGTCGTGGGTCGCTATCAACATTGTGGTCCCTTCTTGGGCCAGCTGGCGCAGCACAGCCACCACCTCCAGCGCGAGCTCGGGATCCAGCGCCGAGGTGGGCTCGTCACAGAGCAGCACCTTGGGCGCCGGCGCCAGGGCACGTGCGATGGCGACTCGCTGTTGCTGACCGCCGGAGAGGGTAGCGGGTACCGCCTCGGCCTTATGCCTGAGTCCCACCTTGTCGAGCAGTGCCAGTCCCCGTGCTATCGCCTGCGCCTTGGGCCACTTCAGCACAGTCACCAGCCCTTCTATCACGTTTTCCAGCACCGTCATGTGTGGAAACAGCTGGAAGTTCTGAAAGACCATGCCGGTCTGCTGACGCAGGGCCAGCACACTCTGGCGAGGCAGGTGATGGGCAAAGTCGAGCTCGCTCCCTCCCAGCACCAGCTGCCCCGCGTCCGGTCGCTCCAGCAGGTTCACGCAGCGCAGCAATGTGCTCTTGCCGCTGCCGGAGGGGCCGATCAGCGCCGTGACACTGCCAGCTGCCATGGCCAAGCCAATCCCTTTTAGCACCCGTTGCCCGCCAAACTGTTTCTCGATGCCGCTCAATCGGATCATAGGGCCAGCTCCCGGGTCTCTTTGTGGGTCAATCTGCGTTCCAGCCGGTCTTGCAAGGTAGAGAGCACCGAGCTGAACAGCAGGTAGATGATGGCCGTCTCTATGTAAAGGATCAGCGGCTCATAGGTGACGGAGGCGAGCCGCTGGGCCGCCTGGAACAGCTCGGGCACTGTTACCGCCGCCGCCAGCGAGGTGTCCTTGACCAGCGAGATGAAGGTGTTGGAGAGCGGCGGCACAGCGATACGTGCGGCCTGTGACAGGATCACCCGCCACATCACCTGAGGCCAATTCATGCCGATAGAGTAAGCTGCCTCCCACTGCCCCTTGGGGATGGCCGCCAGGGTGGCACGGATAATCTCCGAACTATAGGCACCTATGTTGAGGGTGAAACCAATGACGGCAGCGGTAAAGGCATCCAGCACTATGCCCGCGCTCGGCAAACCATAGAAGATAAGAAAGAGCTGAACCAGCAGCGGCGTACCCCGAATAAGCCAGACATAAAAACGGACCAGCACAACCAGCGGGGTGGGGCCATATAACCTTGCCAGCGCCACCAAAAAACCAAGCAATATTCCCAATACGAAGGTGATCAGGGTCAAGGGCACGGTAAAAATAAGCCCCGCACTGAGCAGGGGCCAAAAAGAGTCGATCATTAACTGCAACCAGGCCGGCACGTTAATTCCCTCGATTGTTATTATGTTGCCGCAATATTATTGCGAGACGTCGGTGCCAAAATATTTAACCGATATTTTTTGATAGCTGCCATCCTGTTTCGCGGTGCGCAGCGCCTGATTGATGGCGGCCAGCAATTCGGGTTGCTCCTTGGCGAGCAGCACGGCAGATTGATCCCCCTGCGCCTCGGTCGCCGCCACCTTCAACTTGGCATCCGGCTTCTGCTTCTTGAAGTCCAGGAAGGAGAGACTGTCGTTGATGGTCGCATCCACCCGCCCGGTCAGCACCAGCGCCAGGGACTGGTTGAAACCCTCTGTAGCCACCACCTCGGCCCCCGACGCCTTGGCCAGCTGGGCGAAGTTGCTGGTCAGGGACTGGGAGGATTTTTTACCCTTTAGATCCGCAAAGCTGTTGATGCTGTGATTATCGCTGTGCACCACGATCACCGCTTTGGAGGTGATATAGGGATCTGAAAAATCATACTTTTTCAGCCGCTCTGGCGTGATGGCCACTTCGTTGAGCACCAGATCGTAGCGCTTGGCATCCACCCCGGCGATGAGCCCGTCCCACTTGCCTTCGACGAACTCGGGCTTCACGCCGAGACCGCTTGCGATCAGCTCGCCAATCTCAACGTCAAAACCCACCAGCTTGCCACTCTTGTCATGATAGGTGAACGGAGGATAGGCCCCTTCCGTGCCTATCTTGATCACCCCGGCGCTCTGGATGGCGGCGAGGCTGGATTGGGCCTCAGCCGATGTCATCAGAGCCAGCGGAAGTGCCGCCAGCAAAAACAGGGAGCGTACTTTTTTCATGATCCACCTCGTTATATTTATAAATACCCAAAACGCTTGCCAAATAAACACGTTGGCGCCATGCAATTATTATTTTCCAAACCTGAATCCATAGCGGGCTGATTAATTTTATTCACGGCAACATAGATAATTAATTCGGTTGGCTATCGGCATGGACAAACCATAACGCGGATCATTCCATTGCCAAACAATGAAATGTGGGGATATTTAGCGAAATAATGGATAACGAGGATGGATGAATATAAGGCAACAACACAAAATAATCATGTCCCCAGGGCGGCATGGCTCACCCTGGGGGCCAGGATCAGGCGTGTTGCGGCTCCCGGGGAATGGGGGTCACCCAGGGGCGACGCCAGCGGGGTGCCTCGTAGAGATCAGGCCAGAACTCGGTCTGACGCGAGATGACATTGCCGCGCACTGTGTGAAAGGTAATGGCGCGAGCCTGCACCTCACCATCGGTGATCAACACCTCGGTCACGACTTCACCGCCCTGCTCCAGTAGCCGGACCACGTCAAAACTCCAGGGGCCTGCCGCCGGATAGCGGCGGTTGATCTCGACAAAGTTGCAGCGCCCCTCGATGCGTTCCCCCGACTGCGGCCAGTCGCAGATAAAATCATCGCCGAGCCAGCGGGCCGCCCTCGAAAAATCATTGCTTTGCATGGCCTGCCAATAGGCCTCTACCACTGCTTTTGGTTCCATGGTTCTGAACTCCATGCTCACTCTCCCGACAAACTCACCACCAGCCACTCCCCCTTGCCAACAGGCACCAGCGAGGTCGCAAAGGCCGGATCACGCTGCACCTCTCCCATCCACTCTGCCAACTCATCCCGATGGGAGACGGCATTGTCCACCACCAGCAGACCACGAGGGGCCAGCAGGCGCTGGATCTGTGGCCACCAGACACGATAGCGCTGGCGATCCGAGTCCAGGAAGATGAGCTGATAACCGGCCTCTGGCAAAGTGGGCAACAGGGTTTCGGCCTCCCCCGCCAACTGAGTGATCCAGGGGCTCAGGCCGGCACGCTGAAAGTTGATATCAGCCAGTTCACGCTTGCCCTCATCCCGCTCTATGGTGGTGACCCGGCCATTGAGCCTTTGCACCGCTTCGGCCAGCCAGAGAGTGGAGTAACCGTTGGAGGTGCCAATCTCCAGTACGGCCTCAGCCCCCCGCGTCTGTACCAGTACCGCCAGCAACTCGCCGGTATCGCGGGTGATATTGAGCATCTTGCTGCCACGGGTCGGCTGCGCATTATCGTTGCGCTCGCCAAACTGTTCCAACTCCCGTTTAAGCTGTTGCAATGCCATGTCTCCTCCTTGCTCATTACTCAGGTCGCCCAGTGCATGGCATGCCAGGTCGACGCTCATGTTTATTGGTCTTCTGATCCCGGGTCGGATGGCGGCACATCCCCCAGCAGATAACGCGGGCCGGTGCCCTGTCCGGCAGCCTGATCATCCGGGTTGTAAAGGGCGCAGTGCTCAAGGGACAGGCAACCACAACCAATACAGGAGGTGAGCTTGCCTTTGAGCTGCACCAAAGCCTCGATGCGCTGATCAAGCAGGCCCTGCCACTGGCTGGCTATCTGCTCCCAATCGCTGCGATCCGGAGTGCGGCCATCTGGCAAGCCGGCGAGAGCATCGGCAATCTCGCCAAGGCTCAACCCCATCCCCTGCGCCACCCGGATGAAGGCTATCCGGCGCAGCGCATCCTGCGGATAGAGGCGCTGGCTGCCATCGCTGCGCACGCTGCTGATTAACCCCTTCTGCTCGTAAAAACGCAAGGCACTGGCATTGACCCCGGCGCGCTTCGCTATCTGACCTATCGCTAACCACTTGCGATCCGTTTTCACCCTTGACCTCAAGTTAGCTTTAACTTGCACAATCCTGTCTCCCCTCGCAAAAGGAGTCAAATGATTATGCACCATCTTCACCACTTGCTTGATGCCAACCGGGCTTTTGCCCTCAACGGCAAAGGCACCACCAACCACTGCCCCATGGCGCTGCACGCCCTGCATGAGATGGGTGCAAGCCCCCGCCAGTTGCAGCATTTCTTCGATCATTGGCAGGCAACCCATGCGCTGCCGAGCGGGGAAACAAGTCAGGATGAGGATGAAATCCGTTTCGTACGACTGCGTCAGCAGTTGGCAGACCGGATTGCCGCCGAAGGCTGGTTGCCTCTCTTCGAGACCCTGCTGGCCCGGCGCTTCTCACCGGCGGGAGGCGCCTTCCATCCTCTTATTCGCTTCGCCTGCGCCCTGGAAAATGGTCATGTGGGAGAGCAGGCTGCGGCACTGGCCGCCTGGCAGTGCAGTCCCCTGATACTGCCTGTCGGGGAAGGCACACCGGCCCGGGATGTCGCCAGCCTGCTGGCCGGGCTCTCCGAACAGTGGGAGGGTGCGAGCTGGCAGGGCGAGTGGATCACGGGTCGATTGCAGCAGGTGGCAGAGGCGCCGCGCTGGCCGGGCGCGCTGCCGCAAACGCTCGCCGAGTCATCGTCTGTTTTGACACAACTGGCCGAGGTGGCCCTGCCGCTCTATTGGCAAACCAGCAATTTCACCGTGCTGCACATGGTGACCGGCAGCCGGGCCGCAGCCATTGTCGCAACGCAGTTGCCCAGCGAGTGG
>Ga0115550_1003404_pt1 | contig 10315 bp, 5 predicted proteins | sample COGITO_mtgs_1005_FD_87177 | JGI IMG/M metagenome (GOLD analysis project Ga0115550, IMG submission 87177) | Pelagic marine microbial communities from North Sea - COGITO_mtgs_100511 | ecosystem: Environmental > Aquatic > Marine > Epipelagic | place: Germany:Helgoland, sampling site Kabeltonne... | reverse complement strand
TAATGCTGCTAACAGACCTAAACCGCCCTGCTCTCGTAACTCTTCGCCCACTTGCGGGCCAACATATTCAATACGATGCAAGTCGATATCGCCTTCATGACCTTGCTTTAAAACGGCAAGCAACTCATCACCTAGCTGGCTATTGTTGCTTTGCGGCAAACGCACTAACACGTCTTGATCTGAGCCAAAGTTAATCACTAAAGCATTGTTATAGCCCGCGGTCTCTAATGCCGATCGAATACTGCCAAGGTCAGCCGTTTTATCGTAGGCAACCTCAACCAATGTGCCACCAGTAAAATCCAGTCCTAGCTTAAGACCGTTAGTAGAAAGTGATGCAATTGAAATAACCAGCAATATCGCCGAGGCTATTTGGGCAATCTTTCGGTAGCCCATAAAATTTAATGTGTTATCTAACGCCATTTTTTTGTCGCCTTTCAGTCAACTTATATACAGTCTGCAGACTGTCTTTAAATAGATAAACTCAGATACTTGAGCCGGTAGTTAATAGAGCTAATAGTTAATAGAGCTTATAGTTAATTAAGCCAATAGCTCACTAAGCTCCCATTTTAAAATAAAAACTAAATCATTAATTTTTTAACGTTACGACCGCCATAGAATAAATTAACCAATGCACGAGTACCCATAATGGCGGTAAACATAGAAGTTAAAATACCTATCGATAAGGTAATCGCGAAACCTTTAATCGGCCCTGTACCCACAGCATAAAGGATAACCGCCGCAATTAGGGTCGTTACATTGGCATCTAAAATAGTTAGGAAAGCGCGATCAAAACCGGTGTTAATCGCCATTTGAGGTGACAATCCGTTTTTAAGCTCCTCTCGTATGCGAGAAAATATTAATACATTAGCGTCTACAGCCATACCCACAGTTAACACAATACCCGCAATGCCCGGCAGCGTTAAGGTCGCTGATAACATAGACATAACGGCAATAATTAATAGCAAGTTCATGCTGAGCGCAAGGTTAGCAGCCATACCGAAGACTTTATAAAAAATGATCATAAAGACAACCACAAAGGACAGGCCGATAACGACAGATTTAATACCTAAGGCAATATTCTCTGCGCCTAATGACGGTCCTATAGTTCGCTCTTCTACAAACTCCATTGGCGCGGCTAGTGCGCCGGCACGTAATAATAAGGCAAGCTCTGACGCTTCTGCCGCGCTATCGAGGCCGGTAATTCTAAAGCTAGCACCCAATGGCGATTGAATAGTCGCAAGGTTAATGACGCGACGCTGGTCATAGCGCTCATAAACCGGTTCTAAATCACCATTATCATTAATCGCATTACCGACTTTACGTGTTTTGCGCTCAATAAATAACACGCCCATTTTGCGCTTAACTGCATGGCGTGTAACTCGGTGCATCATCTTTCCGCCATCAGCATCAAGATCGATACTCACTTGTGGCTGTGAATTCTCATCAAAAGCAGAGCGCGCACCGGATACACTTTCGCCAGTAACAATAATGTCTCGCTCTAATTGCACAGTGCGATCTTCGTAAGCGAATTGCTCACGGTTAAAGCTAGCCGCATCCATACTGGCTTCTAATCGAAACTCTAAATTAGCGGTTTTACCTAAAATACGTTTAGCGGTTGCCGTATCTTGAACACCTGGCAATTCAACAACCACACGATTGCGACCTTGACGCTGAACCAAAGGCTCAGACACACCTAACTCATTAACCCGATTTCTTATCGTAATTAAGTTTTGTGCAACGGCTTCATTTTCTAAATTAAGAATGGCTTGCTCACCAAGCTCTAATTCTAAAATATAGCTATCGCCATCAACTGATTTTCTACGGCTCATTTCTGGCATTTCTTTAAAGGCCAATGATGAGGCGCTATCGCGTAACTCCTCGGTTTTGAAGCGACCTGTCACCACGCCATCATTCAACTGAATAGTGCCACGTATTCTATCTTTTCTTAATAGAGTTTTATAATTTGACACGCTTGAACGTAAGCGAATATCGATGGCAGCAGCCGTATCGACTTCCATTAAGAAGTGCACACCACCGCTTAAATCCAAACCTAATTTTAGTGGGCCTGCACCAAACGAACGCAACCAATCTGGCGTTGTTGGGGCGAGGTTTAAAGCGACAACGTAATTCTCTTGGCCTAGGGTATCTTGGATAATACGCTTAGCCATTAATTGCTGGTCACGCTCATTGAGACGAACCATTAATTTATTGTCGATAACAGTGGCATTGATAATAGCAACGTTATTTTCGGCTAAGGCCTTAGTCACTGAGCTCAGCTCGGTATCACCAAGTATAAGCGTACTACTTTCACCAGACACCTGAACCGCAGGGTCGGGATCATATAAATTAGGTAGTGAATAAATAACGCCTATCGCTAATGCAGCAATAATAATAAGGTATTTCCAAACAGAATATTGATTCATAATTTCTTTTTTGTCGCACTGTTAATGTTAAAAACGGTTAATGGCTAATTAAGATTTATCTTTCATTTATTCATTATGTCTATGCTTGTCACTAGCTGGCGTATTACTAGCCTGCGCATTAATTACGATTCTGCGCATTAATTAATAGACGTTCAGCGCTATAAAACTGTACATTTGCTGAACTGTATAGATATAAGGCCTAATCCTATTTTTTAAAGGCCTTAAATACCATGAGCCAATCTATGCACAGCACAGCAAAATCTAAGCTTAGTCTAAATTCACCCGAACATTACGGAACATTCGCATCCAAGCGCTATCTTCACCCCAAGTATCGGGGGCCCATGAATGCTGAGCAGTTCTAAAGGTTCGTTCTGGATGCGGCATCATAATAGTGACTCGGCCATCGTCACTGCTTACGCCAGCCAAACCCGCTGGAGAACCATTGGGATTAAGTGGATATCGCTGCGTAGGCGCCCCACTATGATCAATATAATTTAAGGCGACTTTATTAGCCGACTGTAAAGCCGTTAGATCGGCAGCATTTAATTCAGCACGACCTTCGCCGTGAGAAACCACTATCGGCAATTGCGAGCCGGCCATACCGCTTAAAAATACCGACGCAGTAGGCTGTACTTCAACCATCACCAATCGCGCTTCAAACTGTTCAGATTCATTACGAACAAAGCGCGGCCAATGATCACTACCAGGAATAAGCTCTTTTAGATTAGAGAGCATTTGGCATCCGTTACACACACCTAATGAAAAAGAGTCTTTACGGTTGAAAAACGCTGCAAACTGATCTTGCGCAATGTTATTAAACAATATGGTTTTAGCCCAGCCTTCGCCGGCGCCGAGTACATCACCATAAGAGAATCCACCGCAGGCCGCTAAACCGGCAAAATCATCTAGCTTAGTGCGACCGGCAAGAATATCGCTCATATGAATATCGTGAGCTTCAAAGCCTGCACGATCAAAAGCGGCTGCCATTTCGTATTGACCGTTAACACCCTGCTCGCGCAGCACTGCTATGCGCGGACGACTACCAGTATTAATATAGGGAGCCGTAATATCCTCATTGGTATCAAAGCTAAGCTTGGCAAATAAGCCCGTATCACTACCATCACGAAGTGCGTCAAATTCCGACTGCGCACAATCGGCATTATCTCGTCTCGCTTGAATGGCAAAACTGGTTTCATGCCAAATAGCATGCAGCTCAGATAAAGGTTTATCTAACAGTAAATCACTATCGCTATTAATTCGCACCTGACGTTCGGTGTTAGTACAGCCCAGTACGGATACTGATGAAACACCATGATCCTGATAGGCTTCCATTATTAACTCGAGGTCAGCCTCTTTAACCTGCAAGACGGCACCTAGCTCTTCATTAAAGGCCCAATCGAGTGCCGAAGAACCTTCAAAATATAAATCAATGCCGACTTTTCCAGCAAAGGCCATTTCTAATGCAGAGACCAATAAACCACCATCAGAACGATCATGATAGGCGAGAATTTTTTCTTGCTGAAGCAACGACTGTGTAGCCGCAAAGAAACCCCCTAAAACATCTGCAGAATCGGCATCAACCACTTCGCTTCCTAGCTGATTGTAAACTTGCGCTAATGCACTGCCACCTAAACGCTGCTGGCCAGAAGAAATATCAACAAGCAGTAAAACCGTAGGCTCGGTAATATCTTGGAGTTGCGGCGTAACACTTTTTCTTACATCGCTAATACGCGCCGCGGCAGTGACAATTAGCGACAATGGTGAAGTCACTTCTTTATCAGTATCGCCGTCGCGCCATCGCGTGCTCATTGACATCGAATCTTTACCGACAGGAATCGCAATACCCAACGCAGGACAAAGTTCCATACCAACGGCTTTAACGGCTTCGTAAAGTCGAGCATCTTCGCCTTCACAGCCCGCAGCAGCCATCCAATTCGCTGACAGCTTTAATTCACTTATCGCGTCGATAGGTGCACAAGCGATATTGGTAATACATTCGGCTACTGCCATACGGGCCGAAGCCGCTGCATCTAACAGTGCTATTGGAGTTCGTTCACCAATGGCTAATGCTTCTCCGGTATAGCCGGTATATGAGTTCAAAGTTATAGCGCAATCGGCTACGGGTACCTGCCAAGGTCCCACCATTTGATCACGGTAAACCATACCGCCAACGCTTCTATCACCAATCGTAATCAAGAAACTTTTACTAGCCACTGTAGGCAAACGAAGTACGCGCTCGAGTGCGTCGTCTAATTCAACACCGCTAAAATCGAGAGCCTGCTTAGGTGGTGCAATACTGTTTACGTCTCTGTGCATTTTTGGCGGTTTGCCAAATAACACTGACATCGGCAAATCAACAGGATTGTTATCGAAGTGGCTATCTGCCAGTGATAAATGATCTTCGGCAACCGCATTACCAACAACCGCATAAGGCGCGCGCTCACGAATACAAATTGCATCAAAAGTCGCTAAGTCTTCAGGATTAACGGCAATAACATATCGCTCTTGCGACTCATTACACCAAATAGCCAAAGGCGACATACTTTTTTCATCACAAGGTACATCGCGTAGCGAAAATGCTCCGCCAACGCCACCGTCTTTCACTAACTCAGGTAAAGCGTTAGATAAACCGCCGGCACCTACGTCGTGAATAAACGCAATAGGATTTTGCTCACCAAGCTGCCAGCAACGGTCAATCACTTCTTGGCAGCGATGTTCCATTTCTGGGTTTTCACGCTGCACAGAGGCGAAATCCAGTGATTCACTGCTCTGCCCTGATGCCATAGAGGAAGCCGCGCCACCACCTAAACCAATTAGCATGGCTGGGCCACCTAATACGATTAAACAAGCGCCGGCAGAAATATCTTGTTTAATAACATGCTCACTACGCACATTACCAATACCACCGGCCAACATAATAGGCTTATGGTAACCACGCACTTCTGTACCGCTGCTGCACGACACTAATTGCTCATAGGTACGAAAATAACCATTAAGATTAGGTCGACCAAATTCATTATTAAACGCCGCGCCACCTAATGGGCCTTCAGTCATAATATCTAAAGCGGTAACAATGCGGCCCGGCTTACCATAAGTGACTTCCCAGGGACGTTCGAAGCCAGGAATATTGAGATTAGAAACACTGAAGCCGGTTAAACCTGCTTTTGGTTTGGCTCCGCCACCGGTTGCACCTTCATCGCGAATCTCACCACCAGAACCTGTAGACGCACCAGGGAACGGCGCAATAGCAGTAGGATGATTATGCGTTTCAACTTTTAATAAATAATGTACAGGCTCTTCGATAAAGCCATATTGCTGTGAATCTGCCGCGGGGAAAAAACGTTCAGCGACATTGCCTTCGAGAACGGCGGCATTATCAGAATAAGCACTTAACACGCCCTTGCCATCGGTAGATTTATAGGTGTTTTTAATCATCCCAAATAATGATTCGGTCTGATCAACTCCATCAATCGTCCAGCTGGCATTGAATATTTTATGGCGGCAATGCTCTGAGTTTGCTTGTGCAAACATCATAAGCTCAACGTCAGTCGGGTTACGCTGCAAGCCAAGAAAGCTTTCTAATAAGTAGTCAATTTCATCATCAGCCAAGGCTAGACCAAGGTTGGTGTTGGCCAAAACTAATGCAGCCTTGCCATCAGCTAAAATATCAATGCTTTGCATTGGCAATGGTTCGGTCTGCTCAAACAGCTGGGCTAACTGAGCTTGTTCAGTAAATACCGTCTCAACCATTCGATCACAAAGTAATGGCTGGATTAAACTATACAAGGCCGCACTATCGGCTCCCGCACCTGACAAGCAGAGCTTATAGCTAATCGCTCGCTCAATACGGCTTACCATTGAAAGACCGCAATTGCGGGCAATATCAGTCGCTTTACTGGACCAAGGCGAGATGGTGCCTACACGCGGTGAGACTATCCATTCAGAGGAATTAGCCCCATCAATTTTAGGATTCGCCGTATCGTCTTTAGCAGGACCATAGACAAGCAATTGCTTCAACACTTGCAGCTCAGCGGCTTCTAGGCTTGATTGCAATTCAACCACATGGAGATAGTCTGCCTGAATGCCGATTAACTCAACGGACGAAAAGTCAGACGCACTCAACATAGAGCTCAGCTGCTCACGGAGTTTGGTTAATCTGAAGGCGGATAGCGCCGGTGGGCCGGCTAAAATTTCGAGCGTAGACAGAACAGAACCTCAAATTTAGTAGTTGTTTTTATAATGGTTAATTTCAAGGCCAGTATTTTATTCGTATTCGCTTCAAGGTGAAACAAAGAGTTGTCATGGAAGACTATAAATTGCCGTTTTATTGCTGCTTTACGGGTGTGAAAAATCACACTTTTAGTGGTTTGTCGATAAAATCAAAAATATCAGTAAATTCAGCGAGATACCGCAGGCTAAGATGGACAGATGAGATCTGTATCATAAGCTCATACAATCGACAAGCTAGCGCGTCCACTCCACCTAAACTACTATGGCGAAGTCAATTTTAATCGTCTAATTTAAAAGGCGACTCATATAAACCCATGCCCAGTAAAGAAAAGAAAAAAAGAAAGAAAGAAAGGTAAGAAAAGAAATTTAACATCGTCTAGCCCGGAGCTGATACTTGCTAAACCATACAGGTGAAAAAATTTTCCGCCGCCGCCTTAGCTCACTAAGACGTGTTCGCGTGACTATTATTCTCGCCTCCTGTGCTTTTTTGTTACTGGCGTCTGTCGCAAGCTACCAACACAGTCAATTTCTTTCAGGAGCATCAATTCAGCATTCTGAGGGCAATAGTAAAAATAACTATTTAAAAGTCATTACCCGTATTAGCCCAAACACCTACTATGAAAGCGATGAAGGCCCAAGTGGTTTTGAGTATGCGTTATTGGATCGATTTGCAAAATCATTAGGTAAAGAACTACAAATTAGTACCACCGACTCTCTCAGTGATTTGTTTCATCGCTTAGAGCGAAACGAGGTTCATTTAGCTTCAGCGGGGCTTAGCGCAACGAAGGAACATCGTCGTCGCTTTACCTATACAGTCCCCTACCTTCAAAGCCAGCCCTATGTCGTTTATCGCGTAGGAAATAAAAGACCACGCAGCGCGGCAGATTTAATAGGCAAAGATATTATTGTTGTTGGAGATAGCGCGCACTCTGCCATTCTTGAAAATATGCGCAATATTCATCCGGGAATACAGTGGCGAGAACTTAATAATGTTGACTATATTGATGTGTTAGGTCGAATAGAGAATAGCGAAGTAGATTACACCATTTTAGATTCTACCGATCTTCTACTGCATCAAGGTTTTTTTCCAAGAGTAAAAAAATCCTTAAAAATTGGCGGCGAATCATCATTCGCTTGGGCGCTGCCAAAAGCCTCAGAGGGATCATATTTACATCGTGCTGCGAATCAGTTTATTCAGCAAATAAAAGCTGATGGCACCTTGGCTAGACTCGAGGAGCAATACTATGGACAGGCTGCACATATTAATCAGGTGGCCGCCAACGAGTTTGATAAAAATATCGATCAGCAACTGCCACTTTACCTCGACAATATTAAAGCGGCCGCTAATTTATATGATATGGACTGGCGGTTATTAGCGGCGATTAGCTATCAAGAGTCGGCGTGGAATCCACTAGCTAGGTCTAGAACCGGTGTGCGAGGCATGATGATGCTAACGTTACCGACAGCAAAAGAAGTGGGCGTGACAAACAGATTAGACCCCGATCAAAGCTTACGTGGAGGCGCTTTTTATCTTAACAATCTAAAGAGCCGCTTGCCGAAAAAAATCCTTGAACCCAATCGCACTTGGTTTGCGTTGGCCGCCTACAACGTCGGCTTTGGCCATTTAGAAGATGCGCGTGTTATTACGCAAAAGCGCGGCGGCGATCCCAATAGTTGGTATGACGTTAAACAAAGCCTACCCCTGCTTACACAAAAAAAATGGTATTCAAAAACCCGTTACGGTTATGCGCGCGGCTATGAACCAGTTCAATATGTACAGCATATTCGGCACTACCAAAACGTACTTGAATGGCATGATGTTGCCCGTAACTGGCAGCGTAATGACAATTCAATTAACCGATTCGACACCGCTCCTTTTGATAAAACACGAGATGATAAATCTCAAGATCTTGCTGGAGTGGATGCTGATGTAAATAATATTTCAAATGACGATAATGACGCTACAAACACCGCACCTCGTCTTTAATCATATAGCTTAGTCTTTCAAAGCGGTCTCTTAGTCTTTTAAAAAATTCTCTTAGCTTTTCAAAAAACTCTCCTAGCCTTTCAAAAAACCTCCTAGCCTTTCAAAAATTTTGCTAGTCTTTCAAAAATTTTAATAGTCTTTCAAAAAAGCCACTAAGCCCTTCTACGTTTAAAAAACTGCTTAAGCTTATCGCTAGACTCCTGCGCCAGCATACCACCGCGCCACTCAATACGATGGTTAAAAAAGGTTTGATCAAGAAGCGCTAATTGCGATTCAACAGCGCCCGCCCGTGGCTCGCTAGCAGCAAACACTAATCGCTTAATACGCGCATGAACCATGGCCCCTAAGCACATAGTACACGGCTCTAAAGTGACATAAAGCGTGCATTCAGGTAAACGATAATTGCCTAACACTTTACCTGCAGCTCTTAAGGCATTAATTTCTGCATGTGCACTCGCATCATGATCAGCAATGGGACGATTGTAGCCGCTTGCTATCACCTGCCCTTCAAAAACGACCACTGCACCAACGGGAACTTCATCATGCTCTGCCGCAGTATCTGCTAGTAATAAAGCTTGCGTCATAAAATTTCTATCGATGAGGTCTAGATCATTGATAACGGCAAGATCATTGATAACGTCAAAATCAGTGCCATCATTATTCGCGTCCAATTGATCTTTAGCTGAATCACTCGAACACTTATTGGTCATAATTAATTTCTCTACGTGCAGGATAGGATTTACGATAGGCATCAAAAACCTGAGCGCTATCAGTACACCCCTTCATCTGCCGCTTAAAAATAACGGTTTCATTATTTGCGTTATAGATGGGTGATAATATCGTTCGATATTCATCGAGAGTTTTTATATCGTTGAGCATAACGAGGTCTTTATTTTCGGCAACTGTCACAGCGGCTAAATTAAAGTAATTAATTGCTGCAGAAACAATGGCGCTTGTGCCACGAAGTTTTCCATCGAGGCTGTAGCCAGCAATATGTGGAGTAGCGGTATCACACAGTGCATAAAGCTCTAGATCAATAGACGGCTCACCCTCCCAAACATCTAAAGCTACGGTTAAATCATTACGCTGTAATAGCAATGATTTAAGAGCGGCATTATCAACCACCGGCCCACGGCTACTATTTATGAATAATCCGTTTTCTACTAAGCGTGATAATCGATGAGTATCAAACAAATGAAATGTTGGATGACTGTCGCCTGACGTTAGGGGCACAGACTAATAATTTCGCTGCCCATTAGCTCATCAAGTGTTTCGACAAAATCATCAGCAGAAGCATCAGTGATGGGTTTAATCTTTTTTGAAGGAGTAAAAAGAGGATCATAAATAATATGAGGTATAGAAAAATGCCGTAAGCATCTCGCTAATCGACCACCTACATTACCATGACCAATAACCGCCACCATTAGATTTTCTAATTGCGTATTATCATACTGATCTAAAATCACCGACATAACATAGTCAACAACACCGTTAGCATTGCTGCCAGGCGCATGAGCAAAGCCAATATCGCGACTAGCCAGATACTCAGTATCAATGTGATCAACGCCAATAGTGGCGCTACCAACAAATTTAACATTACTGTTAGCTAGTAGCTCTGCATTTACTTTAGTGACGGAACGCACCAGCAGTACATCAACCGACGCTAAATCAGAGG
>Ga0115550_1003403_pt1 | contig 10316 bp, 9 predicted proteins | sample COGITO_mtgs_1005_FD_87177 | JGI IMG/M metagenome (GOLD analysis project Ga0115550, IMG submission 87177) | Pelagic marine microbial communities from North Sea - COGITO_mtgs_100511 | ecosystem: Environmental > Aquatic > Marine > Epipelagic | place: Germany:Helgoland, sampling site Kabeltonne... | reverse complement strand
TGGCCAAAGGAGCTGATATAAATATTGAAGATAGAGATGGGAAAACGGCATATGATTATATAATGGTGGATGCTCCTCCGCGGAAAAATGATGATAATATAAGAAATAAGTTAAAGAGATTATTGAGACTACCGGTAATAGAATTAATTGCAAAAGAAATACAGGGGAAGAAACAGCCTTACAAGTGGCAATCTTTGTGCAAGCCCGGAGTTGTGAAACTTGATGAATTAAGAGAGCAAGCTAAACTTTTTAAAATAAAGGATGGTAATAAAAAATCCAAAAGAGAATTATGCGCAGAGCTTGCTAAAAAAATAGATGAGAAATCAAAAAAGGGTGGTTCCACGTGTGAAAATGACAGTACTATATCAGGAGATGATATAAAAGATATTCCAAAGGAGTTGTTATACAAGCACAAAGAAGGAGGAAGAATATATTGCTTTAATATATTAGAAATTATAAAACTTGATAAGAATCCTTATACACGCGATCCTCTTCCTAAGGAAAAAATAAAAGCAAAGTATGAAAAATTGGAAAAGATCCTTGTGTCTTCAAGATTAGCCCCTAGTCTTATAGAAAAGATGAAGGAACTCCGGTACTTTGAAAAGAATAAAGACGCCATGTTAAATTTAAAAATAACAAATTTGACATCTAAATTACGATATGTAAACCCGGGTGATATTAAAAAAATGACAAAGGCAAAAATAGAAAAACTATATACAGCCCTGAGAAGTTATGGTTTAACAAAGCCATTATCAAAAGAAATGTCTAAATTTGACAAAAATAAAGATTTAGAAACTTTTGTAGAAATTTATAGCCGAATATTAAATATAGGTGATTCTAATACAAAAACGCGTGCGGTAATATTTGAAGAGGAGTATAACAAGGTGAATTCCGGTTCGGGGTCCGCCGCGAGGAGGGGTTCTTCCGGTCCGGGGTCCGCCGCGAGTTCTTCTAGGAAGGGTTCTTCCGGTTCTTCTAGGCGGGATTCAGGTTCTTCTAGGAGGGGTTCAGGTTCTTCTAGGAGGGGTTCAGGTTCTTCTTAAATTTTTATTTTATTTTTTAATTAAAATAAAATAAATTTTTTTTTAAAAAAGTTTGACACCAAGTTCTCTAAAAAACTTTTGTTGCTCTGACTTTTTATTAGAATTGAAATATTTCTTTTCTCTGTCGTCTATATCGCTTGTCATTTTACCCACTACAAATTTTATATTATTTATCTGGGTATTTATAATATGTTCACTAGCCTTTTTCATCTTCTTGCTAAACTCGATCGGGACATTGTCTGACAAAAATGATGACAAGTTCTCTAAATTACCCGGAATATTTAAAACAAGGTTCGACTCTCTTTTTACCATATACTTGCATATCATATATCTTTCTGAATTCGTGGGCCTGCTGGTTAATGGTTTATACATGTACATTTCTTTGAAAAAGAATGAAAGGTAGTAAGCCATTTCTATACTAGGCTTGGTGAAGAAATCGAAAAATTTTATAACCAATACCCCGCCCTCGTCCAATAATCTCAGAGATGTCCCTATTTCACACAGCTTTAATCTATAATGCATCACTTCCTTTTTGGAATACTCCTTATTTTCGTTTATACCACCGTCTGACGTGACAAGCATACTTTTATGGCTTTTGCCTTTCAATACTTCTTTCAACTGTTCTTTATCTGTTATATCCACTATATCTATATTTATATTTTGCTTGTAATAATTATTTAATTTTGGTTTGTTATCATCATTTGACATTATATTTACATTAATTACACTCTTTGAAAATACATCATTATCCAAAATACATTTGGTAAATCCACATGGAAATTCACATACGCCAGAAAAATCAATATTTTTATTGGCGATTTTTTCCAAGTCAAAAACTTTTATAATCTCGTGCAATTTAAAATATGCTCTATTTATATACTTTGTTTTATCTATATTTCCAAATTCGTATGGGTTTACTAGATCTCTAAAAAAATTCCACTTATTTTTGGAAAATCCATCAAGCAAATTTTTAGCTGTTATCAGGTCATCTTCTTTAAGATTATTAAAGCACGTATTTTTTTTAAATTTAAATTTTATACCGGGGACATCCTTTGTATAATTTGTAGGTAAAGTATAAACTCTCGCCTTCATTTTGTCGAGTAGTGGTGTATAGTTGCAATTACTCATCTGTAATTTTATGAGCAATTGTAATTATTTAATCAGTTTTTTATTTCTTGAAAATTTAAATCCAATGACTTTTGAATAATCACCTTTTATTTTATACGACAAATTTTTTTTCAAGCAAGTTTGTATATCTAGAGAAAGTTCATATAAACTTAAAATTTCTATATTTATATCCCCGCCATTTATTTTTTTTGGGTTCAGAATTTTCAAATCATTAGATAAAACGACGCTATTGGGTATAGAATTTAATAGAGAATAGCAGACAAAATCATCTCTTTCCTTGCATTTTATATTATCAGATGTTTTTACTACGTCTATAAAAAATATTCTAAAATTTCTATTTCTTTTAAGAGCTTTTCTAATAAATTCTTCTGGTAATTCCCATATTACCTTTTTTACAAAAAAGATCTTTTTGTTTTTAAAATGTCTAGAAATAGTATCTATAAAGTCCAAAAACGTTTCTTCATTCATTTTATCATAATCTCCTTGTAAAAATCTCATATATACATTTAAAAAATCTATAATTATTATGTCGAATGAAAAATCAATCTCATTTAAACAAAATTTAGGAATAACTCGTGTCATACTTAATTTTGTTTAAATATATTTATAAATTCAATTTTTTGTATAAAATAACATATATACGTCGTTTTTTGGAATATTTTCAAAATTGATTGGTGCAAAAACAGTATCATTAAAACAAATCCATTTTTCTCCTCGTTTAGACACATTATAATAATGCCCACAATTTAAATAATTACCAGAGTGTAGTATAATAGATTGCAATTCATACGTGCCATATACCTTATCTTTAATTTTAAATGGGCTATTATTTTTCATACCACCATTCCCAAATCTATTAACTTGGATACATAAAATTTCTGGAGGAGTGCACAAGCTATAAGATCTTTCAACACAACCTATTTTTCTACAATTATCGCATTTATAATCATCTATAATTTCCTTTGTAAAAGCACCAGGAATACATAAAGACACTAGCTCATCTTTGACTGTATTTGTATGATCGCATTCTATGCATTTTAAAATAGTATTGTACTCTCCGTAAAACAAATCTAGTTTGCACCCCATACCCTTTTCCAGAATATCTATGAATATTAAAAAACATTCGTGCGAATCTTGCTGTGATCTGCTTTTAAAAAAATTACTGTTGTAATCACTGCATAACGATCTGTATAAAGAAGTGGGTAAAACAATATTGCTTACAGATTCGCTGCCAGATAATTTTAAAATATTTGAAAGATTTCTACTTAAATCAGTATTACACTCTTTTGTTAAAACCCGTTCCATTGGCTTTAAAGTAATCAGAGATTGTAATACAGCATTCATATAGCATGTATTCCCCATATTTTTTATACCAAAATTTGCCACCACCATTATTTGATTAATTTTTATACTTTTAAATTATAAAAATTAATTAATTATATATAGAATTATATGTCTTGTATTCTTCCTCATCTATTTCTATCAGATCATAAACCATTTCTTTTGTAATAGAAACAGGTAACTTTATTTTACCTAGATGGTTTAGATAATTTACCCGGTCTATGATATTTTGAGCCATCTTTTTTATCTGACGCATGCCAGACACCGATTTATTTTTATCTACTATAAGTTCTAAAACGTCCTTGGAAAAAATTATATCACTTCTGGTCATTTTAATTTCAGACAATACACCGTCTAATATATAATTATCGAGGGCATATATCTTGTCTATTCTTTCTAAATCTTTCATCTTTATTGTTTTAAATCTATCTGAAACAATACTGCTAATATCACTTTCATTATTATAAGAAACTACAAATAAAACTCTTGATAAATCTATAGGTATACCCTGGAAATAATTGTCTGTAAAATGAGAATTCTGTTCTTCGTCAAGCACGTGTGTTAAAATACCAAATATTTCAGACGATTTGGTACCTTTACCTACTTTATCGATCTCGTCCAAGTAAATTATAGGATCCATTACCCCGGAACTAATAAGTATCTGAGTTATTCTCCCATACATGGAGCCGGAATATGTGTAATCATGACCAGACAATATAGACGGGTCTGTAAGGCCGCCAAAATTTATACTGTGAAAGGGCCTGTTTAATATCTTGGACAGACCTTGTCTAATTAACTTTGTTTTTCCGGTACCAGGAGTCGATTGCAGAGCTATTACATTCCCTCTAGACTTTTTATTACTTATTAATTTACAGCAAAAATCCATCATACTTTTCTTGGCCTCGTGTTGTTTATATATTACCGAGTCAAGAATATCCATAGACTTTCTTAAAAATGCTGGTATATTCTGATTACTTCTGATTATATGCCTAGAATATTTTCCAAATGGTATATCCAAGAGATTTGATACCCACGATGAATACTTGAAAGAATCCATTATACTCATCTTTTTCATCTTCTTTAAAATATCAGATTTATATTTTACCTCTAAATTTGACATAATAACCCTAGTTTCTAAATCTTGTACCATATTCATTTTAGAGTTGTACGTGTCAATTTCTCTCCTTTTCTTTATATAATCCTTGTTGCCTATATCTGGCAATTCATGCTTTTTAAAAGGTATCTCGCTATCTGATGCGCTTCCCCCCATATATTAACACAAGAAATTTTTTACAAACAAAGAAATATTAGATATAAATGATTTTATGTCCCCTGTATTATCTAATTTATAATCATATGGATAATTCTCCAGTTGTTTTTCGGATCGATCATCAATAGTGGGGTGATCAAATCTGAAAATTCTTGTATGAATAATTTTACGCTCTTTAAATACGTTTTTTATACTTTCTATTTCTTCAGGGTACCTGATATCGGATATTACAATATTGTTGTCCACGCACTTTATTCTGTGTATAACGTCGTTTATATACACTTTATTATTTTTACTTCTTTCTTTTGCACTAGTTTCTATTAATAATTGTCTCCCAGTTTTTGCCACTCCGTTAATAGTATATACCTCTTCTTTACCCTCTTGTGTTTCCAATTTTTTTAACGGTATATTATATTTTTTTGAAACGTCATTTTTTAATTTACTAGAGATTTTAAAGTTTAAAAAATTGTTATTGTCTACTAAAAAATTGGAAAATACATCCTTTCCCGATTTTGCATATCCAGAAACTAAAATAATTAACTTGTTTTTCATTATTTAATTACAAGCTAATTATTTAAATTCAATTATTTAAAAATAAAACAACGAGAGAAACCATGAATATATGCTACTTTCTTGTTCCTCGTCGTCGTGTTTATCAGAAGTTTTTTCAAATTCCAAATTAATTTTGTTTAATTCTTCTACTACCAAGTCGTACTCTGCTTTTTTCAATGAATAATAAGGGTCGATCTCCATTGCATATTTATTTATTTTTGCTTTAAATAGAGTTGTGTTTAAGCACGAGTCCACAGTAATCTCTCGGCTTTGATGAAAAATCTATAGGTTTATAATACCCCCACAGTACCGCCTTGCCAAGTACAAATTTATTTATACTGTGAAATTCAGGGGTATGATCTTGGCTATTACACAATATATGGGCATATTCATGGACGGCAACCATCATTATCAAGTTCTTTTCATAATATACTCCGTCATCACCTTTTAAACATAGATAAACATCTTTCTTATTTACTGTAAATGAAGTTTCACCCATTATACCATATATATTTTCTGATAATGTAGAGTTATTTAAACAATACGGTATTCTTTCTTTAATAGACCCGGGGCACCTTGGGTCTCTAGAAAGTTTTAATAATATCTCTTTCATATCCTTTTCTACGTCTCGGAGCATTTCATATGATTTATCACTATTATCTCTATCAACGTTGTAGCATTTACCATCACTGCATTTATACTGGGATTTTCTTAACAAAACTACCAGTACTATAAATACAATAGATACTATGCCTATTACAGCAATTTTTTTGTTTTTTAGCATGCTTCTAGTATACGAAACGAAAATATTTTTCTATATTAAAAGTAATATGAAGACTTTGTATAGGAAAAAATATACTGGGATTTCTCCGTTAGATAATGACACGGTAGAAATTATCAAAAATAGATTATTTGCATTTGATAAATTTTATTACCCAGGATTTATAAGGTTGTTTTTTATGAAAGGCGGGGAAAAGATATATATGAAATTTAAAAACGAGACTTTAATGGATCATGATATTTTAACAGATATTCACGTGGAATTTCTCCCAGATACTATAGATTCTTCTAGTCTAGAAGTTTATATATCATTCCCGGAAAGAATAGAGAATGATATATTGAAAGAATGGGATGATGTCAAAGCATCTGAATTAAAATTTATTTTAAATCAAAAATACGGGATACCATATGATGACAGTAGTGTAAGGGACAGAATAAACACGGCTCATAAAAAGGCTGTAAGTTTTATGAATGTATATAATAACCAATTAAAAAATATACCAGTTTCTCCTAAATTGATAAAAAATCTAAAAATAGATCATATAAGATACGAATTGAAATTAAAAAATCCGGATATATTTAAAAAATTTATAAAAAATAAATTTTCAATAGGGGCGTCTGATGATATACCATTTATAATTTTAAAAACAAGAAAGGGTTTAAAAGTAAAAACAAATGATACGGCGTTAAAAAATAAAATATCAAAAAATGACTTTACAGAGCATGAAGCATTTTTATTCCTGGTAAAAAATTCTGATGATCGCTATATTTTTAACATAAGCTCTGGGAAGCTATTCGTACACTCTGTAAAAAATAATTTGGAAATTTTGAGTATTTTTTCATCCTATATAGACGAATTAAAAGTTGCTGATATTAGATACTCTGGTGATCTAAATATAGTTGTAGATACCAATAAATTACCTCGTCTTATTGGTGATCATTACAGTACATTTTTTAAAGAAAAGGAAAGTGTGAGAAAAGGAAACTCTATTCTTTTAAATTATACAAGAACTATAACAGAAGATATAAAGATAAATATAAAAAATTCTAAGAATGGAATTGTTACCCCGTTTGTGATATACAACTTGAATTCTAAGCTTCATTTACAGTATGTTCTCGATATATTTCAATCACTGGTATTCAAATCTACTACTACAAAAGTGGCTAAAAACTTCTTCTCTTTTGAAGACGAGGTAGAGGTCAAGCAAAAAAAACAGGCAAACATAAAAAAATTAAAATCAAAAGGTGCTGTACTAGACTCTGTTAAATGTCAGAAAGACAGGCAACCACAGATAGATAACGAAAGATCTGGCAATCCAAAAAAATATGAGCTAGTTCATTCTGGAAATAGATATCTGTGTAACAATTCTCCATTTTTATACCCGGGTTTTACAGTAGACGAGAATGTATGCTGTTTTAAAAAGGATCAGCGCAAAAAAGATTTTTATAATAGATTGACTGGTAATAATCTAAATAAAATTAAAGTATGGGCGTCTAATTTTGTAATAAACAATAAAAGAATTATAAAAGACGAAGATGGTAATTATTTCCACGTAAAAAAATTCAGTCCAGTGGAGCTTGGCAGAATTGTAGATAAGAACGAAATAAAAATCATAAAAAATGCTGGTAATATATGGTTAAAACGTTCTACTATGGGGAAGATCTTGTATACAAACTCGAAAGATTGTAAAAATTCCCCTAAATTAGTAGACGGAAGTTATATGTGCAAAAAAACAGGTAATGGAAATTATCATTTTGGGTTCACAGAAAGCAGTATTCCTTGTTGTTTCAAAGAAGAGCGCCCTACTGTAGTATCACGTGATCTAAACGAAGTCAAAGACCCGTCTAAATATTACGATAATAGTTATATAATAACAACTGACAAGAGTATTGATAAAAACAGAATTGGTATATTATCGGAAGAAGTAAATTATATGCTAACTGGTACAAATATAAATTCTAAAAAACCGGCGAAAAACAAGTATTTTCGTCTGGGGACAAAACTAAGTATTTTAAAAAGTATAAAAAGCATAAAGGATTTTGAATTAAAAAACGTGGTTTCAAAGAATATATTTGACCTGTCAAGAAATTCAGAGTTTAAATCTTTTTCTGAATTTAAAAAATATGTTTCGTCAGAAGATGTAGATATAAGGAAAATTTTAGATTTTATTAGTTTACATATCAAAACTAATATAATATTACTAGACTTCCAAGCTGATGATATAGACGAATGTGTTAATATCTACAGTAAAAACACCAAAAATATCTTTTTAATAAAAAACGGGGGGTATTACGAGGTATTAGTAAGTATTGAAAAGGACGGGAAATATAAAAAGGAATTTGATAGCCAAAGTGATCTAGTATCGAATTTTAAAAAATATCTTAAATTTAAATGCAAAAGCGGGAATGAGAATAGTGGTAAAATAACTTCTAGAGATATGTTTAAAACTTTGAAAAGAGACGGTATTAAGATATCTTCTCAGGTAGTATCAAAGGCATCTAATAAAGTAATTTTTATAGAAACAAGAGATGGGGTATTCTTACCCGTATTTCCTACAAGGGGTATAAAACAAAGTCTTGCTGTAAAGTACCCGGAAGATGTAGATATAAAAATAAATAAGGGTGCATTTGATATATTCATTAAAAAGTATAAAAAATATTATTCTACAATGGAATTTATCAAAGGAGGGGTATTATTAAATTCCCATCTTATACTCCCTACTAAAAATGACTATTCAGATATAAACGTCAAAAAAATAGCATACCAAGAAAGTATGTTTAAGACAGATGTGAGAGATAAGAGAACAGATCTTATGAAAAAGATAGATACGCAAAGAGATTATTACTATTCTCTGAGATACACATTTTCAAGATTGATAACACGAGATATCAAAGATAAGATAGAAAATATTTTAAAATCAAAAGAGACTAGAAAGACCAAGTATTTTAAAATAAAGAATATTGTTGAGAATATCTCTAGCTACAGAAATAATGATAGCAAATATATAACGCAAAGATTACTCGGTGTGTATAAAAAAGAGATATTAGAACAAGAACTTGCCCCAAGAAAGATAAAAATGACCAAAATAAATTTCACTAATTTTAATCAAATGGTCAATTGGTTAAAGCTGTAAAGTAAACGCAAAAAACCCCAAGAAATATTATCTTGGGGTTTTTTGAGTCTTTTTTTGTTTTTTATATTTTTATCAGCTCCATCACTTCTTCAATTTCCAATACACCATCCTTTTTTAAAGGATCTGTGCTATTAATTTCTATTTCTATTTCTATTGGTACCATATACTTTTTTCTATTTTTTCGAATTAAATCAATTTTATAGAGAATCCTTGGGGTTTTTGCTTTCATTTTTTTAAAATTTCCACTTGTGCCCGCATGTTCTACAGCTGCAAAATGTCGTCATTGGCTCATCCTCGTTATACCCAGTCTTTCGACTTACTTTAACACTCGTTTTGAGTGGGGATAGACTATATCTTAAGATATCATAGGAGTTTATTACTCTCCTCAATCCCACTACCATTTAGTCGTTGAACCTTCCCCATATCCTTATAATAATGGACTTAGGGGCTTGGCTGCGGATTACCCAATCTTAAACATTTTTACTAGAGACCAGCAATTAACTGGGTTCTTCCTGGATGTTTCCATTCAAGAATAGTAGTTTAAGCTCTAAGGGACTTCCCGCAATTTGGAAGTGTTGCAAATACTTTAATAAGCATTTACTAGCATCTGACACTCGAAATTTAATTCGAGATAGGTGTCTAACTGTTTTATCTCTCTGCATTGCCTATTTACAGAGGGCTGGATACTTTTCTGGCCAATTTTAGCCGAGCGTGTTTGGAGTTGATAATGCTCTGTATTGTAAAGATTTTTCTTCTTGTCCGCCGCACATTTTCCGCATTTGAATGTACCTGTTGTGATTTCTTCTTTCATTTTTTCTTTACAAACTCGTATTCTTTCCATTTCTGCGTTATATTCCTCGTATCTTTCTGGAAATAAAAATTCATTACTTCCATTTACGAGCTCTTTTGGTGTCATTTCTTTTAGTAATAAAAACCTGAATATAAGATTCGTGTTATTAACATAGCCATTCGGGTCAAGATTGACAAATATATGAACAAATCTTCTTTTATACTCCTTTACAAAGTTTTGGTTTTTAAAACTCGGGTCTTTGATAGATTTTACACTGG
>Ga0115550_1003395_pt1 | contig 10340 bp, 9 predicted proteins | sample COGITO_mtgs_1005_FD_87177 | JGI IMG/M metagenome (GOLD analysis project Ga0115550, IMG submission 87177) | Pelagic marine microbial communities from North Sea - COGITO_mtgs_100511 | ecosystem: Environmental > Aquatic > Marine > Epipelagic | place: Germany:Helgoland, sampling site Kabeltonne... | reverse complement strand
CGGTACGGATGATGTAGCCACCCAGATCGTCCACATAACCGGCCACGGTACGCTTGAGGCGCTCGCGCTCCGCTTCGGACTCGATACGCTGGGAGACACCGACGTGAGCGCTGCCTGGCATGAACACCAGATAGCGGGATGGCAGGGTAATGTCGGTGGTGAGGCGGGCCCCCTTGGTACCCAGCGGATCTTTCACCACCTGCACCATGATGTCCTGGCCCTGGCGCACCAGCTCGGCGATGTTGCCGGCCTGGAACTGCTCCTTCTCCTTCACCGCCACACACTCGGTGTGCGGCACTATGTCGGAAGCGTGCAGGAACGCCGCCTTGTCCATGCCGATATCGACGAAAGCCGCCTGCATGCCGGGCAGAACCCGGCTGATCTTGCCTTTGTAGATATTGCCCACTATGCCACGCTTGGCCTGACGCTCTACGTGCACTTCCTGCAGCAGACCGTTTTCGACCAGGGCGACACGGGTTTCGGAGGGGGTGACGTTCACCAGCAGTTCTACCGACATAAGTTACCTTGCCTGTTCCAGTTTTGAATTCTATAAGGCCAATCCGGTACAACGCGCGCAAGGGAGAACGCAGCAGAGCACAGCTGACGAAAAATTATCGGATCTGTTCCAGATGATGCTTGATCAGCAGATCCGTTTCCAGCAGGGGCAGACCGACAACGGCGCTGTAGCTCCCCTCAATCCGGCTGACAAACTTGCCGGCAATCCCCTGGATCGCATAGGCACCGGCCTTGTCACAGGGCTCGCCCGTGCGCCAGTAGGCTTCGATCTCGGCCTCATCCAGCTTGCGAAACGCCACATTGGTGGTAACCAGTCGCACATCGCAGCGATCCGGGGTAGCCAACGCCACCGCCGTCATCACCTGATGCACCTTGCCGGAGAGCGCTTCCAGCATATCTTTGGCGTCGAGCAGGTCAGAGGGCTTCTCGAGCACCCGATCACCCAGCACCACTATGGTGTCGGCACCCAGCACAGGCAGCATGGTCGGGGCGGCTGCCACCCCGGCCATCGCCTTGTCGCGGGCGAGGCGACAGACATAATCCTGTGCCTTTTCACCCTCTTCACGCCGCTCTGGCACGTCCAGTCTGAGTACCTCGAAACGGTAGCCCAGCTGGGCGAGCAGTTCATGGCGGCGGGGCGAGCCCGAGGCAAGATAGAGTTGCAGTTCGTTGTGCTTGTTCATATTCGCTTAATGAGATGAGGTAGAGTTGCAGTTCGCTGTGCTTATTCATATTCGCTTAATGAGCTGAGGTAAAGTTGTAGTTCGTTGTTTTTGCTCATATTCACTTGATATTGAAGCGACGGCGCACCTTGCGCAAGACCAGAAAAACCCAGGGCCATATTAGCATCGTGCTCAGGGTCGACCAAAAGTAGGCGAAATTGAGGCTGGCACGGCTGAACAGGTGCTCGGCCCAGAAGATGGTCACCTTGCCCACCAGAGAGAGACAGCCGATGATCAGCGCCTGTTGCCAGAGGGAGAAGTTGCGGATCTTCTGAAACTGGAAGGCCGCCAGATAGGTAGTGATGGCCATGGCCATGGCCCGCACGCCGAGCGTGCTGCCCAGCAGCACATCCAACAGCAGGCCCGCCACCCAGGCGGAGCCGACGTTGGTGCGGTGCGGCAATGCCAGCGCCCAGTAGATGAGCACCATGGCGAGCCAGTCCGGACGGAAGGGTTCAAATTGAAAGGGAAGCGGCAGGATCGACAGGCACAGAGCCAGCAGGATCGAGATCCAGATCCAGATCCTGCCGCTGGCGGGTTCTAGCATCAGCGTGTTGCTCCCGCTGCCGAGGTTGCCGGCGCGGCTGGCGCCAGGTCATCATCATGCACATCCGGTTTCTTGTCGGTCCACAGCAAGAGCAGGTAGCGCAATCTGTCCAGTGCCACCAGCGGCTTGGCTTCGACCTGGGCGAAGGGTTTGCCCTCCACATAGTCGGAGCGGGTCACGGTCGCCACCGGATAACCTTCAGGGAAGCGGCCACCGAGCCCGGAGGTGACCAGCAGATCGCCGACCTGCACATCCGTGTTGCGCGGCAGGTTGCGCAGCTCCAGCTTGTCCAGCTCGCCGCTGCCGGAGGCAATGGCGCGCAAGTCATTGCGCAGCACCCGCACCGGAATGCCGTGACTGGAGTCGGTCACAAGCAGGACGCGACTGGTGGTGGAACCCACGTGCAGCACCTGACCTATGACACCCTGATCGTTGATCACCGGCTGGCCGTTATAGACACCGTCCAGCGCCCCCTTGTTGATCAGCACCTGATGGCTGAAGGGGTCAGAATCCACAGACAGCAGCTCGGCCACCATCTTGCGGGACTCCTTGTGCACCGGCGAACCGAGCAGCTCACGCAGACGCTGGTTCTCGTGCTCCAGATGATCCATCTTGAGCAGGCGCGAACGCAGGGTGAACAGCTGCTGTTCCTGCTGCTTGGTCTGCTCGATAAGGCCTGCCCGGGTCTGCACCTGGGTCGACATGGTATCGAGCATGATACCTGGCGCATTGGCTATGTATTGCAACGGGCTGACAAGGGAACTGAGGTAGACACGGACGTGGGTAAACACACCGAAGCGGGAGTCCGCTACGATGGCAGCAATGGAGATGATGACGGCGAGAAACAACCGTAACTGAAGCGAAGGGCCTCTACCAAAAATGGGTTTCATGGGTCGTCAAAAAAGAGCCGGCGCGCTGGCCGGCTTTGGGTCTTATTCGTAGTGGAACAGGTCGCCACCGTGCATATCGATCAGCTCCAGCGCCTTGCCGCCGCCACGGGCCACACAGGTGAGGGGATCTTCGGCAACCACGACTGGTATGCCGGTCTCTTCCATCAGCAGACGGTCGATATCCTTCAGCAGTGCGCCACCACCGGTCAGCACCATGCCGCGCTCGGAGATGTCGGACGCCAGTTCCGGCGGAGACTGCTCCAGCGCCACCATAACGGCGGAGACGATACCGGACAGCGGCTCTTGCAGCGCTTCCAGTATCTCGTTGGAGTTGAGGGTGAAGCTGCGCGGCACACCTTCGGCCAGGTTGCGACCACGGACTTCGATCTCGCGCACCTCTTCGCCCGGATAGGCGGAGCCGATTTCGTGCTTGATGCGCTCGGCGGTCGCTTCCCCGATCAGGCTGCCGTAGTTGCGACGGACGTAGCTGATGATGGCTTCGTCAAATTTGTCGCCACCGATACGGACAGACTGGGAGTAAACCACGCCGTTCAGGGAGATGATGGCCACTTCAGTGGTACCGCCACCGATATCGACCACCATGGAACCGGTCGCTTCGGAGACCGGCAAGCCGGCACCGATGGCGGCAGCCATGGGTTCGTCGATCAGGTAAACCTCACGGGCGCCAGCGCCCAGTGCGGATTCCTTGATGGCGCGGCGTTCTACCTGGGTAGAGCCACACGGCACGCACACCAGCACACGGGGGCTGGGGCGGAAATAGTTGTTGTCGTGAACCTGCTTGATAAAGTGCTGCAGCATCTTCTCGGTCACGTAGAAGTCGGCGATGACGCCGTCTTTCATCGGACGGATAGCGGAGATGTTGCCTGGGGTACGACCCAGCATCTGCTTGGCGGCATGACCGACGGCAGCGACCGATTTGGCGTTCCCGCGCTCTTGGCGAATGGCGACAACTGAGGGTTCGTTAAGGACGATCCCTTGATCTTTTACGTAGATCAGGGTGTTGGCAGTTCCCAAGTCGATCGACAGATCGTTGGAAAAGACGCCTCTGAGCTTTTTGAACATGGCTACGGGAAATCCTAAGAATTTGGAGGTGCAGAAAACCGGCTAACTTTACCAATGCCTACCCCAATGGGCAAGCGCTCAAACTGTCGCCAATCAATCAGTCGCGACAAAAATGCGAGTCATCACTCACTCGCACAGGCCGACAAACGCTAATAAACAAGAAGATAGGGGGGAAGATCCCGAAGATCCGCCGCCCCGCCTCCGCTACTGCATCACTTCACGCCGGTAAATAATTCTGTCATTACCTCTGCTGGAGCCAAAAATGGCCTCACCTTGCAGGCTAACGGGGTCAGATAACCAGAGCGGCTGAGCCGGCTGTTTTGACAAATCGACCTTGTAGGGGATGCGTACAGAAATTTTTGGCTCGGCAAAATTGAACAGGATCTCGCCATCTTTGGCGACTGCCGATATCCCCCCTGGAGGCGTGCTACCCAACCCAAGCCGGATCTTGCGATTGGCTCCCAGATTCAGGTCTTTGGTGGCCGCATCAAAGGTGTGACTCGGATTGATGAAGTTGATCCCATCACCGGCGAGGGAGAGCAGAGTGCATTGATCTTCCTCGTTGAGCAGCCAGTCGCCCGATTCGTAATATTGCAATTGCAGTGGAATGGCCAGCGGCGCTGCTGCGAGCCCCGCCCCAGTGCCGGCCAGCAGGCGGCCGTACAACAGCTTTTGAGTACCCAGCAGCACCGCATTACATCCCGATCCGGAACATGTCCCAGCGACAGCAGTATTCATATTTGGATTAGCCAACAGTGTATTGCCGCCATCCTTATCATCGACTTTGATACCAAAGCTCAACGTGGCAAAAGGTGCTTCTGGACTCGCGGCACGATCAAAGCGGGTATTCAGCCCCAAAGGCGACTGCTGATTTATACTGGCGACGCCACTTGCCCAACTGAGCGAGGGCGACAGCGTGATACGCTTGTCACGCGCGATACCATCCAAAGCATTAGCCGCCACCATCTCAGCAACACCTTTCGCGAACGCCCCCTTATAGTTCTGTGTCGTCCCTTTCTGCAGATTGCGTGCAGTGAGGACAAAACCGCTGGCAAAGGGCTGGCTCATGTATGTAAAGGCATTGCAGGCAGGCGTGATAAAACCATTACTCAAACTGTAATCCCAGGGTACGAAGCGGCCCACCGGCACGCTGCTGGCGGGAGGGATGGTGTAATTGAAGTAGCCATTGGCTGGCGGCGTCGCCGTCATCCGGAACACCCCCACCTCGCTGACTGACTGGGAGACCTTATTGAGATTGTTGATGCCCATCCCGTTAGAGTGGTTATAGCTCGCTGTACCGACCTGCGCATTTTGCCCGGGAATCGGGGCAACCAGTTGAGTAGCAAGAGCGATGTTAGTCAAAGCAAAGTTGGGCGTAGTCAGATTCCCTGCGCAGATATCTCCATCATTGGCCGACTCCCAGGCCATCGCCTTGATATCTACCTGGAACGTATCCCCCGCTTTTTTGAAGACCGGACAGCTGCTATCACCAGCCGCGCAGACCCCTTGCGGAGGGGTTATACACAAGCCGACAGGACGTGCCACAAACGTGTCGGACCCCGTCATCACCAGACCCGCCGTCTCACCACTGCCATTATGACTGGCTGAAAGCTGCATCTGACCCGCATCCGGGTAGGTCACTTTTTTCAAGGTCGCTTTACCCTGATTATCAAAAGTCAGGTTGAGGGTGGTTGGTGTTGGTGAAGAAACACTGCCGGCATAAGTTGCAATGGCGTTGCCATCGATGGAGATCTTGCTACCAAAGCTATTGGTATTTGGATTGTTGTACGTTCCCCAAAAGCCGACAGACCTCACGCCGGTAAATCCGGGCACACATTGCTTGGTAATGTCGTCTTTTTTGACCGCACTGATAGTCACATCCTGAGGCTGGTTGGAATAAGTATCAGGCACATCGAAGAAGAAACCGCTATCGGCAAAGTTCAGGGTACAGGCTGCCGCAATGGGCGTACCAGCCCCGGCCTTGCACAAGGTGGTACTGAATGGTTTGGTCGTCGGAGTCGAACCGGAAACGCCGATGGTCACCGCTGTCGGCGTATTGTTGCGCAACTGCACAGTGGTCGAACCGCCGCTGAAGGTCACCGTATTGCCGCCAATCCAACCATTGCTGGCAGAAGTAGGGGTAAGACTCAGAGTCGCAGTAACCGGGTCTTTGATAAGTGTGGTACAAGCGGCATCGGCGCATGCATTGACCGTCACCGTCTCGGGATTGCACGTCAGCGGCTGACCGGAGTGATCGAGCTGGAAGTGGTCAATTTGAACCCCGACAGGGTTGGATCGCAGGGCGCAGATCCGCACGTTGTCGATTTCGTGGAAATTGGTCACCGAGCCGGTGGAACCGGTCAGGGAGAGCAGGAAATTGGCTGGCACCGCAGCCTGAGCGGTCTGACTCGCCATGTTGATGGGACCAACTAAGGTGCTGTAACCCGAGCCGGTATCCCGCTCGACTTTCGCCAGCGAGCTGCCTGCCGTCCGGGAGTCGACGGTAATACGATAGCGGTGGGGGCGATTGCTGTTGGTGCCGCTGTCAACGGGGGGGCTCAGGTTGCTGCCAGTGCCGGCGAGATAGTTGTAGCCAGAGGTGCCAGAACCCGACCCACGGATGGAAACTGCCTGCGGGCGTGATCCAAGGTTGTAGTTGCCCCCTTCATTGGCATAGTTGCCGTACTCGTCGAGCCCGACCCCGAGCCAGCCGCCCGCAAAGCCGCTGAATCCGGTCTTGAAGCCGTAGCCCAGCGGACCGCCAAAGGCACCGGGCTGAGGCGTCTGGGTCGCATCCGAGAGCACCACCGCCATCCCGTCCGCTCCGCTCGTGCCAGAGGTTTTGTAGGCGAACTGGTCGAACTCGACCGTCACCAGGTTGCTGGATCCCGGGAAGAGGCGCTGGAAGGTGGCCGAGGTGGCCTGATTGGTTACGTTCCGGGTAAGGCGCAGGCGGCCATTTTGCACAGATGGCAGCGTGCTGCTGTTGCGCTGAGCTACCACCCAGCTGTCCGGGTTGATCTGGGCGCTGTCAAAGCCGTCGGCAAAACAAGTCAGCATGGGGGTCAACACAGTCTCGTTGATGCTCGACTGGGAATCCATGATCAAATAGCGTGCAGTGACACGACCATAGATAGCCGCATAATTATTCATGGTCAGTTTATTGTCACCATAGAGGTAACCATAGAATGTGGTGGCATTGTCGAGCACCATGTTGCCGTAATTAACCCAGATAAGGCTCCCTTGGTTATTGCTGTTGATGTTGACCGTATTGAACAGGGTGACGTCCTGATTGACAAAAATCCGGGTAGTGCCACTGCCAGAGAGGCGAATGGTCACGTTGTCGATATTCAACTTGTCGATAAAATAGTCACCGTCCCCCAGTATCAGAGTCGCCCTGTTAAGCAGAGTCAGGGTCTTGATCTGATACTCGCTGCGACTCGGGAACGTCATGGTGCAGTTGTCCACTGTCATGGTGCGATAAGAAGCGCTGGATGCAGTTCGTGAGCCCGATGAGCAGGTCAGGTCATTATTGGCACCAATGGTCGGAAATTTATTGTTTCCACTCAGGGGTAGACCCTGAATATCACTACCAGTAACCGCGCATACTTCATAGCCGCCAGCACCATCATCGCAACGGGGAGTATTATTCTGATCGGGCTGGATGGAACAGAAGTTGAGTGGCAGACCACCGGTACCGTTGATCTTGGAATTGTTAAGCTGAATGAGCTGGTTACCGTTGATCTGATGGCAGGTATTGCTGCTATTACCATGGTGACCCTGAACCACAGCAGGGAAAACTGTGCCGATGTCGATGGGATCGAACGCCCACGCCTGACTACCAATAAGAAGGGCCAGACCCCATAGCCATTTCATCATAAACCTCCATCATAGGCTTCGGCCGTCACTGTCCTGCTCACGGCAAAATCGGGGTTGGCACTGCCGAGGTCGGTCGAGCCACAGGAGCCGACACTGAGCAGGCGGTAGCCATTGGTCACCTCTCCGTTATAGGTCACGGGCAGTTGCACGCAACTGATCCTTGCCTCGCAGCCAGCCAGTCCAGAATTGCCATTAAACACAGGTGATGAGAGTACCCACTCGCAGCGATCAAGCGGTGATGGCGATGTCGGTCTATTGGGGAACAGTTGATACAAGGCTATCTCCAGCCCGCTCTGTGCCGCCAGCAAGGCGCGAACACTGCGCACCTCCACTGCATTTTTCTCGCTGCTGTCCACCAGAAAGCGGCCCATGGCAGCCGCCAGCAGCGCCATCACCACAATGACAAACAAGGCAATCATCAGGGCACTGCCACGCATGCGTCCAAGCGCGTGTGTATCAGGGCACATTGAGCACCTCTATCTTGTGGTTGAAGGTGACTGACTCCCCTTTGCGCTCGAACACAAAGCGCATGCCAAACTCCCCTTCAGCGTTAAACGCAGAGGTTTCCCGATAGAAAGCGCCAATACGAAGGGAATCTGCCATCAACACGCCCTGCGCAGGCAAAGATGCACCAATGGGAGCTGTGGTACGGGTGAGCGTGCTCCCTTCCACACAGTAACGTACCTGCTGGTTGGCAAAGTAGACTCGGCTGCCGGGCGAGAGGCCCGCCAGGCTCTCGGCGCTGGTATAGCGAATGGTTTGCGCCCCGGAGACGGGAGTCAGCACATCAGTGACCTTGGCTACGCAGCGGCCATAATCGCAGCCAGCGGTCAGCGAACCGGCATTTTTGTCCGGCACAGGGAATACGATCAGCTGGTCATCTTTTTTGACGGCGGTGGCATCCACATCCAGTGGATTGGCAGCAGAGGCCGGGGTCGCCATCACCAGCTCAAGGGTGGCCGTGCTCCCCGATATGGCGCGGTTTAGCACCAGATAGCGGCTGGAGGTGCTGATGGGCCAGAACCGCAGGCAGGCGCCCGAATCGACCCAGACCCCATCTGTCGTTTCGATCCGCTCCGAGCCGGGCACTGCATCGCGAACTTCGCGGTTGAGTCGCTCCATGGCGAAGCGGGCATCGCTCATCAGCTGCTCGCGACTGCTGGCATCGCCATAGATCTGGCTGCCAATGCCGATAAACTGGCTGGTAAAGGTCGCCATTATGCCCAGCAGCAGGATCACCATCACCAGCTCGACCAGAGTAAAACCGCGGGCACGCCCAAGTCTGGCGCAGGTTCGATTAGTCTGCTGGCGTAATCGGACATCGGAAGCAGGATTGGACACTCGGAAACGATCGCAAAGCCGATCCATCAGTAGTTCCCCCGATAGAAGGAGAAGTCGAGCCGACTCTCGTCAGGCAGCTTCACTTGCAGATCAATGCGTTTGCCCACAGAGCAGGGGGCCGTGCAGCTTTTGAAAGTGCCATCGCTGAAATCGACCCCGCTCACCGCAATTTTCACCTGGTAGTTGCGATACTCCTCGCCGCTGATCCCCGCCGCAGTCTGGGTAAACCGATTGGCATCCACCCAGTTGCCCGCGGTATCGAAGTCATCCACATCGTTGTAGGCATAAGGCGCTGGCTCGCCATCGGGGCCATAGGCACTGGGTTGCCAACCGGTGATGGCCGGAGCGGGAGGCCGTTGGGTGCATGCCACACCGACAGGGCAGCTGCAATCCCCATAAAACTGGCCATTGAAGGTCTCACCACAGCGATAGCCGCCACCGTTATGGTCTGATTTTTCATCGAACGACTTTTGCAGCATCTCGCCAGCCAGACGCTGGGCCAGCTGAGCGGCACGCACCTGTTGCACCGGATCCACCGCCTGGGGCGCCTGATTGATCAAGAGCCCCAGAATGCCGGTCAGCGCCACCGCCAGCAGCACTATGCCGACGATCAGCTCTATCAGGGTAAAGCCGCGCTCAGGGGATCTCATGGATATACCCCTCGGGCTCTATCTTGATGCGACTCGTCTCGTCCCCATCGCTCATCTGCAGAGTGCAGCCACCCGCACAGGCGCCAAGCGGCCGTCCCATCTGATCAAAGCGGAGCACAAAACGGTCACTACCGGTACCGACCAGAGAGATCAGTATGCCGGATGAGGCGCTCACCACCCGGCCACGGGTCAGTTGGTTGTCAGTCCAGCCAGTCAAGGCATCGCTGCCCGGGCAAGGCGTCTGGGCCGTGACGCCATAGGTGCGATGGGCAAAACGGGGGGAGGCGACGATCAACTGGGTACAGCGGCTGGCAGGTTCGTGCATATTGACGGTCTGCACAAGCCGCAGCCGGGTCAGCAGCTCATCACGGAGGGTTTGAGTTTCAAAGCCGCCTTTGCCCAGCAACTTGGGCACGGCAAAGGCGGCCAGAATCCCGAGCAACAGGATCACAATCACCAGTTCAATCAGGGTAAAGCCTCGTTGCATTCTTGCTCCCTGTTCATAAACAATGAGGCGAGGCACAAGCCTCGCCTCCTTGAAACTAACTCTGAATCAGCATCCACCCAGAGTGGTAGTAGCTCCAGCTGTGCTGGTAGCAGGGGCATAAGTCACGGTGCACTTGGAACCGCTAGTGGCAAATACGAAAGTGCCGCTAGACAAAGCACCAGCCCAAGAACCATCGATGGTAACAGCACGCTGGATACCAGTGCT
>Ga0115550_1003386_pt1 | contig 10356 bp, 7 predicted proteins | sample COGITO_mtgs_1005_FD_87177 | JGI IMG/M metagenome (GOLD analysis project Ga0115550, IMG submission 87177) | Pelagic marine microbial communities from North Sea - COGITO_mtgs_100511 | ecosystem: Environmental > Aquatic > Marine > Epipelagic | place: Germany:Helgoland, sampling site Kabeltonne... | reverse complement strand
GTAGCGAACTCGCGCCAGCGAGGTCGATGTGCCAGTGCCTTGGCTGTCCCTACGTCGACACGACTAGCGTCGCGTGGCTACATATCCCCGTGTTCTGTTTCTGACAACAAATCTGATTACACCTCTCCTCGCATCACGTATTGACGCACACCCGTGCAGCCTTCTAAATCCGCCGTTTCTGAAAATGGCTACAGCAAGCAAAGACTACGACTTTTCCAGCATCGAGCCCAAGTGGCAGGCATACTGGGCGGACAACGCGACCTTCGAAGCGAAAGACTTCGAGGACAAACCGACTTTTTATGTGCTCGATATGTTCCCCTACCCTTCGGGCGCGGGCCTCCATATCGGGCACCCTGAAGGCTACACTGCGAGCGATGCGCTCAAGCGCTTCAAGAAGGCACAGGGGCACAACGTGCTCCACCCGATGGGCTGGGACGCCTTTGGCCTGCCCACTGAGCAATACGCAATCAAGACCGGCACCCATCCTGCCATTACAACCAAGCAAAACGTGGCCAACTTCACCCAGCAGCTGACACAGCTTGGGTTTGCTTACGACTGGAACCGCGAAGTCAACACCACGGATCCTGGCTATTTCAAATGGACGCAGTGGATCTTCATGCAGCTCTTTAAAAAAGGGCTCGCTTATGTGGATGAGAAACCCGTCTGGTTCTGCCCCGAGCTAGGCACTGTGCTCGCCAACGAGGAGGTGCTCAACACCCCCGAAGGCCCCCGCTCCGAGCGTGGTAGCTTTCCCGTCGAGCGTCGTCCGATCCGCCAATGGGTCCTCCGTATTACTGAATACGCCGAGCGACTCATCGCCGGGCTGAAAGATCTGGACTGGCCGGACTCGACCAAGCGTTTACAGGAAAACTGGATCGGCCGCTCCGAGGGTGCGGAGATCACCTTCGACGTGTCCGGGCACGCAGCCCAACTCACCGTCTTCACCACCCGCCCCGACACCCTCTACGGCGCCACCTACATGGTAATCGCGCCCGAACACCCTCTAGTCCCCACCATCACCACCGCCGAACAGAGTGATGCCGTCGCCGCCTATGTCGAGAAGGCCAAGAGTAAGTCCGACCTCGAACGGGCCGAACTGGCCAAGGAAAAAACCGGCGTCTGGACGGGCGCGACAGCGGTCAATCCAATCAACGGTCGAGAGATCCCCATCTGGGTCGCCGACTATGTGCTGATGACCTACGGTACGGGAGCAATTATGGCCGTGCCCGCGCACGACGTGCGCGACTTTGAATTCGCCAAGGAATTTGGCCTTGAAATCATACAAGTCATTGAGGACGGCGGTGAAGCCGCGAAGGACGCTGAAGGTGCACTGCTTGAGGCGTATACCGGCTCGGGCAAATTAGTCCACTCGGGTGAGCAAAGCGGCCAAGACTCCGAGACGGCCAAGGCCGCGGTGATCCAGCGACTCGCCGCTGAGAACCGTGGCAAGGCCACGATCCACTTCAAGCTACGCGACTGGCTCTTTTCCCGCCAGCGCTACTGGGGCGAACCTTTCCCCGTGCTTTGGGTCAGCGAGAGCGATTACGCCAAGGTCGACGACTCGCTGAAATCGGTCGATCGCCCCGTAACCTGCTTGATCGAGGGCGAACTGCGCCACGCCATCATTCTGCCTGAGGCCGAATTGCCGCTTGAACTACCTGTCGTCGAAAGCTACACGCCCTCCCCCGACGGACAGAGCCCCCTCTCCAAAGCCGGCGACTGGCTCCATGTCTATATCGACCCCAAGACTGGGGCCACCTCGGCTGAAGCTAGAGACGGCTGGATCCAAGGTATCCGCGAAACGAATACGATGCCCCAATGGGCAGGCTCTTGCTGGTATTACCTTCGTTACATCGATCCAAAAAACAGCGAAGCGCTGATCGATCCCGAAAAAGAAAAATACTGGGGTATGCCCGATCTCTACATCGGCGGCGCAGAGCACGCCGTGCTCCACCTTCTGTATGCCCGCTTCTGGCATCACGTGCTCTACGATCTCGGTGTGGTCAGCGATCCTGAGCCGTTTAAAAAGCTCTTTCACCAAGGCATCATTCTCGGCGAAGACGGTGAAAAGATGTCCAAGAGCCGTGGCAATGTGGTCAACCCAGAGACCATCATCGAAAGCTACGGTGCCGACGCACTTCGCCTCTATCTCATGTTCCTCGGTCCGCTCGAAGCAATGAAGCCGTGGAACACCAAAGGCATCGAAGGTGTCGCCCGTTTTCTGCGTAAGGTCTGGCGACTCGTCGTGGGCGAAGAGGGTGGCTTGCAAGCAAACATCGGCGAAGGCACCCTCGACTCCGAGACCGAGCGCCTGCTCCACGCAACGATCAAGAAGGTGACCGATGACTACTCGACTCTCAGCTTTAACACGGCCATCTCGCAAATGATGATCTGCGTGAACCAATTGGCCAAGGTCGAGCGCCTGCCCCGTGAGGCAGTCGAAAGCTTCGTCCAGCTGCTCGCCCCACTCGCACCCCACATCGGCGAAGAGCTCTGGCTGCGACTGGGCCACACAGGTAGTATCGCCGAAGCCGGTTGGCCGAAACACGACGAAAGCAAGCTGGTCGAAGATACGGTAAAAATCATCTTCCAAGTCAATGGAAAGTATCGCGGCGACGCGCAGCTCGCTGTCGATGTCTCCAAAGACGATGCCATTGCCGCCGCCAAAGCGAATGAACGCGTCCAAGCCTTCATCCAAGGCAAATCGATCAAAAAGGAAATCTACGTACCCGGTAAAATCGTGAATATCGTCGCAGTCTAACAGAATACTACGCTCGTGAAACATCTGGTCATCGAAAAATATGCGGCGTGTTGGTCGAATGCCTTTTACACGATGCGTTGCTTGAGGCTTCTCGGTCTAACCGGGCTCGCCGCTCTCTCCGCTCACGCCGAGGACATGGTCGATGGCAGTGCCATCGTTACGAGTAGCAGCGGCTCCGTCAGCGCAATTAATGCAAACGGCGATCACATTTCCATAGACGCTCACGATGTGATCCTCCCCGCGGGTGTGCACCTATCGACAGGCAAAAAGGGGCAAATTTTCCTCACCCTCTCCAATGGTGTCGCACTTGGCCTAGACGAAGAGAGCATTCTTGTCTGCGCCGCATATACACAGCGCTCTTTTGATAAGGAAGAGCAAAGACAACGCCTCGAACCCACCGTTTCCAACTTAAGCCTTCAGCTCGAAAAAGGGCAGCTCGCCATGGCCAGCAACCAGCTCTCGCCGCTCTCCGAAATTCGCGTGGATCTGCCCTTTGGCCAAGTGCGACTTATCCGAGGGAGCTGTCTCATCCGATACGACGCTGCAGGACTGCTTATTACCGCCCTTGAAGGGACTCTCACGTACTACTACCCCGGAGGCGATGCCCGCGATTACATCACTACCCCAAAGAGCCTGCGCATAAGCAAGCAAAGCGCCGAACGTCATCTTCCGGTCGAATCCTCGACCATCGATTCACTCGCGCTCGAAGGCGTTCGCCTCTCTCAAGCGACCCAACACGCGAGTAGGCGCGTCATCTTCGAGCCCAATAAAACGACCGGTCAAGCGCCAGTGCCGGTTCTGATTGTCAGACCCGAGTATTTCGAGCAGCCTTCCATGCGCCCCTACACTTTCAAGGACTAGATTATGCACCCCAGATCCGTATTTCTCCCTCCTGAGTTTGACGGTGCGCCGATCGGCCTCATCGCAGGCAAAGGCCTCTACCCAGTGCTCATGGCCGAACGTATACGCGCGACAGGTATCCCGCTGCGTATTGTTTCTTTTCGTGGCGAAACCGAGCATTGCCTGATTGATTCGACGCCGGGTGACGAACACCTCCAGATCAAAGTCGGCCAGCTCGGCAAGCTACTGAAATCCCTCAAAAAACTCGGTTGCCGCTACGCCGTCATGGCCGGACAGATTACGCCGAAGCGACTTTTTCATGGTCTCCACCCCGACCTCAAGGCACTCGCCATCCTCAACAGTTTAAAGATCAAAAACGCCGAAACTATTTTCGGTGCTATCGCCGCCGAGATTGAAGCCATCGATATCAGGATGCTCGACGCCCGCTGCTTTCTCGATGACCAATTGGCGAGCGAAGGACTGATGACAAAGGGCGCAGTTCGCGCCGAAGCGGCCTTCATCCATCACGGCATCCAGATCGCAAAGGGCATCGCTGAGCTCGACGTGGGGCAAGGCGCCGTCGTCCGCAAAGGTACCGTGCTTGCCGTCGAAGCCTACGAAGGCACTGACCCCATGCTCCAACGGGCAGGCACTTTTAAGACCGATGACCTCATCTTCGTCAAAACCGTGAAGCGACAGCAGGACTACCGCTTCGATGTACCCGTCTTCGGTGAGCGGACCCTCGAAGTGATGCACACCGCGGGCATCCATACCGCCGCGCTCGAAGTCGACCGCGTCCTCATGCTTGATAAAGCCGCTCTTCTAAAAAGAGCCAATCGGCTCAAAATCGAGCTGATCGGATATAGCCAAGCCGACACGCCGACTTAATCGTTTTCAACAAGGCCTAGAGGTCCAAATCGATGCTATTTCGAAAACCCCTGTTATTCGCTTCGTTGCGACGGCGGGCGTCTTGAAGGAGACGGGCTTCGCAGGCACGCGCCCATTCGAAGAGTTCTTCGGGGCGGAGCGCAATGGCTCCATTGGCACGCGCAGATTCTCGGACCATCCGGTCGTTACTGACGACGCTGGTGTCGCCAGGATTTGGAATGCGCGCGAGCATCCGCTCGATGACACCATCGGCCGACACATCGGCGGGCGCGTAGACATATTCGAAGGTCTTAACTTTGTAAGGATGCTCGACCTGCAAGCCATCTTGGCGACTGTCGAGCACGAGGGCGACATGCACACCTTCGGCATCGTGAATACTACGTACCGCCTCGGCCAACTGATCGCGGGCGGCATCGAGATTACCCTGCATGACCTCCCGCAGCGAGTCCGTCGCGCAGATCACATTGTAGGCGTCGATGAGTAGATAGTGCATTTTCAGAAGTCGAATGTTAGTTTATCATGCCCTCTGCCCTCTAAATCCTAACCCCTAACTCCTAACTTCTGCATTCTGCCCTTACGGAATGACTGGTAGAACGGCGGGAATTATACCAATCACGATAGTCGCGACGACCAATGCGCCGAGCAGGAAGCGGTCGCTGGCCGTAGCCGAACAGGAGGCATCCTGCAACACCTCTGCGGACGGCGGGGAGAAATAACATTCACGAATCCAACCGAAATAGTAATAAATTGAGATGACCACTCCAAGTATAGAAATCCCGAGTAAGCCATAGAGGCCGGCTTGGAAGGCAGCTACGAAGAGGAATAGCTTGCCAATAAAGCCACCAAGAGGCGGTATTCCGGCAAGCGAGCCGAGGCCAGAGGCGAGCACACCGCTGAGAAAGGGGCGTCTACGGGCGAAGTTTTCGTAATGATCGAGTTCCTGATCATCGTCGACGCCGGAAGTCAGCGACATGACACCGAAGACGGCGAAGGATGCGAGCAAATAGGTAGCGAGGTAGAAGATCACCGCATAGACCGCCCACGGCACGTAGATAGAGGCGATCACGCCGACGAGCAAATAGCCCGCATGGGCAATACCAGAGAGCCCCATGAGCCGCTTAACGTTGCGTTGTGCAACGGCAGCCATGTTACCGAACAGGATCGTCGCCGCAGCGATGACGGAGAGCACTGGCACGAGCATTTCGCTCAGCCCGATAAAGGGCCCACCTACAAGCTGCAGCAGCACGATAAAACCAGCAGCCTTGGAAGCGACAGCGAGATAAGCCGTGACGGGCGTCGGGGCACCCTGATAGACGTCAGGCACCCAAATTTGAAAAGGTACTGCGCCGATTTTGAAGCAGATACCCGCAATGACGAGCAAGGCACCTACCCTCACAATCAGATGGTCCGCATTGAGGAGGATAAAATTGCTCAACTCGCCGTAATTGAGTGAGTCGTGACTCGAAGCCACTAACTCGGGGTTTCCGGCGATGCCGTAAAGCAAAACTATACCAAAGAGTAAAATTCCGGAACTGAGCGCACCGAGAATCAAATACTTGAGACCGCTCTCCAAAGAGAACTGACTGGTGCGGCAATAGGCTACAAGCACGTAGAAGGCGACGGTCACCGTTTCCAGTGCGACGAAGAGCATAATGAAATGATGACTCTGCACGAGAAGCATCATCGCAGCAGAAATGATCAGAACGAGGGCGTAGAACTCTGTTTTGGGCAACGATTGCTTGCTAAGGTAAATCTTACCCAGGTAGCAGACGAGAATCGAGCTCACCAGGAAGAAGCCGCGCATGATCTGCGAAACGTCGTTTTGGATAATGAGTCCGCTGAAAAACGAACGTTCCTCGAGATGGCACCAACCCGCGAAGCTGACAGTAGCGACAAGGATGATAACTTGCCCCCAGATCGCAAGGCGCGGAATCCAACCCTGCTGCTTCTTGGGTAGAGCCATCTCGGCACCGAGTAGGCCGAGCGCGAGCACGCCGAGCATAATCTCTGGGAGAATGGCCGCCCACTCGTTGGTCGCAGTGAAACCGCGTAAAAATTCGACAAGAAGCTCGTTCATTAGTGTTTAATCTCCTTTAGTGCCTCCAAGTCGGCCGGCAGAGCAGCGGATTGGATCATGGGCAAATTGCTTTGCTCCTGTGGGTAGAGTTCGGCCAGTTCGCGGTTGGCATCGTCGGAGAAGATGCGCGGGAAGATCCCAGTCAACATAAGGCCGGCGATCAGGATGCAGGCGGGCAGTTTTTCAAAAGCCTGCATATCGGTTATCTTTCCGCCTTCCAGGCGTGCAACAAAGGCCTCCTTCGGCTGACCAAAGAAAACATGAGCGACTGCACGCAGCCCGTAAATCGCCGAGATGACGATGCCGATGGCGGCCGGAGCGACGATCCAACGAGTCAAGTCCGTCTCTGCAAGCGCGGCAAAAATAGTGAACTCCCCCCAGAAATTACCGAATCCCGGCAGGCCAATACTGGCCATCGTAGCGGCCACGAAGAACCCGGCAAGGACGGGGGCTTTCGCGGCCAGTCCCCCCATTGCGGATAGCTCAAAAGTTTGGCTCCGGTGATAGATGCAGGTTGAAAGCATGAAGAGCAGAGCAACAGACAACCCGTGCGCCACCATCATAAGCAGTGCACCCCCCGCCCCGATGACAGAGAAGCAAGCCAACCCGAGGAAGGCGTAGCCCATGTGCATCACCGAGCTATAACCCAGCATCATTTTGAGATCCTTCTGGGCCATCGTGACCAGTCCGATGATAAGGATATTACCCAGTGCGAGCCAAACAATCCAAGGGAACCAGTGGTCGGCGCCAGCAGGCAGGAGCGGCGCGGCTATTTGCAAGAGGCCATAGAGCCCGAACTTTTTCAAGACCCCGGCGTGGAGCATGGCCGCACCGGTCGGCGCGACGGCATAGCCTTTGGGCGCCCAACTGTGGAAAGGGAAAAGCGAAACCAGAATCCCGAAGCCGAAAAGGAGCAGCGCGAAGATATTGTTCTGCACCGTTTCGGAGAGCGGTTGCGCAGTCAGGTATCTACGCAGCTCAAGGAGCGAGAAGGAGTCGGCACCGCTCTGCACGTAGAGGGCGATGAGGCCGAGCAGTGAGAGCAGCGCGCCGAGGGTGAGGTAAATCGTCATCTCGATGGCGGCACCTCGGCGACCTGCGCCACCCCAGATTCCAATCATGAGGAAGGTCGGGATGAGGGCGAACTCATGAAAAAAGTAGAAGAAGAATACATCAACCGAAGCAAAGGTGCCCATCAAGCCGCCGAGCATACAAAGGAGCAGTGCAAGATAAAGATGCAGCCGCTCGGCATTGGAATACATAGCGTAGAGCCCTGCGGCGAAACCGACAGTAGCCGCGAGCAGGAAAAGCGGCATGGAGATGCCGTTAAGCCCGAGGTGCAGGTAGATACCGATACTTTCCAGTCCAGTCGGCAGGCGCAGTTCGAAATTGTATTCCCCAACGAGCGAAGGCTCAAAGAGACTGTAGAGCAGGAGCCCGATGATAAGCGGGCAGCTAAATCCGAAGGCGGCGATTGCGCGCAGGGTGATTCGGTTAAAGCGTGCGCCGAAGAGCAGCACTACACCTGTGGCAAGCGGCCCCAAAATTGCGATGAGCAAGAAAATTGAATTGGTATCGAGGTGTCCCATATCTAGGCGATCAAAAATGTGGTTTACAGGATTCCGGAAGCCGCAGCCCAAAGAGCCAAAAGACCCGCGAGGAACCAGTAGACGTAGCTGTGAATATTACCGTCGTGGAGTGAACGCGAGCAGATGCCGACGAGCCCAACGAGCCCCGCACTGCCTCGCACGAAGATGCCCTTAATTACAAAGATATCGATAAAGCTGAGGAAAATAGCGAGGCGTTGCTGGATCTTGGCGACATAGTAGCCATAGATTTCATCGAACCAGAGTCGCGCTTTGAGAAAGCCGTAAATAGGCGCTGCTTTTTGTTCGAGGCGATCTTCTTTCGCACCCGCACCATAGAAGAAAAGAGACAGCACGAGGCCCACAATCCAAGCCGTCGAGCCCGCGACCAATACCGTCTTATGCATCCCTGCGTAGCCTTCCATGTGATGGAGGTGGTCAAGATTGTCCTTGATAATCGCACCCAGCTGTTCCGGCCAAAAGCCGATCCATCCACCGCCAAGAGAGAGCACCGCGAGCACGATGAGCGGCACCAGTATGTTAAGCGGGCTTTCGTGAGCGTGCGAGGCCGCGTCGGACTTCGGTTGGCCGAGGAAGGCAACCCAGAAGAGGCGCCCCATATAGCCGGCGGTGAGGAAGGCACCCATGGTAAGCAGAACAAAGACGGGCGTATTGCCCAAGCCCGCAGCGATGAGAATAGCGTCTTTAGAATAGAAGCCGGCGAAACCATATACACCGCAGAGTGCCAGAGTGCCAATCAGGAAGGTAATGGCTGTAATCGGCATCTTCTTGAGCAAGCCGCCCATCTTGAAGATGTCCTGCTCGTGATGGCAGCCATGAATGACAGAGCCAGCAGCGAGGAAGAGCAGCGCCTTGAAGAAAGCGTGCGTAATCAGATGGAAGAGAGCGATGCCCGGATAACCGAGACCGAAGGCCGCCGACATGTAGCCGAGCTGCGAAAGTGTCGAATAGGCGAGAATCTTCTTAATGTCGTTCTGGCCGTAAGCACAGAAGCCCGCATAGACGGCAACCGAAGTACCGAGCCAGGCGATGAGCTGGAGCACTTCAACCGGGAATAAAAAATCAATACGGATGAGAAAGTAGACACCGGCCGCGACCATGGTAGCAGCGTGGATAAGAGCGGAGACCGGTGTGGGGCCAGCCATGGCGTCGGGAAGCCATACGTGCAGTGGAAACTGGGCTGACTTACCGATGAAGCCACACATGAGAAGCGCGGCAATCGAGCCGCTGACCCACTGGCTATTGGCCGCGACAATGCCGTGCATCTCACTCAGATTCGTCGTACCAAAATGCCAGTAGGCATAGACGATACCGATCAAGAAGCCCAAGTCACCCACCCGATTAACGATGAAGGCCTTCTTCGATGCAGCGGCGGCTTCGTCTGTGTCGAGATAATGGCCAATCAACATGTAGGAGCTAAAACCAACCAGCTCCCAGAAGATGAAGATCATGATCAAGTTATCCGCCAGCACGATACCGAGCATGGAAAACATAAAAATGGATAGCCCGCCGAAGAAACGGGCGCGACCCTGATCATTAGCCATATAGCCAAGACTGAAAACATGGATAAGAAAGCCAACCAGGCCGACCATTGTCAGCATCGTCGCGGCAACGCCATCAAAGAGAAAACCGATCGAAACCGAATAGTCCCCAAAATGCAGCCAATTCCAGGAAAACGCGACGGTTTCGTTTCCAGCTTCGCGAATCGCGAATAGCGAGAAGACAAAGATGCAGGCCGCCGCGAGCACCGAGATAGCCGAGGCAACCTTGCCCATACGGCGGAAGAAAAAAGCGATCAGCACGGCTGATAACAGCGGCGTGAGTAGGACAGCGAGCAATGATTGAGTGGCGGTCATATTTTTAGCGACTCAAGGAGGTGAGTTGATCGACCATCACTGTCTGGCGCAGGCGGAACAGCGCGACGATGATGGCTAGGCCAAGGGCGACTTCGGCGGCCGCCACCGTGATGATGAAAAAGACGAAGAGATTACCATCCATCGTACCGTTGTAACGGGAGAACGCGACAAGCGCGAGATTCACCGCATTGAGCATAAGCTCCAGCGACATGTAGATGACAAGTGTGTTCTTGCGAAGAATAACCCCGAATAAGCCAATTGCGAAAAGCAGAGCGGCGACGAGTATAAATGCGTTGAGTCCTACAGTCATGAAATTAATGGCGGATG
>Ga0115550_1003377_pt1 | contig 10370 bp, 19 predicted proteins | sample COGITO_mtgs_1005_FD_87177 | JGI IMG/M metagenome (GOLD analysis project Ga0115550, IMG submission 87177) | Pelagic marine microbial communities from North Sea - COGITO_mtgs_100511 | ecosystem: Environmental > Aquatic > Marine > Epipelagic | place: Germany:Helgoland, sampling site Kabeltonne... | reverse complement strand
TGACTGTATAGTTCTATATCATAAAAGAAAGTCATAATAGACCGACTCTTCAAGCCCTTGGGGTTCATGTCTCTTATCACTTCGTTGCGTTTCTCTATCACATAAGATAAGTCAAACTCTTCTAGTGTTAGGTAATTTATAAAGGTCAAGACTGCTTGCATGACCTCGTGCTTCTCTTCTCTTGTGAACTCTGCGCCCACTTCAAGGTCTTGGTCTAGCTCACTGGCTAGCGTGTAAAGGGCTTCTATTCGCATTTTCTTATGTGTCTCCAAGATAGTGCATTGTCTCCTAATTCATTCAATACTATATGAACTCCTTTATATTGACATACATATTCTCTTTTCATCCATGGCTCTTCTTTATAGTCCGATACTTCAACCATCTCACCCTGCTTAAATTCAAGTTCGTCTTTTACTTTCTTGCACATCCATTTAGAAAATGTATATATACCTATGTTATAAGAATCACATTCTTTAAAATCATGATAAAACTCTCGTCCTATTAAGTGACTCATTTTGCCTACAACAAAATTCCAGTGATTCTTTTTGTTTATGTCTCCCTCGTAGTCTACCTTAGCACCCTTAGTAGCCCTCAACTCCTCAAGAGTCTTTACTCTCCATTTCTTTTTACTCATGTTTAATTAATCTCCTTATATAAATGAAGTATATATTTAGGGCTATACCAGAAATTCCCCTCTGTCTTTTGTACAGGACCATCTGGTTTATATCCTTCTTTTATCCAGAAATCTCTTGTGAAATTGAAGTCAGATAAACTAGACTCTTCTATCGTGTGGTATAATTTACTCACAGTATCCTCCCACGAATATAATCCATAACCGATTTAGACCCCTTAGCATACTCTCTAATTTGCTTGGCCTCGTCCTTTGTTACCCTTAACTTTATCTCTACGTTAGAAGGTGACCCAGCTCTATATGCTGGGCCTGTTCTCTTTTTAAATTCCATAGTATTCTCTTATCTTCTTATCAATTTCGTAAAGTTCGTTATCCATCTCATTATCTAGCATTCCTCTAGGTGCCTTAACTACTTGCTGACCTGTTAGAGAAGAGTATATTTTATAAACCTCATCAACTCTTTTAGCCAGCAAACATATTGTAAAACGTCCCTCAATACATCCCTTGTCATCTAACATCTTGCCAATAGTCTTAGGCTTGATGTTTCCTACATCGTCTGTATCTGTATGGTGTAACATGTACACAGTTACGTTTTCGGGCAAGCTTCTAAGGTAGTCAATAAACAACCAGAAGTGTTGACCTAATTCGTTGAACTTATCAAAGCCCTTTTCATGAGCTCTTGCAAAGAATTGATTAGCTAACACATACTGACTATCATCAATTATGATTTTATCTTTACCTGAATCAAGAGCTAAATTGATAGCTCCTTTAATTGATCCATAAACATTCTCACGCTTAGGAATATAAAAAGAACCGTCAGGTCTATCCTTCTCTAATTTAGGCCAATTCTTCAAGCTAAACGGCGGCTTCTTTCCATCTACGCTAACTATTAGAGTTTCCTTTGGTGGTAGCTTTTCTAAACTACTACTCTTTCCACCGCCAGAACCTCCTAACAGCATTATTAATTCACTCATCATTATCTCCTTAATGTATAAAATGGGGCTCTATGATACGAGCCCCTGTGATTGTTAAAGCTCTATCTCTTGCCAGCTTCCATTATTGGCAAACCTGCTTCGGTTGGGATGTAAATAACTTCACTACTTCCATCATTTAGACCTTGAACCCATAGATAACGTAAGTATTCATCATTACCTTTTAAGGAAGAACCTATGATTTCATTAGCTTGAGCTACGCCTTCGGCTCTAATGACTTCCCTTTCAGCTTCAGCTTGTGCGCTTATCTTTAAAGCTCTTGCTTCAGCTTCAGCTAGTTTAACTTTAGCTTCACCTTGCATAATAGCAGACTCGTTTTTTGAACGAGCCTCTTCAATCATTATCTGCTTAGTGAATGTGGCTTCAGCTAGTTCAGCCTTACCCGCCATCTCTCTAGACCATATAGAGAATAGTTTTGTCGTGTACCATATCCCAACTATAGCGAATAGTATTACAGATATGCCGATACAGATGTTTTTGATTTCTTTACTCATGGTCTTATCCTAAAAAGGCATTGAATCCGAATCGTCTTCTGTAGGCTTTGGAGCCTCAATCTTAGCAACTGGCAACTCAACCGCCTTCTGAAGTAAAGCAAGCATCTTTTCACCTTCCTTTTTACCGTCTTCAATCTCACCAGCACTCAAGCCAGCTTCTGAGAAGTAACCCATCTCAAATACTCGATAAGCTTTGCCTTGGTCGCCGTTGGCTTTAGTGTACGGTTCTGGGTTTACGACTGCTTTAAGTTTGCGTCCTTTCACATCGTTTCCATTCTTAGCACCTGACACAATTAGGAAGTTCTTCCATAGTTGCGCCCCTTGTGGTGATTTCTCAGGGTTGAAGTTTTGAAAGCGTAAATAACGCCACTCCCCATCGTCCCCTTTGTAAGCTAGGTCAAGACTAATATAGTCATCACCTGCCTTTGACTTCTTAATTTCTGGTGCTCCTACGGTACAGTCTAAAACCGTTGCCGTCATTGAACCGCTTGAATCTGACCCTTTAACTTGGTCGTAAGAGTTATCTAATAAACCCATTTATTTTCCTTTTTATTATTGTTGTAAAATTGTTGTGTATTTTTCATCGCCATAGCCATCGCCAGAGCCATAGCCATCGCCATCGCCATAGCCAGAGCCAGAGCCATCGCCATCGCCATAGCCAGAGCCAGAGCCACCGCCATCGCCAGAGCCATAGCCATCGCCATCGCCATAGCCATAGCCAGAGCCATAGCCATCGCCATAGCCATCGCCATAGCCAGAGCCAGAGCCATAGCCATCGCCATAGCCATAGCCAGAGCCATAGCCAGAGCCATAGCCATCGCCATAGCCATAGCCAGAGCCATAGCTAGAGCCATCGCCATCGCCATAGCCAGAGCCAGAGCCATAGCCAGAGCCATAGCTAGAGCTACTCATTCCACTCTCCCACAGAATTAATAGACTCCACCGCCTTATCTGTCATATCTATAATTTCTATTGCATCTAAAACCTTCATCCTGCTTATTGCAACAGGAAATTTACAGTTTTCAGGTTTGCTGGTTCCTTCTTTTGCAAGCTGACTAATACTAGCGGCTCCATCCCAATACCATATCCTTCGGCAATTCTCTATAGTTACTTCTCTACCATTTTGTTCTAGTAGTTTACCGACAAATACGCCTGACCTGTCACCTCTAATAAGTACACTTCCACTGCTACATTTAGTAGTTTCAACGGAGTCCTTTCGGACATAATCTACCCCATTGATTTTAATTTCGTTTACTTCTGTATTCACTTGTTGTCTCCTAATTGTAAGACGTTGAAAAATCGTTGCTAAATTCTATTTTTGGGTGTTACGGTCTGACTGCATTTACTGCAACGTCTATGACCGATATCACCGCTAAACTCTTTACCGCAACGGAGGCAAGAAGTTCGTTTCTTTTTATGCGGTTGCCTTATCAGAGACTTATGGTAAGGATTAATAATGTCTCTGAAGTCCATAGGGACATTAAAGGCCCCTGAACTTTTTGTCTAGAAGTCGTCACCGTACTCTTTGATGAATCGTTCGTAGTTGTATTTACCTTGGCATTCTTCAGTAGCGGCGCGCCATAACGCTATAAAAACTTCTTTGTCTGTGTCTGCGAATCCATTAAACTCAAAGTCATGACCTTCTAAGACTTCTACTTCTAGTTCAATTTCTATTTTTACTGTGGTTTTCATGTTGTTACTCCTAAATAAATCAATTCCCACTTCTGCCTCTCATCCTCATCTAACTTTCTAGCGTAGTCAATTACTCCATACCTAGATCGATCATCGTCGGCCTTGTAGCTACCCAAAATACAGCCGAGTTTTGGATGGGTGTTGATATCTAACGGCCTCAATACAAAGCCGTAGGTATGTCTTAGCCCAGTATATTGATCGTCGTAAATGTAGTCTTGCATTCTTATCTCCTTATGACTAGGTTAGTATATTATGGGGCCCCGAGTTGTCAAGCAATAGTTTACTAGCTTCTTCAATCCCCTGAAGTCTAGCTTCTAGTCTGGCGATATTCCATCTATGACTTTCACGTCCTAGCCCTTCACTGCGGTTCATTCCGTGGCGCTCTTTGTTTAGGTCGTCGTGAATGGATTGGATTAGGGTTCTTAGTTTTTGGGTCATTTTGTTAACTTCCTAAGTTCATGTCTTACATTAATTAGATCATTTCTAAGGTGTTCGCTTATCTTATCTGGCTCAATGCTCTGAAGCACTGCCTTCAACTCATCCCCTTTTAAGGTGTATTCGATTGGTTTGTCTATAATGTATCTCCATCTCATCAATGAAATGCCAACTTCACATTTATTAAACCTTTCTTCATGGTCATCACAAACACAGTAATTAAGTCGATCACGTTCATATACGAAAATTCTCTCTTCTGCATCCTCGTAACTAATGTCGATATTGTTGCTAACTCGTACCTTGTCGCCTGTTTTGTATTGTTTCATGCTTATCTCCTTAAAACATCATCTTAGGGGTTGGGGGTGGGTGTAAAGCATTAGTTTCTATTTTTTTCCGTTATTTTCTGTTTTTAGCTTTTAAAAAACGTTTGCTCTGTATACTTAACAAAAACTTAGAGGTTAAAAATGGTTTTATTAACAGTGGAAGAAGTAGCCCTTCTTCTAAAAAGAAGCAAGAGCACTATATATAAATGGGTTTCTTCTGGAGAATACATGGGTAAGTATTTTAAAAAGATAGGTGGCAAGCCGATGATATCACAAGAAGATTTTAATAAGTATTGCAGGGAGTGTAAATAGAATGACTAAAGAAATACCCTTCGCAACAAGAGAGGAAGCTCTCAACCAAATGCAGGACTTTGGTTTAAATATAAATCACCTAGATATAGATACGCCTCAAATAAGAAGATGCAAGATAGGTCAAAAAAGAAACTCAAACGGCTTTTATAGAGCTTGGTCACAAATTGGAACAGACTTAATATCTGGTTTTTATGGTAGTTATACCCCAGTCTATGAGCTCGTTAAATTCACTAGTAGTCGAGAAGCGCCAAAATTCAACGAAGCCGAGAGGTTTCAATTAGCTAAGAAGCTAGAAGAGTCTAAAGCCGATATTGTAAAGGAATTTGAACCAGACCTAAGTATATGGGATTGTGCTATTGATGCAGAAGATCATGACTATTTAACTAAAAAGAATGTCAAAGCTCATGGCTTAAAGATATTTAAAGGAGCTTATGGGCCTGAACTATTAATACCAATTAGAAATCACGCTGAAGAATTAGTTGGTATTCAGAGAATCATGCCAGACGGTAAAAAGTTAATCGTCAAAGGTTCTAAAAAGAAAGGTGGCTATCATAAAATAGAAGGCAATAAAATAATAGCTATTTGTGAAGGTTACTCTACAGGCGCAACTATTCACGAGGCCACAGGTTGGACCGTTATAGTAGCTTTTGATTGTGGAAATATGCGCAATGTTGCTAGGTATTTCAGAACAGAAGCAATGATTATTTGCGCAGATGATGACTATAAAAACGAAGAAAATGCAGGGATATTAAAAGCTAATGAAATAGCTAAATCATATCACTGTCCTGTAGCTATCCCTAGATTTGATGACCAAGAAAATAGAGGAACAGACTTCAATGATTTAGGAGTTCAGAACACAACCAAGCAATTAGTTGGAAAAGAGCCCAAGACAATACTAGACCAATTAGTAGCTTTAGACGATACAGACTCAAGAGAAAATTTGATCCTAGATAGGCGTGAACTACTTGCGCAGTTTCCGAAGCATTTATTTAGTAAGCTGAAAAATGACATAAAAGTAAAATGTGATATAGCAAAAGGGTTTTTAGATGATGCCATAGCTGGTATTGTTTCGGACGAAGATATTCAAGCAATGGAAGACGCAGAGGAAGACTTAAAGAAAGTTAGGTACGATGGAAAGAGTTATTTTAAACTAGCGCTAAGTCATGAAGGTGATAAATATTATTCAACCTCTCAGCAAGAAGTGACTATCTTAGTCAAGCTAGCCTCTGGTGATGATGACGTTAAGAAACAAAAGTTTCTAGATGAAATTCATCGAGATAGGGTCGTTTCAGAAGTAAGCGCTCACCCCATGCCTATGGGACGTTCTCACATCAAGGAATATTTGGCTCCAGATGGAACAAGCGCAATAAAGAAAATGGTATCTACTGAGAAGTGCATTCAATCTAGACTTGCTGAATTAGATGATGTAAAAGTAGATGAGAAATTCATTCAATACATAATAGATAATTATGGAGAAGTCATAGATATAATTGAGGCCTCACTATCTAGAAAGTTTTGTGAGTCTAAGAAAGCTTTTGTTTACATAAAATGCCCAACTCATTATGGAAAAACCTTTTTCTTTGGCTTGGAATCTCTAGGCAGGTCATTTACTAAAAAGTATTCAAAGGACGAATTTAGAGGAAATTCACCAGATGATTTCATTAAGCCATTGTATCTATTTATTGATGAAGCCGATTGCTTCCCAAGTGAATACAAAACCAATGAGCCAGAATATAAAAGACTCTATGGAGGGTTTGCAAAGGTTAAGCTTGGCATGCGAATCATGGCCTGTGCCAATAGCGTTGAGGATATTGAACGAGGACTAGACCCACAAATACAAGAGAGAATTGTATGTATTAAGCCTAATTCAATCAGGCTAAACCATTGTGGAATAGAAAAGAATGCCTCTCGACTTATGTTTGAAAAGTGGATTCTAAATAGGTTAGGAAATCTACTTTTGAAGTGGTCACAAGATGGTGATATTTTAACTTCTTGTGAAAATCATTTCAATAGTTTCTTGGAAAAATACGACAATGTTGATGAATTTGTAAGCCTTGGAGATATCCTAAAAGAGCACATTGAAGAGCTACTTACTTTAGACACAACTAGACTAAAAACTCAATTCGATTTCTCAGGACATATATTTAAGATAAAATCTGGTAATTTATTAATCACTAGTCCCATGAAGTTTTTCAAGGAACTTTTCAAGTATTTAGATGAAAGTAGATCGAAGGCATTTTTTAGCCAGTATAAAAAAGTCGAAGAGCTCGAAAAATTGCCTTTTCTAGATGTTTCTAAAGTGTATAAAATTGGCGAAGAAACAAAAAGAGGTCTGGCAATTATGTATAATCAAGACAAGGACGGTATTAAATTACAAGATATTGTGTTAGAGAAACATGAAAAGTAACCGATTTTGTAACCTAAAAAATCCCTTAGTTATTGGGATTTTTACTATTAGTTACTTTTTTTTCTATAATATATAATATATATATAAAGAAAAAAAAAGAAAGAGAAGAGGGTATATATACCTTTTTTCTCACTATAGAAAACAGATATTAAAAAACATGTAACTTTGTAACTGAACAGAAAAAATGAAACTTAGACCGATACAAGAAAAAGCAAAGCAAGATATATTAAAATCTTTTAGTTCTGGTGGGACTTATCACCTGTGTGAGGCAGTCGTTTCCTTTGGCAAGACAATCCTGTCTAGTTCGCTGATGGAAACGGCCCTTCTCGAACATGGTGCAAAATGCCTTTTTTTGGCACATTTACAGGAGTTAGTCTCACAGACTTATGAAAAGTTTGTTATGGTAGCTCCACAGCTTCGCGATAGAGTGGGCATATTTAGCTCAGGACACGATCGAAAGGAGGTAGCTGATATAACTATCGGGTCAAGGCAATCGGTAGCCTTAGGATTGAAAAAATTCAGTAAGATAAATCTAATTGTGATTGATGAAGCGCATCTTATGAGCGATGATGGTCAGTTTGACCATATAATATCTTACTTTTTGGCGCTTAATCCAAGGCTTAGGGTTTTGGGTATAACTGGAACGCCTTATAGACTCAAGGGTGGTTTTATTTATGGTGAGGGAAAAAGGTTTCCAAAATTAGCACATAGGACAGGTATGAAAGAGATGATTGAAGCTGGCTTTTTATCGCCGTTTAAATACAAGATGAAAGTGGACCAGAAGATGAAAGACGACTTGGAAAAAATCGCCTTAGTAAGTGGTGAATACAATCAAGGCTCTTTAGGTGAAACTATGCAAGATTCTATTCACATGAACAGCGTAAGAATTGCAATTGAAGAACATGCACAAGATAGAAAACACATCATAGCATTTGCAACAAATATTAAGCATGCTGAAGCTTTGGCTTTTGTACTTAAATGTAAATGCGTTCATTCACAGATGCACAAGGATGATGTTAGGAAAAATATAGATGATTTTAAGAATGGAGTCTCTAGAATTTTGGTCAATGTTGGCATTCTTAGTATTGGCTTTGATGCTCCGATAACTGATTGCGCTGTTTTGGCACGTCCAACAATGAGCCCAGCAATGTACACCCAAATGATAGGGCGGGCTCTGCGTATATCAGAAGGAAAGAAAGACGCGTTAATATTGGATTTGGTAGGTAATTATTCTAAGCATGGATCGCCTATGGACCCTTACGTTAAGGAGGCAAAGAAAAAGGAGCCTGAGCCTAATGTATGTCCTGAATGTTTTGATGTGGTCCCGCCTGAGCTCTCAATATGTCCCGAATGTGGATATAATTTAAAAGAAATTGTGGAGGCTAGAGAGAAGAAAGAAAAGAAGTTGGAACAAGAAAGAATATTAATGGAAGAAATTGACGTTAAAAAGTCCTTAGTGGTCAAGAAGTGGGCTAAAGATCCCCATATAACAGGTAAAGGCAACTATGGTATATTATTTTGCATCAAGGTAAGGGGTAAGTCAAAGCCATTATTTAAATTTGCTGGTCATAATTCTAAATGGATGGATGGCGTTGTAGATAATTTTAACAAAATAGAGGTAGGTGAATATTATGAAATTCAAGAAAATAGTTATGGAGGATGGATAACGGTATGAAAACACCCAAGGAAAACAAAGAACAAAGAGCCGTCCTAACATGGTTTAGAAATCGCGGTTATTTTATTTACGCAATACCGAACCACAAAGGACAGAGAGAATATGACGGCGCAATCTCAGGAATGCCAGACCTTCAAGTGGTATTACAAGGCGGTAAAGTTATTTGGATAGAGATGAAACGCACTAAAGGCGGTGTATTAAGCGACAAGCAGAAACTAGTTCATGCTCACCTTAGACGGTTGGGGCATGTGGTTATAGTTGGGTTAGGTGGGAAGGACGCAGTAGAACAATTTAAGGAGATGATATGAAATTACTAATATACAAACTAAAGAAACGCTTCATTTATGATAAGTGCCCTCATGCTGAGGCTCATAGATGGGTTACTAGGTGCCATAAGTGTAAATACTATAATCCTATTGTTTTGAATGGGTATTATGATTAGAGGGTTTACAACTTTAGAGCACGACTAGAATTAGAACTGTTGTCTCCTTATCACAACACGGGGTTGGATCGCTTCCAACCCTTTAAGGAGAAACGACAATTTACTATAGGAGACATAAAATGACAAGAGACGAAAAAATAGACGCCATTATTGATATTGGTGAGTCTATTGATTATTTGCATTATAGCGGAGATTGCCCTCATTTTATTATATGGCAATTTGATAGCGTTAGTGATGCTATTAAGAAACAAAAAGAAATTGCACTTAGTTTGTTTGAGGAGAAAGCATGAATACAAACGAATTAAGAGCCTTCGCTGGGGAGTACTTGGGGAAGGAGGTAGAGTATGAGACAATTTTTCATGGTTTTAGAGTTGGTTTATTGGATGAAATCTCTATTTCTGGGAAGCCTTTTCATATAAAAGATTATGGTTGGTCTAATAATGCAAGACCCCCACAACCCAAACAAATGCGGGACTTGACAGCGAAGGAATTGGCTGGGAAGTGGTTGGTTTGTCAATATTGGACGTGTGGAGAGATATGCAGAGAGACTAAAGTTTATAAAAGCTTAGTTACTAATATTGATGAGAATACTATTCACATGCCTCACATCGACAATAAATGGTTTCCTGTTTCTGAACTTATAAAGCTTGGCTGGAAAGTAAACGACAAACCAAGCTTAGAAGGTGCGACTGATCTGAGGGTGGAGGTTTCGGAATGAGTGAATGTGAACACAGATTTGTCGGACACATATACGATGTTGGCTTAGGCATAGAGTTTTATTACTGCCATAGTTGCAAGAAGACATCGGAAGAAGTGAAGCTTGAAGAAGAACGCGATGATCTTTTGAAGCAGAACGCAGACTATGATGAGTTGGGTTTGAAGCATCTGGCTTTATTGAAAGAGCGCGATGAGCTGAAAGCAAAGATAGATAAGATGGAGGATGATATGGATAGAGATTATCTAGCGG
>Ga0115550_1003375_pt1 | contig 10374 bp, 21 predicted proteins | sample COGITO_mtgs_1005_FD_87177 | JGI IMG/M metagenome (GOLD analysis project Ga0115550, IMG submission 87177) | Pelagic marine microbial communities from North Sea - COGITO_mtgs_100511 | ecosystem: Environmental > Aquatic > Marine > Epipelagic | place: Germany:Helgoland, sampling site Kabeltonne... | reverse complement strand
TTGAAGTTTGAGGAGTAGGCGGTGAATGTACCAGTTTTTATAAGTGGAATTATACTTTTCGGAATATGTTGGGGGTGTTGGGTGGCAGTATCGTATTTAATGACCGTATATGACAAAGGAAACGAAGAAGAGTAAGCACAATGACAGAAAACGACATATTCGAGGAATTAATGGCGAGTGTGCAGGAAATGGACGACATCATTAAGGGGCAAGCACAACCTACTCGCCGCTTTGAGTTCCCTGAACATGAAGGAGACGAATGATGGCTGAAATGGAGTTTGGTGGGGTAACCTTCAAGGGTGGTAAGATGATGGTCTTGCTTACTGCTTTGTCTACACTAGGCGGAGCAAGCTGGGGTGCATTTGAATTCTATGCTGATTATATGGACATGAAAGAAATTGTCCAGAACATTGACACTAGTGCCATAGAAGCAAGGAACAATGAAATCGAGATAAAACTCGATGCAGTGCAAGAATCTGTGGGAGAAGCAACTGATTATTCCCGCAGTATCAAGAACGATCTAAGAGACGATTTCAACAGAATGGAACAAAACGTTGATCGTATCGAAGATCAAAACAGGGAGATGCAAGATGATGTTAGAAACATGATCGACAAAGCATCCGAACGGTTCGACAATAAGAGAGAAAGTCTACAAACTGACACTGAATTGAAAATTAACGCACTTGAAGATAGATTAAATAAGAAAATACAGAATGTACTAGACAATCCTCTCGCAGATTAGGAGTAGATCATGCGAGTTAAAGTAACATTTGTTAATGGCACCACGATGTTCGGTAACCTACATTTTCCAGAGAACACTACTTTGGGTGAGGTAATGAACGACGGCGCTAAATTTTTTAAATTTGAGCAACCCAACGGTAAAGAAGTGTTGATGAGCAAATCCTCTGTCGCTTATATTGTAGAAGATGTGATAGATGACCTATAGACAAGAAGTATTCTTATCTGGAATGCTATGCGGATCTATCGTAACCGTATTTGTTATGGGTGTAACTTTCCTGCTCACAGTGTAAGTTTTTCTATACTATATACTAATGTGACAAAAATGAGGGGCAGCAATGCCCCCTTTCCCAAATAAGCGCAAAAAAATGTTAATTATTTTCACTTTTATGCGCTAAAAAGTGTAAGTAAATCAATAACTTATAACTCATTTAAATCCCCTTTAAAATCAATAACTTAGAGCTTCCCTTTTCGCCCGATATCGTGTATAATTACCATGTAATTAACGATAAGGAAGCGGTTATGATTGTATCAAAAAACGGTTTAGTTCCAGCGTCATCGTTCGAGACATATGCAGAGTATGTTGCAGCGTATAGTGCTATAGGCCAGAAACAATTTCTTCCCGAAACTATGTACGACAAGTTGCGTAGCTCATATAAACCCATATTCTTAGAACAAAACGGTCTAAGAAATACCTTGAAAAAACGATAAAAACCGACTAAAATAGTATCATAAAATAAAGAAGGATTAGCTATGTACAGAGTTTTTCAATTTCGTTTGTCAGATGCTGCACGAGATCACTTGAATTCAGTTGGTTGGGATGGTGACTTTGGAAAGTTTCCTGAGATCAAGATCCAGCGTGATGTTTCTTTCATGGGTGGCTCAGAGAAGTTCGAGCCGTGGATGGAAGAGTTTTACACCGAAGTCGCTTTGATCGAAGGTGCTGAGACGATGGAGGATGTCTTTGCAATCGGCAACGGATACGGTGATGCTGGCACTTGCATTACTAAGTACAAGCCGATGCACTCCATGAGCGTTGGTGACATTGTTGTTGGGCCACACGGCAACGCTTACATGTGCGACTCTGTGGGCTGGTCTAACATCGAAGGTTTTAAGGAGGCAGCGTGAGAGTTAGACAAGAGATTACAGTCTGGGATAAAGCACCCTCTACGCCTAACCATACGTATATTACCGAAGGATCTTATCTGATCGGAATTATTCCAAAAGGCGCAGTGAAAGCGTTTTACTTTTCTGCTCCCAAAAAGCAGTGGAGTTCAAGTCGTCGTAAATTTAGAGACTTAAAGAAAAAAGAATTAGAGGTGTTAGAGTTATGAGCAATTCTAGTAAAATTTTCTATGCTGTTCAAGAGCTTTATGAATTGGGATATAGCATAGACGCTATACTTGAGGATATTGTCACGTCTTACAATATATCTTCAGAGTACGTATTGACGATAATTGAAACGATCTCGAAAGAGAATCCTCGATAGTGTTACTACTATCTATTTTTATTTGTGGCGCAATGCTCTGGATAGCAAAATTACTTTTCTTTCCGTTGCTAAAGTTGTTTGGATACGGAGTAATTGCGTTTTCTATATTATTTACGTTTTTCCTATTGACATAACAAGACGTAACAAGTATAATTCTATTAACACTTAGGGCATGTAATATATGATGATTATTGTTAGTGGTCCCCGAGGCGGAAATGTTCATCCGGATCTAAAGGACTTAGTCGTAGACGCTACCTACTTCTTTGCTAAACAATTGAAAATAGACAGGCTGAGTTTAGAGCTGAATGTACGTATGTATCACAGCAGTATGGTTGATAGTGACGCAGAAGGATACTGTCTCGCTCGATCAACAAGAGTGTTCGATATTGATGTTTGTGTCTACACCAATTTACTTAAGACGCTTGCTCACGAAATGGTTCACGTTCGACAGTGGGCTAGAAAAGAGTTGTCTCTAGATAGAACTTATTGGAAAAAAAGAAAGTATGGCTCTGATTAGGACTATTGGACTTCGCCTTGGGAAGTAGAAGCAAGAAAATTACAGGATACTCTTGTCAAAGCATACGAAACCTGCTAATATAAATAAATCTAAAGGAGATATTACATGAAAAAAGTAATTACTGGAATAGCTATCTTAGCAATAATCTTTGTCTCACCGCAAACACTAGCCTTAGGCGATAAAGAAAAAGGTGCACTAATTGGTATTACAAGCTTACTAGTGGCTCAAGAGCTTACACGCAATAGCAAACATCGTAAGCAAGTCGCCCGCAGACAGCTTGAAGCATATCCGCCGTCTACAGCATCTACTGGATACTATGAGTATCCGTCTTATGAAGAATTTCGTCGGGCTCAAGTAGAAGAAGCATATCGCAAGGGTATCGAAGAACGTCAGCGCCGTGAGTTAGAAGAGGAAAAGGCACAAGCGTACAAGTGTGCATTAGAAGGGACTTGTTAATATCATGAAGCTAACACAATTTTCAGAATATCGAGAAGATGCTATAGATTGTAAATGCGAAGCTATGTATGAAGATCTTATTATAGAAGCATCTGAATATGAAGGAAGAAAAGTCTCCTTGAATGATCCTTTTAGATTGCCTTCTGGATCAAAGAAAAAGTTCGGCGTATATGTTAAGAACGATAAAGACAATGTTGTTAAAGTGACTTTTGGTGACCCCAATATGGAAATCAAGAGAGACGATCCGGCTAGGCGTAAAGGCTTCAGAGCCAGACACGGATGTGATAATCCTGGTCCTAAATGGAAAGCTAAATTTTGGAGCTGCTATCAGTGGAGAGCTAGCGCTAAAGTAGATAACTAAGAATGTGGACTGGAAAGGGTAAAGTAGATTCTTTTCTCGCCTGAGCTGTGCAGGCAACCGTATACATCATATACTGCGTTACAGATAACACAACATAATGTGTAACGTGTAGAGTCATCACGGCCGGTCCCCCCCAATTTTATTATGAGTACAGTGATCAATGAGTAAAACAGAGAACGACTTAACACAATTGCTGAATAGGCAAGTATCCGTATTCCAACTAAACGACAGTCGTCTTAGGGAAGTTTTGATATTAGCTCTTCGATCTATGAGAAACAATCAACAAAGATAATAAGGAAATTTATGAAAGTCAGTTTAATAAGTCATTCTAAAGTAGCTTCTGGTGCGGAGTTATCTAGCGACAGTAAATCAGAGTTACAAGATATTATAGCATACTGCGCTAGGATTAGTAATCCTTCGAACCAAATGAACACCGAAACGAACGAAAAATTACTAAAATATTTGATTAAGCATAAGCACTTTAGCCCCTTTGAAATGGTTTCTGTTTGTATGGAAATTGAAACCACTCGTGATATTGCTCGTCAAATTTTGCGGCATCGTTCGTTTTCTTTCCAAGAATTTTCACAGCGTTATGCGGATCCATCATCAATGGGTGATCAGTTTGTCATTAGGGATGCACGTCTACAAGACACTAAGAACCGTCAAAACTCGATCGATGTTGTTGATGATAGTCTTAAAGAGGAATGGACATGGCAACAAGAACGTGTTATCGAAGCGGCTGATAGAGCATATAAATGGGCAATCTCTAAAGGTATTGCAAAAGAACAAGCTCGGGCGGTGCTACCTGAAGGCAATACGTTGTCCCGTCTCTATGCAAATGGAACGATCCGATCTTGGATTCACTACATCGAACTCAGAGGTGCTAACGGTACCCAAAAAGAACATATGGATATTGCTCACGAATGCGGGAAAGTTATCTCTAGTATTTTTCCATTAGCTTTAGGATAAAGCGGGTATAGCATAGTGGTAATGCTGCGGCCTTCCAAGCCTCAGAGTGGAGTTCGATTCTCCATACCCGCTCCAATAATTAAGAGTTGAACTCAATGAGTTTTTTATTAGAAGCAATAGCGCTAATCATTGTAGTAACGTTGACAATGTATGCAGTCGCTTGGGCTGTTATAAACGAAGACATTTCCGATGAGTAAGACAGATGACATTAAAGAAGAGGTCAGAGAGCAGCACAAAGATAGTGTAATGTCAAAGGCTGGTCGGTTGGCCATGGAACTCTCTGCTGAGAAGAAACGTTTGCGGCAAGAGATGGAAGAGCTAACTGCTCAAGTAGAGGATCTCTCTCCGACGACGCCAACGGGTACCGTTGATAGTTATGTGAAATGGATAGCTACAGTGTTTGGCGTATTCGGGATATTCTTACAGCAGGCAGATCACTTAACAACAGGTCAAGTCTTCTATGTTATTAGTGCATTTTCTTGGATATATGTAGGTAGTAGTTGGAACGATAAAGCAATTATAATTGGCAGTACCATTAGTGCTACTGCTGTCCTTATGACTTTAGTGAGAATGGTGGCATAATGAGTTGGAGTTACAGAATAGTTAAGAAAGAAAACAATGATGCGGTGTGGTACGGTATTCATGAGGTTTTCTATGATGACGACGGCAAGCCTACGATGTGTACGGAAGATCCAATCACACTAGAAGCAGAGTCTATGAAAGACTTTGATTGGATGCTCTCTCAATTCAAAATCGCAACGAATCAGCCTTGGTTAAACTATAAAGATTTCGAGCAAGATGAAAAATCTGATTCTTCCTATAGATTGCTAGGCGATCTTATTTAGAGGATAAATAAGTCAATGAAAATTAAATTAGAAATAGAAATTGATACAGAAGAAGATACAGAGGTAATCGAAGAGCTTATCACCGCTTTAGAAAATATCAGAGGAGAAGCTCAGAAGAAGTAATTGCCGCTATAGCTCAGTTGGTAGAGCAGTTGCCTTGTAAGCATCAGGTCCCGAGTTCGACTCTTGGTGGCGGCACCATTCAAAGGAAGTGATATGCATATTGAAGTAAAAGATATTATTGAAAACGGTGATGGTAGTGCCACACTGAAATTGGATATGGGTCCAGACGCAATTGAGGCGTTGTTATCGTTTGCAGTAATTGAAGCAATCGAGAACGGAATCAAAATGCATGAGAATCAAACTGAAGACTATGTCAACAGTTTGCAATTAGAGTTAGATCTTTAATTCCCTGTTAGCTCAGTTGGTAGAGCAAATGACTGTTAATCATTGGGTCCGTGGTTCGAGCCCACGACAGGGAGCCAATAATGTTTCTTATAGTATACAATGTATATTTTATGGAACATACCTCGAGAAGTGAGTCATCTACTTTGAATGATGATTGTTGACCCGCTGGCAGGCCGGATATCAACATAACTGGGTTCGAGTAGCTCTCGTTAAACCAAGTCTGCTATATGGGCCTTTAGCTCAGTTGGTTAGAGCACTGGACTCATAATCCATTGGTCGAAGGTTCGAGTCCTTCAGGGCCCACCAAATTCAGAACAGGAGCATGAGAGTGAAAATTCTTAAACCCATACTGTCGCTGATGATTTTAGTATGTTCTTTTCAAAGTGAGGCGAATACTATAGTCGACGCAGAATTAGAATGCTTAGCACAGAACATTTATTTTGAGGCACGTGGTGAAGCTGTTGAAGGAAGAATTGCAGTTGGATACGTTACTATTAATAGGGTAGCAAGTGAAAAATTCCCAAATACAATTTGCAGAGTAGTTAAGCAAGCAAGATATAGCTCATGGTGGAAAGAAACACACAATAAAGAAGTGCCTATAAGAAATAAGTGTCAATTTTCTTGGTACTGCGATGGTCTAGCAGACGAAATCACAGATGAAGAATCTTGGATAAAGGCAGTTGCTCTTGCTAAAAGTATAATTTTAGGTCAATTTGTGGATGTCACAAAAGGCGCAACACATTATCACTCGAAAGAGGTTGACCCGTGGTGGAATGAATATTATAATGAAGTCGCAATTATAGGAAATCATATATTTTTTGCAATGTTATAATTTAGAAATATTTTTAAAGGAGACGTGAAGTGAAACAGTTAACAGCATTAAAGACTAAGTACGAAGCAGAAATGCTAATCGCAAAATGCAATATCGATACTTATATAGAATCTTCAGTTGGTATTGGTGAGCATCCTGATTTAGTAGAAGCTATAGATACTCAAGTTAGACGATACAACGAAGCTAAAGAGCTTCACTCGACTATTGAAGAATTAATTGAGAAATATGTTAGTCACATGGGCTAAAACAGGAGATATGTAATGCCAGAGAGTCATTATATGATCAATGGGTTTATTAATGCAGCAAAAGAAGGCATTGTAACTATCGAGTTTGATAAGATTAACGATGGTGGACGAAGAGTCATGCCCTGTACGTTGAACACAGTATTGTCGAATCATAACGTACCAGAGATTCTTGATCAGAGAGAGGATAGCGATCATCTTGTTGTTTGGTGTATAGATAAAGAAGCGTGGAGATCCTTTCGTGTGTCCACATTAGTCAAATGGTATGAGGGTCCACCACGTTAGATTCTGATAATAAAAGGAGTAAAAATGTACAGACAAACTGATTTGTTTCCCAAGAGGGACACCACCAAACCACCCTATAACGGATTGTTCTTTTGTCCAATCAGACAAGAGTTCAATCGTTGGGATGATCACATTAATTTTTACAGGACAAAACGACTATGAAATACGTATTATTAGTATTAGCACTATTCTCAACATCAGCGCTCGCTGAAGTGTCTGGTTCAGTATCACTGGGCAGTAACTATATCTTCCGTGGACAAGATCAGAACGCAAGCAACCCTGCAGCCTCGGCTGATCTATCCGTAAGTAAGAACGGGTTTTACGCTGGTGTTTGGGCAAGTCAAGTAGATTATGGTTCCGACGTTGAAGTCGAATATGATTTGTATTTCGGAAAGGAGTTTGATATCAAATCAGTTTCTGTAAACGTTTCTTACATTGATTACAACTACAGTTCTTTCAGTAACCTAACAGACTTTGAAGAGTCTTCTTTGGATGTTGAAGAAGTTGCGTTATCCCTCCGATATAAGGATGCATACGTTTCCTACTTCAAAAATCTAGATAATGATTCTGACTATATGGAAGTTGGTGTTGCACTCTTTGATATTGTCGATTTATCTGTTGGGGATTTCAGCGGATTGGGGTATCACTGGCAAGCATCACGAACTGTTGATGTGAATGATGTTTTGGTCACATTCGGTTATCGCAGTTTCACTGGTGACGCCGGCGTTGCTGATGAGAAGTCTGCAATCGTATCACTAACAAAAACCTTCTAGTATAAATATATTCTATGGCATACTCAGAACAAGTGTTAGATCATTACGAAAATCCACGCAATGTGGGAAGATTCGATGATGATGATCAAGATGTGGGCACTGGCATGGTTGGTGCCCCAGCTTGTGGTGATGTGATGCGTTTACAAATAAAGGTAGACGAAGATGGAATTATCCAAGATGCTAAATTTAAAACCTACGGCTGCGGAAGTGCTATCGCTTCTTCCAGCCTCCTTACCGAATGGGTTAAAGGTCGCAGTCTTGATGAAGCTGGGGATATTAGAAACACCCACATCGCAGAAGAACTCTGCCTCCCTCCAGTCAAAATCCACTGTAGTGTCCTTGCAGAAGATGCGATCAAAGCTGCGATAAAGGATTACAGGGATAATCACTGAGCTTTTTATGGTAAAGTTTTATTGCTTTAGTATAAATATATGATGATAAATAAACGTATTAGATCATAGGTTCGTATTAATGGCAAATCCAACTACAGACACGATTAAAAGCAAAACCACTGGCGGAGACAATAGCTTAAGTCTGGGGAGTACTATTGCCCATGAGTTTAGTGCTGATCTCAGTAGAACAGTGGCTTCTGCTAAGGAATCTAATAACGTAGTATTAAATGCAGCTGGCTTGCTAACGTTTAGCAATGTAAATCAAAGGGGTGAGGTCACTAGTAGTGATAATGTTGGAGATGATTTCAGCGTTTTTACTCCAGGTTCAAATGTTTCGATTACGTCGAACCTTACGGATGCCGGAGATCCACCTGTCTATGTGTCAGGATCATATGTAGTCCAGTCTTCTACAGCAAACAAGCTGATTATTACGACGGAATTCGCTGTGACGGGCGTAGACACTGGTTCATCTATTATCGCTATTCCAGTTTCGTTTTCATCTTTTTATCGTGCTGAAGATAGTGAAGATGCATATGTTCCTAATACCAATAAAAATCTCGCTGTTCCAAAAAAGGATACGCCGTCTAGTCAACCAGAGATCAAGTTCAGTAACTTCTTCGGAACTAGACAAAATTATGTATCAGAGCTTGTAGGGTCCCTGAGAATATCTAACGCCGAAGGGGTTGATTACGACTATAATCCAGAGCCATATGCATACAGCCCAACAAATTTAGATTCGGGCGATGTAATGTATTTTAACGTGCAGGATATTGGCGATGAAGACAATATAGATGACACAACTTGGCAAATTAAATGGCTAGGGAAACGATATTCTGGCTCGGGCTCAGATGATATTGGCGATACTGAGTATCGGGATGCTGATGTCATAGTAAGCAATAATCAACGCTTACTGACAACAACAAATATTGCTAGTAACTTTGGCGATTATTGGGGCGCATCTGTACGATTCAAGGATAATGATGGAAACGTAGACGATGAATATTCAGTTTACACGTTAGCACCGGAGGACGGGGTGCGTGTTGCCTTTAGTTTTGATTTCGAGCCAAACATAACTACATCACCAAGCGTATTGTATAACACAACAACATTAACAGGGAGTGTGGACTTCGAAGAAGGACAAGGTCCCTTTGATCGATCCCTGCGCTGGTTTAAAAAGGATAACGATTCGCTCGCCCCGCTTGCGTCTTCAGATCCTGGCGTTGCGCCAATAGCGGCTAGCAGTATGACAGCTGATAGAGCGTATGTTATTACAACTTTAGGCGACGTTAATTGGAAAGCAATCGGATCTTTTTCTAGTGAATTAATAGGTACTGTTTTTAATTACAACGGCGCTGCTATAACGGGAACAGGACAAGTAGTAGAGTTAACGGAATTTTCTAATCAAACACAAACAGCTTATACAGTACAGCCCGAAGATCTTGATGATCAAATTGTATTTAGAGTCCAAGACTCGTACACTACGTATGATTCTGCCCAAAGTGCCACTACTACGGTTGTTCGCTATTTTAGTCCTTTGACGAATCTAGTGCAAAATTTTACTACAACGGGAACTTTAGGGCTCAGTGACTCTACATTAAATAATCCTTATCAAACTAGCCCGACAGTAGGATACTACTTAGAAAGCACCACTCCGGTTGTATTGAAATCGAACTTTAATCCAGCTCCGATAGATAACGACGGCGTTGGAACAACAACTTTTAAATGGTATCGAAATGATGCATTATTTCAAACGAATGTTGTTGATGCTAATGATTTACCAAATGGCGTGACATATCAACCTTTACCAGACGGAGATGATGTTACGACAGGAGGATTTTCTGATTTTTATGTAACAGCTGATGTTGTAGATACAGCCGTTCACCCTGAGACGGTGCAGTTTATTTCTCCTACTGTAAGAGTAAAAGCCAATCCAAAGTATGCGTTCGACAACTTTATATCCAGCGTAGTCGAAGGAAGCGATTATATATTCCGAGTAAATATTACGGATCCTGTTGAGGAAACAGTATCTTGGGAAGTAGTAAGTGTCATTGACGCTGATGGATATAA
>Ga0115550_1003374_pt1 | contig 10375 bp, 8 predicted proteins | sample COGITO_mtgs_1005_FD_87177 | JGI IMG/M metagenome (GOLD analysis project Ga0115550, IMG submission 87177) | Pelagic marine microbial communities from North Sea - COGITO_mtgs_100511 | ecosystem: Environmental > Aquatic > Marine > Epipelagic | place: Germany:Helgoland, sampling site Kabeltonne... | reverse complement strand
TGATCTGCCGCACTTGGCGCTGAAATCGGTGCTCAGCGAGGGCTTTTTGTAACGTCTCGTTTTGCCACAGGCGGATCAACGTGCCAATCGTATAAACCCAGGTCGCCACAGTGATATAGATAAATATGAGCGCCCACATACGCTGCGCATCGGTAAAGGGGTATGGGATTTCACCAAAGCCAGTGGTGGTACCCATAAACGAGACGAAATAGAAGGCATGAAAGAAATCCATGAACCATACTTGGCCCTTGTCATCCATGCCAGGTATCAATGTGAGACCCAGGGTCGCGATCGCATAAACTGTTGTTAACAACAACAGAGGGGCGCGCATTTGGCGCAGAATTAGAAAAACGATACTATCCATAGCCTGCCCCAGTATCGCTGTCTAGCGACGCAGCATCACGGTTTCTATGACCAGCAGTGAGACTGATATCGTGTTGGCGATCACCGCACCACCAGCAAGAGAGACGATACTGGCGACTGTCGCTGGCGTCAGACCAATGTCAGTCACATGCACGGCGAATACCCAGACACCCGCGGCAGCCACTAATTGAATATCAGCAACCAGGCTAGCGGCTAATAATACGGCGCCCATGTGGGTACGATCGCCGAACTTTAGAATCGTCGCGATCGCATTGACAAATATTGCCGCATAGAGCTCATAAACATTATGGTGCGCGGCATTCCCGATATCGCCCGTAAAAAATCCGAAGTTTAGGGTCAAAGCTAGAATAATCGTAAATGCGAAGACGACTTTCTCAAGGTTCATATAGCGGCTTCCTGTCTCTATTTAGCGCTCACTATAACCATAAGTATCCAGGTTAGCATTTATTTTGTGATGTCCTGTGACGCTCTTACTCAGTGTTTTCATTGCGGCTGAAGGTGATATGGGTCATGGGCTAGCACCAGCCGCGCCCTGATAATTGCCACTCAGCTCGAATGCTTGGAGGCCATCCGCAGTGGTAGCTATATCGACCGGTTCCTTGGACATATGGAGCATCATCGTCAGCATTGGGCTGTTTCTGCTCGGCATGCATTTACTCGAACAAGGGCTACAGGGCATTGGCTCGAAATCTCTGAAGCAATTTCTTCAGGCGCAAACCAATTCACCCCTTAAAGGCGTTTTTACTGGCACAGTAGTGACCGCATTTTTGCAGAGCAGCTCGCTTGTGGGTTTAATCGTGTTGGCCTTCGTCGGGGCTGGCATGCTGGAAATGCGCAACGCGCTGGGTGTGACACTCGGCAGCAACCTCGGCACCACCGTGACCGGTTGGATGCTGGCTGTCCTAGGCTTCAAACTTGACCTGGCGAAGTTCTACCAACCCCTGGTGGCGATAGGCGCCTTTGTCACAGTTTTTTTGCCGGCCGGGCATCGCCCCTATTACCTCGGCAACCTGGTTCTGGGGCTTGGGCTGCTGCTCATGGGGCTGGGGACACTCATCACGAGTCTCGAGAATCTTGTGCCGCAGCTAGATACTAACATCCTGCGAGGTCAAAGCCTGCTGGTCTATTGTCTTGTTGGCACTGTGCTCACGGCACTGGTTCAATCCAGCTCGGTGATAATGATGGTGATTTTAAGTGCCCTGCATGCGGGCGTGATCACGGTGAATGAAGCCATACCCATCGCCATAGGATCGAATGTGGGGACGACGAGTACGGTTTTACTAGGCGCCCTAGAAGGGTTGGTAGAGAAGCGTAGAGTGGCTTACGCCCACTTCATATTTAATCTGACAACAGCGATTGTCGCCCTGCTTTGCCTGCCGATGTTTGTCTATATTATCCGCAATGTATTTGGCATCAGCGATCCCCTTTTCATGCTTGTTGTTTTCCACTCTTTGTTTAATTTGCTAGGCATTCTCCTTTTCCTGCCATTACTGGATCCGTTTATTGTTTTACTCAACTGGATGGCGCCGGAGCGAAATACTGAATTGTTTGCCACCGCCTATATACACAAGGTCTCCAGCGCCGTAGCTGACGGCGCGATTGAAGCGGTGCGTAAAGAGTTGACCCGTATGCTCTTCAATGCGATACGGTTGAACATGCATAGCTTTCAAATCCACACACATGCGGTATTCGATGCGAACAGTGAATTGCTTGCGGGCGAGCCGCTACGTTATGTAACGCGCTACGAACAAGAATACAAATTGCTTAAACAAACAGAAAGTGAAGTGCTGGGATACACTTATGCGATTCAGCGAAATGCCAAGGAAGAGGAAGACTTGCGCCTGGTCACGCAGTTGAATCACGCCGTTCGCAACGCCACTTATGCCGCGAAGTTCATCAAGGATATTGGCCACAACCTTGCTGACTTCCGGGTTAGCCCATCAGGAACTGTTCACGACCTATACGCTAACTTTTGCTTGTACGTCACCGGCAACTATCATGGATTAGTAACTCTAATGGCGTTGCCCGCAGGCTCGCATACCGCAAACGAGTACATTGAGCTCTATCGGCAAGTACGGCGTGGCTACGAATGGTATCTAAACGAAATCTACATGGTCGTGGGCGCCGACAAGCATTTAAATCATGAGATCGCCAATTTACTGAATATTAATCGAGCGACCTACTTATCCACCACCGCCTTATTCGAGGCGGTGCGTGTATTGCTTAATCTGGAGGAGGATATTTTGGCTGGCGTTCAGACCATCCCGCAACCTCGCAAGATCCTCAATCAAGAATCGCAGTGATCTCTTCTTCTCCCAAGGTTTCCTGCTCGAGCAGCGCAGCCGCAAGCTTATCGAGCTTGTCACGGTGCTGTTGCTGAACCGTCAGTGCCCGTTGCTCGCTAGCTGTAATCAGGCGAGCTATCTCATCATCAATAATTTCGGCGGTATGCTCGCTATAGATCCGTGGCGGGCTGATCTCCTGGCCGAGGAAGTTTTGTTCGGTTTCCCGATAAGTGACGGGGCCCAGGACAGTGCTCATACCCCACTCTTGGACCATGTGCCTGGCTAAATGAGTCGCCTGTTTTAAATCGTCGGCCGCACCGGAACTGGCTTCTTCAAATACTAGGTTTTCAGCCACTCTTCCCCCTAACAATATCGCTAGCCGATCTTCCAGATAGTGCTGGGAATAATTCAGCATATCTTCCTTGGGAGATTGTTCGGTGACACCTAAAGCGCGCCCCCTGGGGATAATGGAAATTTTGCGCAAGGTATCCCCATGCGGCATAAAGAATGCTGTGAGGGCATGACCCGCCTCATGATAAGCAGTGCGGCGTTTCTCTTCCTCTGAGAATAAGGCTTCCCGCCGCTCTCCGAGAATAATTTTATCTCTGGCATTCTCGAAGTCGGCTTGGTTGATGCTGTCTTTTTCCGCACGGGCGGCCAGTAGTGCGGCTTCGTTGACCAGGTTTGCCAGGTCTGCGCCGGAAAAACCCACAGTGCCGAGCGCGATATTCTCCAGATTCACGTCAGGCCCGATTGGCTTGCCCCGCGTATGCACCGCGAGTATGGCCTGTCGAGCAAGCTTTTGAGGTAAATCCAGCACGACCTTACGATCAAATCGCCCGGGGCGCAGCAAGGCTGCGTCCAGTACATCGGGTCGATTGGTCGCTGCCAACACCACCACTGTCTCCTCTTCCTTAAAGCCGTCCATTTCTGCGAGTATTTGGTTCAGAGTCTGCTCGCGCTCATCGTTATTGTTGCCAAACATGCCGCTGCGAGCCCGACCCACAGAATCGATCTCGTCAATAAAAATCAACGCCGGTGCTGCAGCACGCGCTTGCAAAAACATATCGCGCACGCGGGAGGCACCCACACCAACAAACATTTCAACAAATTCAGACCCAGTGATGCTGAAAAACGGTACGCCAGCCTCCCCTGCTGTGGCTTTTGCCAGTAAGGTTTTACCGGTACCCGGCGGCCCCATCAGAAGCAGGCCCTTGGGTATTTTGGCGCCGAGACGGCGAAATTTTTGCGGGAATTTCAGATACTCAATAACTTCCTGCAAATCTGCCTTGGCACTATTGAGGCCTGCAATATCGTCATACCGTGTATGAATATCTTCGGGCTCAGCAAGTCTTGCTCGGGACTTGGTAAATCCGCCACCGCCGGGTAAAAACTGCTTGCCGAGCATTTGCCGGCTGAGCAGAAAAAGCCCAACAATCAACAGCCACGGAAAAATATTGATCAAGACCCTCACCCAGGGCGAATACTCTGTGGACTGAACACTAACGACGACTTGACTTTCTTCCAGCAGGGTCATGAGTTCGGCATCGGCAATTGTCGGCAGCATTGTTGAGAAACGATTATCTTGCTCGGTCTTAGGAAATCGATAGACACCTCGGATCTCACTGCCGCGGATCACGATGCTCTCAATATTGCCATCACGAACCTGTTGTTTGAATGCCGAATAGGGAATTTCACCGGTCTCAGCATTGTTACGTATCAGCAGGTTCACCGTCATCACCATGATCGCGAGCCACATCAACGCCGAAAGCCAAGGACTGGGCGTCGCCGCATCTCGGCGTTGTGATGATGCTGGTCGGGAAGACCTTTGTGACGATTGTGACGATTGTGGCGACTGTGAGGATTGCGAGGATTGCGGTTGTTGTTCTTCCGGCACCGGCGCTTGGGGCGGTGTGTTCGAGTTTGACCGAGGACCCGCGGCAGGAGGCGTGTCAGGCGTCAGCTCAGACTGTGCATCAGGCTTTGGCGAATCAGGCTTTGGCGAATCAGGCGGTGGCAAACTCGGGGGCTGGTCTGTCATCTCAACCAACCCATCGGCGAGTGCGGCCAACCAGATTAAATAGGATCGGCATACTGCGGGCAGATATTGGCATAATAACCGCCGGCCAAGGAGCACAGCGCTGGGCAACACAAATGAGGAGCATCATCAACCTCGACCGAGAACAGCCATCAGTTTACAAACGGGATGCCACAATTACTTTGATGTGAAACAACTCCTGCAGAAATCCTCCCACCTATACTCCCACCGATACTCCCACCTATTACTTCAACGAACCCTAAGTTCAGGTTGACCGTTGCCATGGCAGATAGCATCGACAGTAACACTTCACTTTCGCCACTGTTACAACGTATAAGCTCGCTCGCAATATCTGGTGGGCACCACATCGCCACCGCTGAATCCTGTACTGGGGGGCTCATCGCCACGTTGTGCACGAGTATCGCTGGCAGTTCAGACTGGTTCGACTGCGGCATGGTGGTCTACAGCAACACAGCGAAACAACGTCTGCTGGGTGTCACAACAGAATCACTGCAACACTATGGGCCTATCAGTGAAATCGTGGCTCGTGAGATGGCGCTGGGCGCTCTGAGTCAGAGTATCGCCGATCTGTCCGTAGCCGTCACCGGCATAGCAGGCCCCGCCGGCGACGCTATAGGCACGCCCGTCGGCACCGTCTGGTTAGCCTGGGCTCGACGCCTGGACGGCATCGCGATACCGGAGATTCAACGAACGAGCCACTCTGTGTTTGCCGGTGACCGTACAGACATTCGCCAACAAGCCGCGATCACTGCCTTGGAGGGCTTGATTCAAGTGATGGGCTAAGTCTGGATGCGCAACTCAGGCTTTACTCTCAACCCAGGCCATAAACTGCGACAAGGACATGGCGCCGGCTTGACGCGCTGATTCCTTGCCATGCTTAAATAGCGCGAGTGTGGGGATTGATTGAATTCGGTAATTTGCCGCAATTTCCTGATTCGCTTCAGTATCCACCTTGAGCAGCCGAAAGCGTGGCTCGAGTTGCCCGGTGGCCTGGGCAAAGGTCGGCGCGAACATTTTACAAGGACCACACCACTCAGCCCAAAAGTCGACGATCAACGGCGTGTCATTAAATTGCAGCATTTTTTGAAACTGCACCAGATTGACCGCGGTAGGCTTGCCCGTAAATAGTGGCAGATGGCACTTGCCACAAGTGGGCGCATCAGCAACCCGCGCATCCGGTACACGGTTGGTCACAAAGCAATGGGGGCAGACGATACCTGTGGTGGCCACAATAGATTCCTTGTAGAGATGTTTGAACCCCAGTTCTTGGGTCAGCAAACCAACATTCAATCACTGCCCAGGAATTAAAGCACCATTAACGATCGCGAATCAGTCGCGTCTTAAAATTGCGACCTTTGATTTTACCTTCGGCTAGCTTCAACTTAGCCTCTCTGGCCGATTCCCGGCGCACGGCGACGTAGGCACATTGATCAAAAATGTGAATTTTACCGACATCCGTACCGGGTATTCCTTCGGCTCCAGTGAGCGCCCCTAGAATATCGCCAGGGCGAACCTTTTGCTTGCGGCCACCATCAATTTGCAGACACGCCATCATTGGTCGCATCGGCGCATTATCAAGCAGCAATGGCGGCGGCAAGGGCTGCTCCAGGCTTTCAGCATTGAGTCCTTGGGTCACCTTTGCCAGTTTATGTTCTTCACGATCGCTATATAGGGTGCAGGCAACTCCGCGGCTACCTGCTCGGCCTGTGCGACCGATGCGGTGCACATGGATCTGTGCATCTTGGGCAATTCGGTAGTTGATCACCGCGTCCAAGGCCTCAATATCCAGGCCTCTGGCAGCAACATCTGTGGCCACGAGGATGGAAACGCTTTTATTCGCGAATCTCACTAGGGTCTGGTCTCGGTCCCTTTGTTCAAGGTCGCCATGCAGGGCCAGCGCGCTGAACCCCTGGCGGACTAACGCCTCGGCGACTTGCTGGGTCTCATGGCGTGTATTGCAAAACACCAGGGTCGATTCAGGGTAGTACTGCAGCAACAACAATCGCAGGGCGGTGGCTCGCTCAGCCTCATCGACGCGATAGAAGTACTGCGCAATGGAGTCATTGTCGTGGGTTGCGGCAACTTGAACCATCTCCGGTCGGTTCATGATTCGATGGGCGATGGCCTTAATCTCATCGGCAAAGGTTGCGCTGAATAGCAGTGTCTGCCGATTCGCCGGCACTTGCTTGATAATGTTATCCAGCACTTCTTCAAAGCCCATATCCAACATGCGATCCGCTTCATCAAGAATGAGCATATTGACTGATTCTAGTTTCAGGGTGCCTTTGCGCAGGTGATCGTCAATCCGCCCTGGGGTACCTACAACAATATGCACGCCGTGTTCGAGAGAACCGACCTGGGGACCAAATGGCATGCCGCCACACAGGGTGAGCACCTTAATATTATTGATCGCCCGCGCCAGACGCCGGATCTCTTTGGTGACTTGATCTGCCAATTCACGGGTGGGACATAACACCAGACACTGAACGCGGAATCGACTGGAGTCCAGCTTGCTGAGCAGGCCAAGCCCAAAAGCGGCGGTCTTGCCTGATCCGGTCTTGCCCTGACCGATGACATCCTGGCCCGCCAAGATCAAGGGCAGGCTGCGCGCCTGGATCGGCGTCATTTCGGTATAGCCCAAAGAATCGAGATTTGCCACCATCTCAGTAGATAAGGCGAGTGTTGAAAAAGCCGCTTGGCTCACAATAGGATTCCTGCAGGACAGCAGACCCACTAGGCCCGTCCTGATAAATGTGTAGGGAGGTTAAGGCGCCCTTTTTACCCTGTAAACGCCGGGGATTCAAATGCTCAGTTGAAAACCGGCCGTTAACGCTCCGAGTCGATCACAATCACCGGGTTCTGCCGCGGCGGCAGGAAGAAATGGTTGGCATAAACGAATTCTGGCTCGATCTGGCCGTTACTGTACCAGTCAACAATTTGTCCTGTTCCACCCGTGCCGGCGGCCGGTTTGCCGTCATACACCGCAATTAACTGATCGGCGCGCTGGACAATATAGGCGCCGGCGAGCGCGTATTGTTTGTTTCTGGCTTCGTTATCACGCATATCCTGACCAACCGCCAGTTCACGAATATTGCCAAACTTCATCGGTAGTTCGTAATAAAACTCGGCTTTGCCAATCAGTGTTTTGAATTCATCCTGTGAAGCCTTGCTGGCGAAATCTTGCACATAAAGATCATAGGGCAACGGTAAAGGGACTTGTAGGCAAGCGCCTAAAATATCCATCGCCATCTGCGCCACCAGGCGGTCAGCACCCTCTGCCAGAGGCGAGAGGATGGTGAACTGATGGTTCGCATATTTAGCCTGCAAGCCGAGTAAGCAAGTCTTTATTGCTTGACGCAAGTTTGGATCAGCGAGCTTGTCTGGATTCAAGCGATGCCCCGTCACGCCGATAACAAGTTTTCGCTCGGTGAAGATACCTGAGCGCTGCGCGAAGTATTCGGGTTGTAGGGTGGCTTCCTCAATTTCTCGTTGCTGTTGCGCTGCTGATAGCTGTTCCCATGGCACCAGGAAGGGGTTGATTTTCGCCTCTTCAATGCGTTTTGGGCCATATCGCCAGCCATCATACAGCTTGGTGTTAACGTATCGGTTATGTTCCATTTTCGCTTGAGCGACCACCTCGTCCGCATTGAACACGGGTACAACCGAAGATTGCGTTGCCGGCGCGCAACGGATCGCTCTGAGGCGAATAGACCAATGATCCGCTTTAAGCAAATTTTGTTTCCGCTCCCACTGGGGTAAATCACTCCACAGTTGCAAGGCCTTATGATGGCTGGCTTCCCCGCTCGCACTGGGCAAGCTGGGCTGCGACTCGAGATACATTTGGTGGATGCCACGCGCCAGCTTGTCCAGTTGCCGGGTCAACACATTATCGACATGCAGCACCTCATCAAACATACCGAATGGATAGAGCCCGTCGGGAATTTCCTGCTCTCCTGTGTTGGATTCCAGCAACTGCGCCAACCCACTGGTACGTTGCATACGGACTAAGATCGGCGCGTTACTGGCACGTTTGCCGAGCAGCGCGGCGCGCAACATCAGGGCTACATTCAGGCTTTCTTCGTCGGAATCAGTACAAATAATATGTTGCGTCACAGATGGTAACAGAGCCGCAACATCACCGGAAAATACATGGGGGCCGATGGTCGTCTGCTTAATAAAGGAATAATCGCAAATTTGTGCCAGGTCAGGATATTCCTCATTGAACCGCAGCATTTTCTCGTTCGCATCTGCATCGAAAATCGAAAACCGGATACGTGAGCCATTAGCGTACTGGCACATCAACGCCGCTTCTATCACGAGTTTTTCTGCCAGTCGTTTAAATCCATAGATGGCCAGATGAACTCGTTCCTGGTTAGCAACATCCGCGAACACATCCGGGGGATAGTCTCGAAGTAGCAGCCTGGCACTCAGGTCATAGACGCTGAAAAACGAGATCTCGGCGATGGAGTAGTCCGCAAAGAACTTGGGATAGCTCTCGAGTTGGTGGGCCAGACCGATCTCATTCAAATGAATATGGATTTTGAGGTGCGCCGCCCGACTGCCGCGTTCTCGAATCAGCGTTCGAGTCTTGATCGCCAATTCAACATTGGTGCCATCATCCCCTGTCAGAGCAATAAGTTGCGACGCGTGAGCGACATTAACGCGCTCGAGCATAAGATCTTCAAAGATATCGCCGACCAAGACACGTATGCCAAGATCTCTGGCACGTTGGATCAACAGGTTGTCAGGTTCTCGCTCAACAACGACGATTTTTAGGCTTGGATCGCAAGTCCGTAAAAACTGCCAACTCTTGTCGCCAAGACCGACGACGATGATATGCCCTGAGTAATAGTGCACCAGGCGGTTGCCCAAGGAGACCCGAGAGTTAGTCGCAAGCACCAGGATAATTGAGGTGACAGCCGCTAATGGCGCCAGAAAACGTACCAGCTCAATCTGCAGCGGTACCGGATCCAGTTCTAGCGTCCACTCACCACTCAGGAAAAATAGCATGAGGATCTCATAAACCGCGGTGGTGAGCTCCGTGGTGAGTTTTTGTGGCGCAATGACATACTGACCCCAGAGACCGAGGGCAAACAGCAGGCCGACAATGACCGAGGCAAAAATACGCTGACTCATAACAGAACGTAGAACCCGAAGCGGAGTTCCGTCAGTCTAGCCCGTCTATAGAACGAGCCTGAAGCAGATTTCTTCGCGATTAACCGTCATCTTTCAAAAAATTGTCTGGGATCATTTTTCCAGGGTTCATGATATTCAGTGGGTCAATAGCCCGCTTAATGGAGGCCATCACTGCCACCGCAGCACCGTGCTCTAGTTCCATATAAGCCAGCTTGCCATAGCCGATCCCATGCTCGCCGGTGCAGGTACCGCCCATGCTCAACGCCCGCTTGATCAACCGATCATTGACGATTTTAGCGATCTCCAGCTCTGCCGGGTTGTCCACATCAACGAGCAGCAACAGATGAAAATTGCCATCACCTACATGGCCAACGATGGGCGCCAGCAAGTCAAACTCTACCAGATCACGTTGAGTCTCTTGAATGCAATCCGCCAGCCTAGAAATGGGTACGCAGACGTCAGTGGGCCAACCACTGGCGCCCGGTCGCAGGGCTCTGGCCGCATAGTAAGC
>Ga0115550_1003360_pt1 | contig 10414 bp, 9 predicted proteins | sample COGITO_mtgs_1005_FD_87177 | JGI IMG/M metagenome (GOLD analysis project Ga0115550, IMG submission 87177) | Pelagic marine microbial communities from North Sea - COGITO_mtgs_100511 | ecosystem: Environmental > Aquatic > Marine > Epipelagic | place: Germany:Helgoland, sampling site Kabeltonne... | reverse complement strand
TTTAGTATTCCTTTTTATGGAGACCATGTGAGTTTGTTCACTATTTTAATGGCGATATCTACCATGTTATATACCAAATACAACTCTCAAACTGCTACTATGGGTGGTGGTATGCAAGCTCAACAGATGAAAATTATGATGTACATTATGCCAATTTTCTTCCTAGGGTTTTTTAATAATTTCTCTGCCGGCTTAAGCTATTATTATTTCTTGGCAAACGTTATTTCAATGGTTCAACAATGGGTAATTAAAAAATTCTTTATTGATGAGGATGCTATCCACAGAAAAATTCAAGAAAATAAAAAGAAACCTAAAGCTCAGAAAAAATCTAAATTTCAACAACGTTTAGAAGACATGGCTAAGCAAAGAGGTTATAATCCGCCAAAAAAATGAGATTAGTAGTTTTTACAGTTTTATTAAGCTTTGTATTTGTGGGTTGCAAATCCAAAAAAGAAATTGGTAATTCATCCAATGCAAATACGCAAATAGAAGTTTCTCCAACCGAAGAAAACGCCATGGCTATTGCCCCAATGGATTATCATAAAGCTAGCTTGGCCGGTATAAGAAGGACTTATTGTTTTGGCACCTGTCCTGTATATTCAATGTATCTTTTAAAAGACTTTACCTTGGTTTATGAAGGCAAAAAGAACGTTGAAAAAATTGGAAAATACATGGCTAAAGCCTCTCAGGAAGATTACGAGCAATTATTGGCTTTTGCAGAAGAAGTAAATTATTTTGGTTTAGAAGATTCTTATGTGGCCGAGGTTTCTGATTTGCCTACAACTTATACTACTTTGGTAAGAGAAGGTGAAAGAAAAACAATTGTTAACCTATTTATGGCTCCTGACCAACTTACCGAATTCGAAGCTTTTTTTGATAACTTGTTTATGGAAAAAGAGTGGCAAGAAGTTGATGAATTTTAACAAAAATCTGCGCCCTTAAAGGTTTTTGGTATTCCGTAAAATACGTTCCGTAATTTACGGAACGCTTAAAAATGATAAAAAAAATCCCCGAAATATTCATTTCGGGGATTTTTGTTTTTAGGAGGATTAAATGAATTATTTATTCATTTCTTTAATCAAGTTTAAGGCAGAGCCAGCTTTAAACCAATCTATTTGACTTTGATTATATGTGTGGTTTGCTTCAATTAAATCTTTGCTTCCATCTGCATGAACAAACTCTAAAGTAAGAGGCTTATCTGGAGAGAAATTTTCTAAATCTAAAAAGTTGATTGTGTCATCTTCTTGTACTTTATCATAATCAGCTTCAGTAGCAAATGTTAAACCTAACATTCCTTGTTTTTTCAAGTTGGTTTCGTGTATTCTAGCAAATGATTTTACCAAAACCGCAATTACACCCAAGTGTCTTGGTTCCATAGCTGCATGCTCTCTAGATGAGCCTTCACCATAGTTGTGGTCTCCAACTACAATTGTAGGAATACCGGCTTTTTTATAAGCTCTTTGGGTAGCAGGCACAGGACCATACTCCCCAGTAACTTGACTTTTTACCAAGTCAGTTTCCATGTTAAAGGCATTAACTGCACCTGTAAGCATGTTATCTGAAATATTATCTAAGTGGCCTCTAAATCTTAACCAAGGGCCCGCCATAGAAATATGGTCGGTTGTACATTTACCGTAAGCTTTAATTAGAAGTTTGGCTCCTGTAATATTTTTTCCGTTCCAAGCATAAAATGGTTCTAACAACTGAAGTCTTTTCGAGTCAGGACTAACATTAACCTGAACTTTAGAGCCGTCTTCTGCAGGAGCTTGGTAACCATTCTCTTCAACAGCAAAGCCTTGAGATGGTAACTCATCTCCAACAGGTGGGTCAAGTTTTACTTCAACACCATCTTCATTTATTAAAGTATCGGTAATTGGATTAAATCCTAAATTACCAGATATTGCAATGGCTGCAACCATTTCTGGAGAACCTACAAAAGCATGGGTATTAGGATTTCCATCAGCTCTTTTCGCAAAATTTCTGTTAAACGAGTGAACAATGGTATTTACTTGCTTTTTCTCAGCACCTTCTCTAGCCCATTGACCAATACAAGGTCCGCAAGCGTTGGTGAAAATTGTAGCGTCTAAATCTTCAAAGGTTTTCAATAAACCGTCTCTTGCGGCTGTATATCTTACTTGCTCAGAACCAGGATTTATACCAAAATTAGCTTTGGTTTTTAATTTTTTCTCAACAGCTTGTCTAGCAATTGATGCCGCTCTAGCTAAATCTTCGTAAGAAGAGTTTGTACAAGAACCTATTAAACCCCATTCAACTTTTGTTGGCCATTTGTTAGCTTCAGCTTCTTTTTGCATTTCAGAAACTGGAGTAGCTTTATCTGGCGTAAAAGGACCATTTAAATGAGGCACTAACTCATCTAAGTTTATTTCAATTACCTGATCGAAATATTTTTCTGGTTCAGCATAAACTTCAGCATCTCCTGTTAAATGCTCAGCAATTTTATCAGCAGCTTCAACAACTTCATTTCTTCCTGTTGCATTTAAATATCTTCTCATCGACTCATCGTAACCAAAGGTTGAAGTTGTAGCTCCAATTTCTGCACCCATATTACAGATAGTACCTTTTCCGGTGCAGCTCATGCTTTTAGCACCTTCGCCAAAATATTCAACTATTGCACCTGTTCCGCCTTTTACAGTTAGAATTCCAGCAACTTTTAGAATTACATCTTTAGGAGCAGTCCAGCCATTCATTTTGCCAGTAAGTTTAACTCCAATTAATTTTGGAAATTTTAATTCCCAAGCCATTCCGGCCATTACGTCAACAGCATCAGCACCGCCAACCCCAATAGCAACCATTCCTAAACCACCTGCGTTAACAGTGTGAGAATCGGTTCCAATCATCATTCCACCTGGAAAGGCATAATTTTCTAAAACTACTTGGTGAATAATACCTGCACCTGGTTTCCAAAAACCAATACCATATTTATTGGATACTGAAGATAAGAAGTCGAAAACTTCTTTACTTTGATTAATTGCACTATTTAAATCTGTATGAGCACCCATTTGTGCCTGAATCAAGTGATCGCAATGCACTGTAGAAGGAACTGCAGTAGTTGGTTTGCCTGCTTGCATAAATTGTAACAAAGCCATTTGAGCTGTTGCATCTTGCATAGCCACTCTATCTGGAGCAAAATCTACATAAGATTTACCTCTAGTAAAAGCTTCTTGGGCAGCACCATCAAATAAATGGGCATAAAGAATTTTTTCAGAAAGTGTTAAAGGTTTATTTACCACCTGTCTGGCAGCTTTTATCCTTTCGGGAAACCGTTCATACACTGCCTTAATCATATCAATATCGAAAACCATATTTTTGGGTTTAAATGTTTTTATTCAACTTACGCGAAAATACAGAAATGCCCTTAATTTTTAGAACTTATTTTGAATTATGAAACCCGAAAACTCAATAATTTTTCAAAATATTTTAATTGCTTTTTCCTCAATAAGAAGTCAGTTATTAAGGGCCATATTAACTATGCTCATTATTGCAATTGGTATAACAGCTCTTGTTGGTATTTTAACTGCAATTGATGCTATTAAGTCTTCTATTACTAGTGAGTTTACAAGTATGGGGGCTAATACTTTTTCCATCATAAAGAAATGGAACTCAGAAGAAGGAGATGAAAATGCTGTTTTCAAACAAATTGAATACAGAGAAGCAGTAGAATTTATGGATGCGTTTGAATTTCCCGCAACAAAGTCATTATCAATCAATTTAAATTTTACTGCAACTGTAAAGTATGGCTCCGAAAAAACAAACCCAAATGTTTCGGTTATGGGTGCAGATGAAAATTATTTATTTACATCAGGTTATCAAATAGAAGAAGGCAGAAACATTACAACCATTGATGTAGAAAGTAATACTAGGGTAGTGCTATTGGGAAAAGAAGTTGCCAAAACATTATTTGGAGAAAGAAGCGGCCTCAACAAAGTAATTAGCATAGGAGGAGGAAAATACAAGGTTATTGGAATTTTGAAAGAAAAAGGAAATGCCTCGGGTTTTGGCGGTGATAGAACTTGTATTTTACCCATGAATGTCGGGAGGCAACAATTTCCTTCAGATAATAGAAGTTTTCAAATAAGCATTTTGGTAAAAAATCAAGAAGATTTAACAGCAGCTACCTCAGAAGCAACAGGATTATTTAGAACTGTAAGAGGAGACAAGTTAGGAACTGAAAATAGTTTCAGGGTACGACGAAGCGATAACTTGGCTAGTATATTAATCGAAAACCTTCAATATGTTACCGTTGCAGCTACAGTAATTGGCCTAATAACTTTATTGGGTGCAGCAATAGGGTTAATGAATATTATGTTGGTTTCAGTTACCGAGCGTACCAAAGAAATTGGCACAAGAAAAGCCGTGGGAGCAAAAATTAAAACTATTAGATCTCAATTCTTAATTGAAGCCATTATTATTTGCCAAATGGGAGGGCTTGTTGGAATTATTTTCGGACTAATTATAGGAAATATTACCGCTTATTTTATTGCCAGCAGTTTCATTATTCCATGGGCTTGGATGTTTTTAGGAGTTGTACTTTGTTTGTTAACGGGAGTAATTGCAGGGTATTATCCTGCCCAAAAAGCAGCATCATTAGATCCGGTGGAAGCATTGAGGTATGAATAATTGAGGAATAAAAAACCCCACTTTTCATTGAAAAGTGGGGTTAAAAAAAACTTCCGGGTTAAAAACCTATTGTCAAACTTTAAAACCAGGAAGAAAAATTAATCTTCAACTACTTCAAAAGTAATTGTCTCTGCAATGTCTTTGTAAATCTTAACATCTGCAGTGTAGCTTCCAACTTGTTTAATTGGCTCATCTTTAATTTTGATGTTTTTACGATCAATATCGTAACCCAATTTTTTCAAAGCATCAGACAATTGAAGTGAATTCACAGAACCGAAAATCTTACCGTTTTCGCCAACTTTAGCGCCAACTTTAATGTTAAGACCTTTAAAGTCTTTAACCATTTTTTCAGCTTCTAATCTTATTTTTTCTTCCTTATGAGCTCTTTGTTTAAGAGTTTCTTCTCTCATTTTTAGGTTTCCTGGAGAAGCATAAATTGCTAATCCTTTTGGAATCAAAAAATTTCTTGCGTAACCATCTTTAACAGTTACCAAGTCATTTTTGTAACCTAAATTCTCAACGTTATCTTTTAATATTATATCCATGATTTAAGCCCTCCTTATTTTAATTGATCAGTTACATATGGCATTAAAGCTAGGTGACGAGACCTTTTTACTGCTTGAGCCACTTTTCTTTGAAATTTTAATGAAGTACCTGTAATTCTGCGCGGTAACAGTTTACCTTGCTCGTTTACAAACTTCAATAAGAAGTTAGGATCTTTATAATCAATATATTTAATACCGCTTTTTTTGAATCTGCAGTATTTATCTTTTTTTACTTCAATGTTTATCGGGGTGAGGTAACGAATATCATCAGCCATTTTAATAATTTTTTAAGGATTAAACAATTTCTTTAGGAACAACAAGTCCACCTTCTCTAGCACGTTTTTTCTCAGCCCATGCTACAGCATGTTTATCCATTTTGATAGAAAGAAAACGCATAATACGCTCATCTCTTTTCATTTCTACTTCAAGCTTTGCAATTGCATCGCCTTCAGCTTCAAATTCGAAAAAGTGATAAAAGCCAGTTGATTTTTTTTGAATTGGGTAAGCCAGCTTGCGTAAGCCCCAATGCTCTTGGTGAACGATTTTAGCTCCGTATCCTTTCAATACAGTCTCGTAATCTTTCACTGCTTCCTTTGTCTGTGTTTCAGACAAAACGGGAGTTAAAATGAAAACAGTTTCGTAACGATTCATAATGTTAAAATTTATTTTTAAAAATGGTCGGCAAAAGTAACAAATTTTGTTACAGATTCAAAAGGTGGTTAAAGGTTATTTTTAAAGAAGGAAATAAACATCGCAAATTAACCCAATAATTTGATAATTAGTGAAATATGAATCTTATTGTTTCAGTTGTTGAAAATTTATAGTTCAGAACTAATAAATCCTTCAAAATCCATAGCATATATAAATATATTTGCCATTCTATTATGGAAAACTTTGTAGTATCAGCACGTAAATATCGCCCTCAAAAATTTGAGGATGTTGTTGGTCAGCAATCAATAACCAAAACCTTAGAAAACGCAATAACCAACAACCATTTAGCACAGGCTTTTTTGTTTTGTGGACCAAGAGGTGTTGGAAAAACTACTTGCGCTAGAATTTTAGCCAAAACCATCAATGCCCGAAGTATGGGCGACGATTACACTGGCGAAGAAGATTTTAGTTTCAATATTTTCGAATTAGATGCAGCTTCAAACAATTCTGTAGAAGATATTCGCTCGTTAACAGACCAAGTTAGGTTTGCGCCTCAAGTTGGAAGTTACAAGGTGTATATAATAGACGAGGTTCACATGCTATCTCAAGCAGCTTTTAATGCTTTTCTTAAAACCTTAGAAGAGCCCCCACCATACGCTATTTTTATTTTGGCTACTACAGAGAAGCATAAAATTATTCCTACCATCTTATCTCGTTGCCAAATTTTCGATTTTAAAAGAATTGAAGTTAAAGACACAGTAGAGCATTTAAAAACCATTGCCCAAAACGAAGGAGTAACTATTGAAGATAGCGCCTTGCATATTATAGGTCAAAAAGCAGATGGGGCTTTACGCGATGCACTTTCTATTTTCGATCAAGTAGTTAGCTTTAGCGGAAACAACATAACTTACCAAAATGTAATTGAAAATCTAAACGTTTTAGATTACGACTATTACTTTAAGGTTACCGATTTTCTTTATTCAGGAAACTATAGTGATGTTTTGGTAACGTATGATGAAATTTTATACAAGGGTTTTGACGGACATAACTTTATTAATGGTTTAGCTGCTCATTTTAGAGATTTATTGATGTGTAAAAACAAAGCCACTTTAAAATTATTAGAAGTAGCAGATAACATCAAAGAAAAATACTATCAGCAAGCCAAACTAGTTACCGATGTATTTATTTTTAAAGCTTTAAAATTTTGCAACGAGTGCGATATCAACTATAAATCAGCAAAGAATCAACGCTTACTTATAGAATATGCTTTAATTCAAATTTGTGGTATTAACGCTGAGATTATAGAAAAAAAAAACACTAGTTTAAAGCAAAATACTGGGAGTGAATCTATTCAAGTACCAGTAAATCAATCTGTTGCACCAAATCCTAAAGCTCCAAATGAACAAGAGACTACCGAGGTTCAAAAGCCAAGTGTAGAAATACCTAAACCTTCGGAAGAACCAAATTTAAGGGCTGAGCCCAAGCCGCAACCAATTGCTGAGGAGCCAAAGATTGAAATTAGAAAAACAATTTCTAATCCTACACCAACTCCCAATAAAGGCAAAGCAATGTTTGGAAAGGTAAAAACCAAAATGTCGCTAGGTTCTTTGTTACAAAATTCTGATTTAGGAAAAGAAAAAAAAGAAGAAGAAGTTGTTGAAGAAACAAGTGTTTCAGGCCCTATTGAAGACTTTTCGTTAGAGCAATTAAAAAAAGCTTGGAATGAGTATTCTGAAAGGCTTCAAAACAACAATGATGTTGGCTTTTTTTTCAACTCGTTTGTAAATGTTCCCATTGAACTAAAAGATAAAACAAGCGTATATTTTACATTGCATAGCGCAACTGAAGAAAAGGAGTGGCAAAATAGAAAACCAGATTTATTAGAGTTTTTAAGAAACAAACTTCAAAATTTTGCTTTAACCATAACATGGGAAGTTAAAGTAGTTGAAGGCACAGTAAAATATTATACTAACAGAGATAAGTTTGTTAGGATGGCCGAAAAAAATCCCACCTTACTGGAGTTAAAAAAGAGGCTTAATCTAGAGCTTGAATAAATTGCAAACCAAAATATCTTGGAAAGAAATTTACTCAATAGCCTTGCCTGCAATTGCTGCAGGAATTGCTGAACCTGTAATATCATTAGTAGATACAGCCTTTGTTGGACAGCTAGGAACGTTAGAACTAGGCGCTGTTGGGATTGGCGCCAGTTTTTTCACCTTAATAATGTGGATTTTGGCCCAAACCAAAAGTGCCATTTCGGCAATTGTATCTAAAAGTTTTGGGGCTAAAACTTTATATAGTTTGCAAAGCTTTGTACCACAGGCTTTAACCCTAAATTTTTTATTAGGAGCCTTTGTTTTTTTAGGTTCATACTTCTTACAAGATTTAATTTTTGAAGCCTACAATGCTCAAGGAGAGCAAAAAGAATTGATAAAAAGTTACTTCAGCATAAGAGGTTGGGGGCTTCCAATTTCATTGGTAGTTTTTGGGATTTTTGGTGTTTTTAGGGGGCTGCAAAATACCTATTGGGCCATGCAAATAAGCCTGGTGGGAATGGTCACCAACATAATTTTAGACTATTTATTAATTTTTGGTTTTGGCGAAATCATTCCTGCTTTTGGAATTGAAGGAGCCGCTTGGGCAAGTGTAATTTCACAAGTCATAATGCTTGTATTGGCAATTCGGTTTATGTTAACTAAATCAAAATTGAAACTTGATTTTACCACAAAACTCCATCAAGGTATTAGAAAGCTTCTTAAAATGAGTTTCGATTTATTTCTGAGAGCAGCAGCCCTGAATTTGGCTTTTTATTTTGGTACTTCCTTCGCCACCTCATACGGCGAAAATCAAATAGCAGCCTATACCATTGGGATAAATATTTGGTTGTTTTCTTCTTTTTTTATTGATGGATTTTCGAATGCAGGCAATGCTATCGGCGGAAGATTAGCAGGAGAGGGAAACTTAAATGAATTAAAAAGAGTAGGATTCTTATTGGTTAAGGTAAATATTGGAATCGCCTTGATGCTTAGTTTGGTTTACCTTATTTTTTATACGTATTTGGGGAGAATTTTTACTCAGGAAGCTGAAGTATTAAGGTTGTTTGAAGCCTCTTTTTGGATCATAATTATTTCACAACCAATAAATGCTTTGGCATTTACTTTAGATGGTATTTTTAAAGGTTTAGGCCACACAGCTTTACTCAGAAACATACTAATTGGAGCTGGAGTTTTTGCGTTTTTGCCCGCCATTTTTATATTAGATAGTTTTGCTTCAAACCTATTTGCTATTTGGTTTGCCTTTGTTTTATGGATGTTGGCTCGTGGGCTTCCGCTGTTATTTAAATTTAAAAATTTAAAACATGTTTAGAATTTTACTTTTGTCTTTTATTGTTTTTTCTGTGGCAGGATGTGGTTCTAAGAATGCCAAAAAGAAAATTAATGAAGATGAAAAAACTACTTCAGCTAAAGAATCCAAGCAGAAAACCAAACAACCCAAAGAAGAGAAATTCCCTAAGTTAACGTTCGAAACCTATGAAGAGTTTCTTTTAAATTGGGGTAAGAAAAACCCTGAGAACAGAATAGAAATTGAAACCGAATTTGGCAATATTCAAATTAAACTTTACAAACAAACACCCATCCACAGAGCCAATTTTTTAATGCTTGTTAAACGTGGCTTTTTTAACACCACAGTTTTTTATCGGGTTATCGACAATTTTGTGATTCAAGGAGGAAATTCTGATACTTGGGAAACCCAAGAACTGAAAGCCGAAATTGGAAATTACAAAATGAAACCCGAGTTTGTAGCTGAACTGTTTCATAAAAGGGGAGCAGTAGCTATGGCGAGAAATTATACTGATAATCCCGATAAACTTTCATCGCCATATACATTTTATATAGTGCAACGAGGTAAAATTAAACCTGAAGGAATAACATATTTGCGCCAAATGGAAGATCAAGTAATTCCCGAAGATCAAGCCCAACATTACATGGAGTTTGGTGGTTCGCCAAGTTTAGATGGAGAGCATACTGTTATTGGTGAAGTAATAAGTGGAATGGATGTAGTTGATGCTATTGCTAAAGTTGAAACCGATGATAGTGATTGGCCCAAGTCTGATGTGTGGATGAAAATGAAGGTTTTTAATTAAGGGAATACCTCTCCAAGTCGAATTTTTATTTCTAAGTCTACAATGTCAAATAAATAAATTTGTTCTAAAACTTCTATGTATGGTCTTTTGTGATAATAGCCAAGTAGAAAATTCTTTTTTGCCAATTCAGTAGCTGTTAAAGCATCATCAAAATAATTTTGAGAATACAAAATTTCCGCCTTTAAAAAGTGAGCATCTGCTAAGTTTGGGTAAAGCCTCAAAAGCATCGAAATATCTTCAAGGGCTAATGATGGTTTGTTTAATTTTCGAAAAGTGTATGCTCGGTAAAGTATTGCATAAACATCTACCCAATCTTCGCCATTTGTAGCTATTTCAGTGTTAATGTATTTATTTAAGCACAACAAGGCCTCGTTGTAATTTCCTAAGCCATAGTTTGCAATACCTCTCATATAATCGTGATTTTGGCCTTGTGAAT
>Ga0115550_1003356_pt1 | contig 10421 bp, 13 predicted proteins | sample COGITO_mtgs_1005_FD_87177 | JGI IMG/M metagenome (GOLD analysis project Ga0115550, IMG submission 87177) | Pelagic marine microbial communities from North Sea - COGITO_mtgs_100511 | ecosystem: Environmental > Aquatic > Marine > Epipelagic | place: Germany:Helgoland, sampling site Kabeltonne... | reverse complement strand
TGTATGTCTAGCAAGTCTTCGATAACTTCTCGACGATCTTTAGCGCTAAGTTGCATGAAAGGGATGAATGTAGACGAACCCAAAACAACAACCTGGCCAAAAGACTTGTAGCTAAGTTTGAGAATAGTGTCTTCTAAGTATGCTTGATAGTCACGAGACGCAGCGTCTTGATTAAGGAGTTCTCCATCAGAATATATTTCAAAAACACTAGGCTTAATACCCCGTCTAATAAGATAGTGTATACCCTTATTACTAAACTCTAATTCAACCTCTAATCCCTTTTTATTGATACTGTTCATCAACTGAGGCTTATTGATTTTTCGGAAAGGCTTACCATAAAGAGCAAAGCAAATAGCATCAAGCATCGTAGACTTGCCTGCTCCATTGTCTCCTATTATCAGAGTCGATTTATCCTTATCTAGCTGAATTTCTGTCCAAGCATTTCCAGTAGACAAAAGATTCTTGTATCTAACTTTTGAAAAATGAATCATGGTATAAGCTTTACCTTTTTAGACACAAGCCTAGAAGATCTATCAGAATTTTTATTTTCTTTTAAAAAATAAACTCGATTTCTATTGGCCTGGCGAACTCTATTAGATTGCGAAGTTTTTTGTTGAGATTTCATCATTTTCCCTTTCGTTCCACCAGATTGGTTTGTCTCGCTTAGTCCATTTAGCAAAACTTCGTTTAGCTTCCCAATAATAATTTCTATACGAGGTCAACGAATCACCTTCTACTATGCACTGCGGATACGCTTTCATTGCGGGAGGGGGTTCGCTGAAATCATCTGAGCCAATTTTACTTGGAGGGGATATTAAATATTTTTCGAGTTTACGAAACGATTCGTGGACTCTACCGTACCTATGTTTATACTCGTTGCACGTAGCAACCCACATGTCATACAGCCACAAATAGTTTTTAGCTGACTGTCTAGCCCATATATTAGAAGGATGATTGATATGACTTGCTTTGTATAAATTATCTTCTAGTATAGCGTCTGGATGAAGATATCGAGCAATTCTTCTATTATTTGAAGTTTTACCATACCAGAGACTGCCATCAACAACACGATGAGCAGTGCTCAACAGCTGAGCATATTCGATGCACATTTTTGACGAATGCTTGTCTATATGCATTTGAGCACAAATTTTTGGATCAGAATCTAGATAAAAGACATTCACTATTACTCTCCTAAACGTGAGTGCGTTACTGCGACTCACAAGCTTAATTTAAACTAAATTAACTCTTGTGTCAATAGCTATTCAATACTTATCGCCTCATGATAAAGTTCTCCTAAGAATTTTTCGATCTCATCTTTTTTCCCGTTCACTTCAACGTTTTCGATGTAACGCTTCAGTATCGTCAGAGTGTCTTGAGCTTCGTCGACTAGTTGTTCCTCGTCAATCACATCCAAATTTTTGTGATCTTCTACAACTTTAATGTCGGCAGGTGACATCTCCTGTATCTTGTCTAGATACATATCGAAAATATATGGATTTGTTTTATTTTGAACAATAACTTTTATATACGTGTTAGACAGCTCGCTGACATCTAAACCAGCAACGTCCTCCATTGTCATATTAGTATCGTCATAAAAGATTTTATGAAACATCTTTAAGGGATTCTTAACGTAAGTCATTTCACGTGTGTCTGTATTAAACACGGAAAAGCCTCTCACTTGATCATAATCAGACCAGGTCATTTCGTATTGAGCGCCTAAATAGGAAATGTTACCATGGGAAGATGGATGGTGAAAGTGCCCTGAATAAACAGCGTCAAATTTTTTAAAGATGTTTCTATCTAGTCCGTGATCACAAATTTGGCCCCGCATCATTTCATATCCAGAAATTTCAAAATGACCCATGACAATTTGAGCTGAAGTTTTTTCAAAAAATTCCATAGTCGATTCTTCGTTATCTGCACATATCCAAGGAGATAGGACTATCTTGCACCCATCCACATTCAGCTCTACGGGATCTTGCCAATGCACTGTCACATTGCTATATGAAGTATTTTTATACAGCTGTCTTATACTATTCACTTCATTAGTGTTCTTATAAAACGTATCATGATTACCTGCTATCATAACAAGCTCGATATCATTATCTGAACAGGGCTTGATAAAATGATTTTCAAAATTTGCAGCAGTCACAAAATTTATATATTTCCGACGATCAAAAACGTCCCCCAAATGAAAAATAGTTTTGATATCATTCTCTACTAAATACGGAAAAAATATTTCAGCATAGAATCTATGGAAATAGTCAGCGAATGCCTTTGAGTCGTTCCTTGCTCCCCAATGAGTATCGTTTAGTATCGCTACTAGAGCCATGACTACTCTCCTAAAAATTCACTTAAGTCGTGTTTAGTTTTGTTTTTAATTTGAGCCTTTTTCTTCTCATCGATCTTTTTTTCGTATGCTCGGACAAAATCGTTCATATAGTCATTAGCAAACTCTATATTAGTCATCTCTAACGAGTCACCACTATTGTCAGAACCGACCGCCGACTCTGTTACTATGGAATGCTCAATAACCTTGTGTTTGATGTATAATTGCTTCTTTTCTTTTTCTATCCTGCGGAGAAATGCAAACCAAATAATTTGTGTAAAGTAAGCGAACGGATTGGTAGATTTATTGGGATCAAAGTTATCTAATGCTTGTATAGCATTCTCTAGTCCATCAGAGATCATCTCGTCTTTATAAGAATAACCTGCAAAGTTTGGCTTACTTGCAAGCCTCCGAGATATCTGCAAGATACAATCTCCAATATAGTTAGGGATCTGTGGCTTAGTTAATCCATTGGTTCTTGCTTCTCCACATAGCGCCTTATAGTCTACGATAGCTATAAGAAACTCTCCATTATTTACGTAATTTTTAGCCATACATCACCTCTCAATAATTAGTCATTATACGGGAAACAGCCCTATAAGTCAATATAGAAAATAATTCATTTTGCTATTGACAGCAAATGGATATACGGGTATAATCCTGTTATGGCAGGAAAAGTAATAATATTAATGCCTTGTAGAATTCTTAGACTCAAAGATAATATCTAACATCTTCCTCATCTCATTAACACTATCATCAAACTCTTCTTGAGTTGGATCACTGAAATCATAAGAATCGAAATCGTCATCTAGGTGTTTGGACGGATAGCTATCTTGTCTCAGGAAGTTAACCTTTTCGTAAAAGTCGAAAGCATCTTCATTTGCTGAGTTTGCATATATTATATCTTGAGTGTTTATCCATACTTCATTAGTGCCCGAAAAGTAGAGCCACTCTCTAGCACTGACTCCCCCAGCGGATGGCGTTAGATGAACAGGGTTCCTCAGAAGGAAGTACTTGACTTCTGTATCTTCAGATTCTTCGATCACTTCTGCGACCAACTCTTCTCCAGTTCTAAGTTTAATATGCATTAGGTTCATGCTGACTACTCCTTTATGTCGATAGTATATACCTTGTAATCAAAGTCTTCGTCATTGTAAATTTTAATCCTTTCGCCGAAATGTCTGTATGCAAAGTTGACATATGTCTTATGTCTTAGATCATCCACGATATCATATAAAGTAGCGCTAGATTTGTTATCCCCTCTCCTGAGTACACGTCCTATAGACTGTAGATTCCTTATCTTAGACTTAGACGGAGATGCAAATATAATATTGTCTAGCTTTTTAATATTTATACCAGTTGAAAATGTCCCGTATGAAGCGAGGATAATGTTGTTGTCAGTTTCTTCCGCTATCTTTCTTACCTCTTCTCTATCTTCTGTCTTTACTCCGCCATGGACAAAGTGTATAGCGTAATTATCGCTCTTAAGCATCTCGTGTAGTATTTTACCGTGTTTCTCAACAAATTGAAATAAGATTAGAGTGTTTCCAGAAAGAGAGTGCGCCAATTTTTTAATGTAGTTGTTCCTAGCGTCATTGGTTACGATCCAGTCTATTTCGTCTTGATATGGCCTATCCTTATTCAGTTTGCACGTATCTTGAGGATAGCGTAAAACTAAAGCAGCAATTTTAAGGTTTGCTAAAGTGTTATCGTCCATTAATGTCTTTGTTGTTGTGACCTCGTATACAGGACCAAACACGCCTTCTAGCACGAGTTTATGTGTTTGCGTTCCGTCAAGAGTCCCCGTAAATCCGTATCTATATTTGCAATCAGGCATTTTCTCTAATATCTTAGTTAGAGACTTTGCTTTAAATAAATGTGCTTCGTCTCCGACAATCATGTCAAACTTTTCGAACCATGTTCTGTCAAGCTTGTAGATTGATTGCCATGTGGATATTACTATTTTTGCATCAACGTCTTTATCAGCCCCTCCCCTGATTTTGTGGATATCTAACGCTTCGTTGTTGTTGTAATCTAAAAAGTCTGATGCCATCTGCTCCACTAGAGATGTGGTAGGGACAATGATTAATGTCCTGTGATCGTCAAGCATGTGAAATCTAGTCATTAAGTATATAATAAAAGATTTTCCAGACGCTGTTGGCGAAAGCAGCAATCCTCTATCTCGTTTCAGCGCATAGACGACTGCATCGTTTTGATAGTCTCTCGGAATATACTTTGCGTTTACGTGTTCTGCTATATTGTATCCCTCTTCAGGATCTACGTTTTCGTCGGGAATTAACTGAGGATCGATATCACACACATATTCACGATTGTTACAAAAACTTACGATATAGGGAACAAGCCCTGCGTAAATTACGCCCGTCATAGTGTTGAGTAGTCTTATCTTTCCGTCCCATACTTTATTTCTGTAAGACGGCATAAACTTATAGCCAGGTACAAAGAATGTGAAATACTCAGACATCTCCATCTTAACACCAGGATCTGCGACAACCCTAACATGAATGTCATTGATTTTTTCAATGTACACCTTATCTCTCATGCAACCCCACTTCTAAATTTTTCGTAATCGACGATAGTCTTTAACTGATAACCCCTATTGTTGATCATTTTAATTATGGACTCTAAATATTCTACCTTTTGATCTTGCCGACCAACTTTTAAAGAGTACTCGATAATATCTGAATCAGATTCTATATATGTAGGAATGTCTTGACGGAGGATCTTTAATAGTTGAGGTTCCCAGCCATGTTCATTAAGCTCTTCTGAGCTTAGCTCTCCTTTATAGTATTCTGTTTTTAATTTGACAAACTGTTTGTAATCTGCTTTGATCTTCTTGAGGAGATATCCTTCTCCCATGTAAATTTTAAAATACTTGTTGTGCAGCTTTGGAATGCAAGCGCTTTCATATGCTATGTTAGTCATATCAATCTCACAATCACTTTCCCATTCTTTGATTATATCTTCAACTCTCATGCACATCTCCATAGACAAAATTAAACACACATTATAACATAAAACAAATCACTATACAATTGTATACGAGTCGAATCTAAACTGTACATCAAATGTTGGAGGGACAACGTCCGTGTCTCTTGTGTTCATTTGAATACTTGAGATTGATACCGGAAATACGTTTATAAACTTAACTTCTATGTTGGCGTTTTTATTACTATCCATAATAAAAAGAGACATATCTGAAATTATATTCTGTCGACTTTGTTCTAGTGCGCTGTACTGAGAATATGCTTCTGGGAATGTTAGTGCCACTAACCATTCGGATACTTCTCGGAAAGCAGACAAATTTTCATCAGCTAAAACAGTGACAGTTAGATCATCATACTCAAGCTTAACACTGGGGAAAGGTAATGCTTTAAATGGAGTTGCTTGAGATGCTGGAGTTGTATTAAAACCCGGTATGTTTATTGCCTGTACATAAAATCTCGTTTCTGGCAGCCTTTCTATCGCTAGGCTAAATTCTATAGGGGATAAAAAATTAGGTATGGACATACTTTCTAATCTCGATTGTTTGCGTATGTATTATTTATAAGCAAAAAAAAGGGAGACCGAAGTCTCCCTTAAAGATGTCCCTTTTGGGATTCTTATTGTATTACAGCAGGTTGGTTACTGAAACTCGACGATAGTACACGTTAGAGTTTTGAGCCAATTGGCCATCATTGGCGGCTGCGCCACCTTTAGCAAAGGGATTCATAATCATGCCGTAACGAGTCTTGAAGCCCAGCTTGCTTTGGAAGCTGTTCTCGCCAACCGCACGTACCATCTGGAGAGGGACGTATGGGCAATAGAATAAACCAGCATCAAAAGTGCTAGAACCTTTGTAGCCAACAACCATGTAGTTAGCACCTGCATACGGATCGATATAAACTCGGAATCGACCGTTAAGTACGCCAGCAAAAGTGTTGCCAGTGTCGTCAGGGTTCAAGTTGTTTGCGTTCAAAGCGGGGGTGTAATCAAGAACACCAGCCATCTGAAGAGCGGAAGCTACGTCAGAAGAACAGATGATCATGTTACCTTTACCACGACGAGTAGCTTTAGCAATTGCGTTAGCTTCTTTCTCGATTTGGAACATCAAGCCTTTGAACTTTTCAACTGACCATCGACCGTTAGCGTCAACGTCAAGATTGAAAGTACCATTGCTAGCAACGCCACCTTGTGCGCCAGCAACGGCTACTTGATACACGTTACGAACAACTTCACGATTAATTTCAGCGAGGAGTTCGGCTGAAAGCATGTTAGCGAGTTCTTGTTCAGCGTCAAGTCCGTGGATAGCTTTAAGATCTTGTGCCAATTCAGTTGTGTATTCTGCTTTCAGAGCACGGCTCTTAGCAGTAACAGCTACTTTATCGATTGAAAAAGACATTTCAGCAAACTGGCCTTCAGCGGTAACGCCTGAACCAAGCGCTTCGGCTTGAGCAGTAGTCAGACCTGTTGATTCAAGAGTATCAGAACCAGCAGTACCAAGAGCATTTCCTTGAGTGCCGTCAGTGTCATTATCACCGATGTTTGCAGAGAAGTCTATATCGGCTTCGTTATACATTGCTTCTGCCGGAGTGAACGCACTGCTATCATCACGACTAGGTGCTTGGTACTTAGAACGCATGGCAAAGATCAGACCGGTAGGACCAGTCATAGGCTGAACACCACAAATATCATAAGCGATAAGATTAGGCATTGCCCGACGTACTAAAGAAATTAATACGGGATCGTAACCAGCACGACCGCCGGTTCCAGAGGCGCCGCCAGTAAAACCGCCGTCGCCAGCTGATGTGCTAGGGGCAGCTTCAAGTAAAGACTGTTGTCCGCCAAATCCGCTTTCTTCACGAATAGCGTTTTCTGTGTTTTCTAAAAGAGTGGCTGTTACCGCCATTCGATGTCGATCGGAAATACCGGGAAGAGCAGAATGCTCAAGCACTGGCTTCCATTTTTGAAGTAATTCTTCATTTCGCATAGGAGTTCTCCTTATTTGAGATTGCTTATTAACTATTTATACAAATTAAGTTTTTGCTGCAAAGCGGTCTATAGACTGAACATACGCAGCTACAGAAGGATCTGCATAGGCGATAGTTTCTGTCTCTTCTTGCAGAAGGTCGTCAGATTGCTCTTCTTCTGATGCAGGCTGAACAGATTCAGATACGAACTGATCACGGATGATCGTCAGTTTCTGAGAAAACTCTTCAACTGTTTCATAAGAAACACCTTCTGAAAGAACACGAAGCTTTTCAGCTTGAGTATCCGTTAGTTCTTCGACAACCTCTTTGAACGCTAGTTCACGCTCTAGAGAGTCTTTTTCTTTACGAGCTTCAATTAACTGTTCAAAAATTTCGTTGTATTCGTTAGTGCTCTGCTCAAGCTTTTCTTCAAGACCAGAAACGATTTCAACTTCTTCTTCGTCCAGTTGTAGATTGTGTTCTGAAGCAAGACTCTTAATACCTTCGAGTAATGATTCAGCAACTTCTACTCTGATGTTGGATTCGACAGCAACTTCGTTGTCGGTCATCCAAGATTCTACAACGTAATCGAGATAGGAATCAACTTTCTCTACAATGTCGTTTACTGCAAGTTCGACCTGCTCGTCAAGATCTTTAGTGAACTTTTCTTCCAGTTCTTCTTGGACCGCAACGATTTTTTCTTGTACAGCAGCTTCGAAAATAGCAACAGTTCGTTGCTTAAATTCTTCTGAAAGGTCAGATCCCTCGAAAATACCTTCGATAGATTCTTTCATACCTTTCTTGTCTGCCCGGCGAGGAGCTGCTTTAACGCCCTCTGTACCTTGTGGAGTTTTAACATCGTCTTCGATCTCGTCTTGCTTTGGGTCGACCTTAGTCATCTTGTCGGCCTTACGTTTAGCAGGGGTACCGCCAGCTGGCGCTACTGGATCAGCAGATTCAGAATCCTCTCCATCGGCCTTGACCTCAACGAGATCTAAGTCCTCAGCGTATTGTTCTTCACTCATATGAATTCTCCTTATTAACTGTTATAAGTTATCAGTTATTTATAAAAACTACACTTTTGTTAACGATGAGATGAACTTCTCAAATAGAGCCCCAGCTTTTGCTTCCAGCTCTTTAGAAGAAACTCGTGCAGTTTCTTTGATTTCCTGTTCTATTTGGTCGAAGACATTAGCCTGCGTCCAGTTAGATGATGCTACGTCGTAAATCCAATCAACACCTTCCATCACACCCTTAACGAATGCGTCTGGAGCAGAAGGGTCCGCAACAATATCCCCTGCTGTAGCTAGCATGAAATCTTTTTGAACCTCCATAATGCCTTTTTTGTTTTGCTTAATAGAACCCATACCACGAGAAGAAATACCAATAACAGCTCCCTCATCTATAAGATTCTTTACTATGTTCCCCATTGGAGTTCCCATAATCTTTGCACGCCCTACGACATTACTGCCTTCTGTGCGTAATTCGGTAAACATATGAGAAACCCTGTCGAGGTTGATGGTCGGTCCGGCGGGATGACCTAATTCGCCGTAAGCACGGTTTTGCTCAACATAGTTTTTTATGTAACGAGACGTTTCTTTGAACAAAACTTCTGATGGGTAAACCCGGCCATTTCTGTTCTTGATATCTCCTTGCATAATAATACCTTCGATGAAGTATGACTTATCGCCGGTCTCATTTTCCTCAGTAATATAGCTTACTTCTTCTGCAATATCTTTAATTAGCAGCGACATACGTTCTCCTTAACCTGCCTCTTTGGCAAACTTTACAATTTCGTCAAAGCCTTTTTTACTATCCATCATTCTTTGATGCATTTTTTTCTTGTTAGCAGAACTCATAGAACTGACCAGAGAGTTAATAGCTTCTGCTGCATCTTTATCTAGCTTAACATTCGCACCATCTTTAAGCTTCATGCTACCTGCTTTAACCGACTCTACAAGCTCACTTGACTCCATGAACTGCGAAAATCGTTTAATGCTAGATTCATAAACCTTTTCAGATTCTTTTTCTGAATTGTCCGCTAATCTTTTAGCTTTTTTCTTTTTAGAAGTAAACTGACCTTCTTCTGCTTCTGGATGATCTTGTTTAACGACTACGTGTTTGTCAACAAAGTCTTGCTCATCCTTTGACTTGGGTCTCTCTACTGTTTCTATAATATCCCGCAAGGTTTTCATCCCTTACTCTCCTTCTGGTTCTAAAGCCTCGGATTCGTCCTCAACTTCGGTTTCTTGTTCATAATTTGAGAACATTTGGTCATATTTAATTTCAACTGCATTTGAAACTTTATTGTTCATAATATCGCTAAACGTACCCCTGAACTCATCTGGCTTAGAGTTGATCGCCTGTCTAACTAAATCTACTGTATCTTGGTCCATAATTAATTTCTCCTACGTTTATTATTTATAAAATAACTATATTCTTGCTATGTAAGATGTTTTCTTCAAGTTATCTTTCAGTTTAGCACCAGTTGATCCTGCTATCTGGTGTTCTGAAAGTAGTTCATCCCAAACTTTATCTGCTGCTGCATTAGAGATGGCGGTAACATCGGCTGGTGTAATCGCAACAGCAAGTGCCTCTACCGTAATCAATTCAACAATGTTGGATCTAACCAACGACACCGAAACACCGTTCGCAAATCGAAACGGTGTTTCACCGGCTTCTCTAGTATATAGGTTACCTGTTATAGTCAGTGTGTAGGACGTTCCACTAGAAGCAGGTTGTATTCTCCAACCGTTCTCTAAGAAGAAGGTAGTACCTAGATCCTGACTATCTGTAATTGGGTCACCACCAACAGCAGTAAATGCCTTTGCCCATACAATAGGAGGAGGCGATTCTGTTGAAAACTGCGACCACTCTTTCCAAGCAGAATACAAATCAGTTTTAACGTTTAACTCTGTGACCCCTTCTGCAACATAAATGTTTCTGTTAGCGCCATCAAATGATACCTTTTGGTTAGGATGACCGCCTGCTGCGGCAGTCTCCCAGTTCCACCACGATCCATAGTTGAAATGAATAGATGGCATTACTGTGTGCGCTCTCGCCAATAGATAGACCAGTTTAACCTAACGTTGTTCCAATCCACCGCTAAAGCATCACCATCAGCA
>Ga0115550_1003355_pt1 | contig 10433 bp, 8 predicted proteins | sample COGITO_mtgs_1005_FD_87177 | JGI IMG/M metagenome (GOLD analysis project Ga0115550, IMG submission 87177) | Pelagic marine microbial communities from North Sea - COGITO_mtgs_100511 | ecosystem: Environmental > Aquatic > Marine > Epipelagic | place: Germany:Helgoland, sampling site Kabeltonne... | reverse complement strand
TCCTGGAACCGTTGAGTTTAGTGGGGCTATGGTAGCCACCTATACGGTGCCCATGGAAAATGGTGATCTGGCTATCACCTGGGAAACCTTCCATCAGGATAAAGGAGTTGCCTTCGGTGAATTTAATCTCGACCCGTTGATGACCGATGGCTTTACCACCAATAATCTGCGCATTGGTTATGACAGTGCAGAAGACTGGTCTGTGACTCTATGGGTTAACAATATTAATGATGAATTCCATTACAAGGGAACTGCTGGACGCGAGGCGAACATTGCACCTCATTACTTTGGTTTCTCTGAGCCGCGCCGTATAGGTTTAGATGTAGGGTTTAAGTTCTAAGTTAGTAAGCAGTATTATTAAGTAGTAATCGAAAGAGCCGACTGTAGCGAATTATTTTAGCTGCTATAGTCGGCTTTTTTATCACCTGTAAAAAACGATGGCCAACATTATGGATCCTCAGCAACAATTCTTTCAGGCACTCACTGCATTGCGCGAAGGCAATCTAGACCGTTGCGAAGAGATCTGTGAACGACTGCTGGCTATCAACCCTCGTGAGGTTAATACCTTACGACTGCGCGCCCAGGTCTGGGAGCGTCGTGGTGATCTAATAAAAGCAGAGCAGGGATTTACAGCAGCCATTGCTATAGCAGATGATTTTGCCCATGCCTGGGCTGATTTGGGTAAGGTGCAATACGCCCTGAAAAAATATCCGCAGTCTGAATCTTCACTGCGCCGCGCCCTGGCCCTGGATGGAAAATTAAAGGGTCCGAGCAACCTCCTGGCACAGCTGCTTAAACAGTTAGGCAAAGCCGATCAATCAGAAGCATTAGATAGTATTAATGCGCAGCGGGCGGCCCTAAAAGAAAAGGTCTATGCCGCCTATCGAATGGCAACGGCGGGTGTATTGCCGCTGCCGAAACCCAGTGTCGCGAGGTGCTCAAGCAGGACCCAGATAATGTGGGTGCCAAAGAGTTTCTAATCGAGCGAGCCCTCGAAAGCGGCCGTGCCCGCTGGGCCGAAGAACTGTCCCGATCCCTAATACGCAAGATGCCCGAACGTCCAAAATGGTGGCTAAAGCTGGCCTCGGCACTGTCTCGTCAAGATCAGGTCACGGAAGCCGAAGAGGCCGCGCAGCAGGCGTTGCGCATCGATCCAGATAAAACAGAAGGGCGCATGTTGCTGGGCAGTATCTTCAGCAAAGATAACCGATTCCCCGAGGCTCTGGAACAGTACGATCTAGTGTTACAGCAGAGGCCCGACTATGTTCCCGCTCTGTCACAAAAGGCCACGGTACTAAAAACCTTTGGTCAGCAGGAAGATGCTATCGAGACCTATCAACGTTGCATGAGATTAGACCCTAAACATGGCGAAGCTGCCTGGTCATTATCCAATCTTAAAACTTACAGATTCACTGATGATGAAGTCGAAAAAATGATCGCAGTGCTGGCGGCAGGTGATCTGACTGATCAGCAGACAGTGCATTTTAACTATGCGCTGGGTAAGGCCTATGAGCATCGAAAAGATTGGTGCGGTGCTTTTGCTTCCTATGCTGCGGGTAATCTGGTCAAGAAAAAACTGGTTGACTGGAGCGCCGATAAATTCACTCAGCAGGTGGATAATATTATCCAAACCTTTAGTGCTGAGTTTGTAGAAAAAAACAGAACGGTGGGCATAGAGGATGACGCCGCCATCTTTATTCTCGGCCTGCCCCGGTCGGGATCTACCTTACAGGAACAGATTCTCGCCTCCCATTCACAGGTCGAAGGCACCAGAGAGCTGCCCTATATTCCCTGGCTGGCTCAGCGCATGAATAGACCACCTCAGTTGATGGCCAGCCAGGCCTACCCACTTGGAGTCAGCGAACTTAACCACGAAAACTGGCAGGCCATAGGCGAGCAGTTTATGCAGCAGGCCCAGCGTCATCGGCAGACAGATGCGCCTTTTTTCATTGATAAACTGCCTAATAATTTTCTCTATGTGGGGCTGATTTTATTGGCTATGCCCAATGCAAAAATCATCAATACAGTTCGTCACCCCATGGATAACTGTTTTGGTTGCTTCAAGCAGCTGTGGGCAGAGGGGCAGTACTTTGCCTACGACCTAGACGATCTGGGTCGCTACTATCGAGACTATATTCGATTGATGGCTCACTGGCAGAGGGTATTTCCGGGCAAGATTCATTCGGTAAATTATGAAGAGGTGGTTGATAATCTTGAGCACAACGTGAGTCAGTTACTGGACTACTGTGCGCTGCCCATGGAAGAGCAATGTCTGCGTTTTCATGAGACCGAGCGGGCAGTAAATACCGCCAGCTCAGAACAGGTGCGCCAGCCCATCTATAAATCTGCAGTGGCCTATTGGAAGCATTTTGAAAAAGACCTTCAGCCTCTCAAAAATGCGCTGGGCGATCTGGCCACAGACTAAACTTTATTTAGTCTGCGCGATAAATTTCACGGCCATCAAACCAGGTTGCGATAACCTGAGTCTCAGAAATCTCTGTCGTATTGCCCTCTGTTTCTAGGGCTAGCAGGTCATGATTTAAAATCACAAAGTCCGCTTTTTTGCCCAGTTCCAATGAGCCCGTCAGATGATCCTGGCGCAGTGCCCTGGCGCCGTTAATGGTGTAGGCGTCCAAGGCGTCTCGCACTGAAATACGCTGTTCGGGATTATAGATGTGCCCGGTGCGGTCATTATGTCGGGTCACCGCTTTTTCAAGATTAAAAAACGGTCTCGGATCACGGGTATCAACCGGTGCATCACTGCCTGCGGTTGGCTTGCCGCCGGCGGCCAGAATAGAGGCTACCGGATAGCTGTTTAGGTAGGCATAACCGGTTGGATTAAACAGATCATCCTCAGACATTATCGGATCGATAAACGGTGACACAGTCATCAGATAGTCGATATCGGGTTCGATCCAGGCATAGGTAAAGGCAGCAAATACAGCTAAGGACGCAAAGCGCTCTATGTCATCTGGATGCACCAGCTGGGCATGGGCAATGGCTACAGTGGCCTGTGAATCTGGGCTGGCGATCTGAGCAGCTTCAAAGGCATCTAGGGCAGCTCGCACCGCGCGATCACCAACAGCATGGCTATGCACATTAATACCGGCGGCATAAAGGGCCAGGGTATAGTTATGAATAAATGCCTGTTCCTTTTCCAAAATGCCCTTGCTCTTTACGCACTGTGCGGCAGGGATATTTGTTTGCGGGGCCTCACAGTCTGAAGAACCTGGATCCACATAGCCTGTGACTGAAATGCGTCCGGAGTCGACATCTTTCGCAAACTGTGGCTGTCGGTAGTTTTTGAGCACCGCGGCATTGGGCAAGGTAGGTGGGTTAGCGTAGGGGTCTCCTTCTATAACACCGTCGACAAAAATCTTCGCGGTATCAATTTTAAGATTCTCAATATCGCGGTATTTTTTTTGCACCGCCTGTAGGTCAGCTACAAGCTTATCGACATCAATGGCTTGATCTGGCTGTGGCCGATAGTCCTCGAACTCAGTAAAAAATGCGGCCGTCATCCGCCAGCTAAGGGGTGACTGCTTGGCCATTACGGCAAAGTTGCCGATTTCTTTTGGCGTCAGTGCGGCATCCAATACTGAGGTAATACCCAGAGAGGCCAATCGCTGCCCGATTCTCTCGTAGAGACTTAGATCTATTTCGGGATAGCCCCAAAGACTGGGAACATTAACCAGCTTACGGGCGTCTTCGTTGAGTCCACCACTGGGTTCACCACTGGCATCTGTGGCAACCAGCTCTCTGTACTTGGAAAATTGATTGGCCAATGTGGCGGCGCTTAAACCAATCTGCGCGCCATTTTTATCGGTAGCCAGACGCAGGGCATAACTATTGGCCGCGCCATGGTGGCCATCATTGCCCAACAAAACAATCGGGTGTTCCGTGGAAACCGCATCTAATGCCATACGGAGCGTGGGCAGGCGTTCTGAGGGTTCGTTGCCCCAGGTGAACGACCATTGATTGACTAGCAACCATTCCCCAGGAGGTATGTCAGCGGTACATGTTTTGAGGCGGGGTACTAACTCCTCAAGGGATAAAGGCAGGCTTGCCAGATCACAGCTGTCGGTTTCAACAATGCCGGGCAGGTGCACATGCACGTCGTGGAGGCCGGGAATAATCATCTTTCCCTGCAACTCGGTTATCGCTGTGTTTGGGCCGATAAACCCTGCGGCAGACTCATCGCTGCCAATATAAACAACCCTGTCGTCGCGAATCGCAATAGCCGAGGCGACGGACTGAGCGGCATCGGCGGTATAGATAACACCGCCTCTAAAGAGAGCGTCGGCGGGGGGAGTTTGCTGTTCAGAACAGCCAACGAGGAAGAGCATTAAAAGCACAATTAGAGCATTCATCTAGGCAATCGCATTGTTATTTAATAGGGAGTAAATACTACTCTAATATTGCCCTGTCGAGTATTTCACCAAATACCCTCAAGGGGTAGCTGATTTAAGCTATGACTTTTTATTACTGCGCAAAATGAGATAATGTGGTTTAGAAAATAGCGAAAGAAGACAGCAGATGGCACAACCTCAAACACTTGATCAATTTTTGCAAGACAATCCGGATATCGAGATATTCGAAGTGATCTTGCATGACCTCAATGGTATCCATCGTGGTAAATGGCTGCCTCGGGAACAGATAGCCAAGGTGTTTAATGGCGGTTATAAAATGCCGCAAAATACCTGTTCCCTCGATGCCTGGGGTCGTGATCTCGAAGAGTTGGTGCAGGAGAGCGGCGATGCTGACGGTGTCTGCACTGCAGATCCTGAAACACTGGCGCGGGTGCCCTGGGCGGATAAGCCTACTGCGCAGGTAATAGTTTCAATGGGCAGTTTTGGTGGTGATGAACCTTATGGGGGTGATCCGCGAATGGTGCTGCAATCTGTATTAGATCGCTACGCTAAGCTGGGTCTGCGGCCTGTGGTTGCCAGTGAAATGGAGTTTCATCTATTTGAGCTAGACCGCGACAAATTCGGCGAGCCTCAGCATAGTCAGCGAGCTCTAAATGGTTCACCGGCTCTGGGTGGTCAGACCTATGGTATGGACATCATGCGTGAGACGGCACCCTTAATGGATGCCATTACCGATGCCGCAAAACGTCAAAACTTACCTGTCGACACCTTGATTACCGAATTTGGTCCGTCTCAGTTTGAGATAAACCTCTATCATCAGGACTGCGCCATGCGCGCCTGTGATCAGGGCAGTATGTTAAAACGGGCAATTCGCAATGTGGCCCGCAGTCACAACAAAGTCGCATCATTTATGGCAAAGCCTTTTGCCGAGCAGGTGGGCAATGGTATGCATATTCATTTCAGTTTGATTGATGCCGATGGCCAGAATGTCTTTGATAATGGCACGGATGCAGGCTCCGAACTACTGGGCCATGCAGTAGCAGGATGTCTGGCAACCATGGCCGACAGCATGGCGATTTTTGCTCCCAATATTAACTCTTATCGACGTATGGTCCCTGGCTGCTATGCCCCATTGGCCCCTAACTGGGGTTACGAAAACCGCACCACGGCTATTCGTATTCCGGGTGGGGATAACCGCGCCATAAGAATTGAACATCGTGTTGCTGGCGCTGATGCCAATGTGTATCTAACAGTCGCTGCGATGTTAGCGGGTGCCCTTTACGGGATCGAAAACAAAATGGCTGCGCCACAGGCAGTGGTGGGGGATGCTGGGGATGTTAAAGCAGAACTACCGCATTTTTGGCAGAATGCTCTGGAAAAGTTTGAACAGTCCGATTTTATTGGGGAGTACCTTGGCACTGAGTTGCAGAAAACGTTCGCGCTCAGCAAGCGTAAAGAAAAGCAGGAGTTTGATAGTCGCGTGACTCTGCTGGAATACGACGCCTATCTATAACGAGCCTCTCTTGGCGGCTTAGAGCTTTCTCTTTAGTAACAGGCTGTTGATTCTGTTCTCAGCCAGCTTGACCTGCGCCGATGCCATCTTTGACGTGTTGGCAAAGGGGCCGACCAGCACGCGATGCACGGTGCCTGTATCCAGGCTAAACGTTTCGATTTCAGCAGACAGATTTAGCAGTAGCAACTGAACCTTGAGGCCCTCGGCATCTCGAGGATTTCTAAATGAACCTACCTGCAGCAGGTAGGCATAATCTTTCTCTGGCTTACTTTCACTGTTGGTAAATTGACCGCTATCAGGAACAATAATCTCTGAGTCTTTAAGCAGGGTATAAAAATCGAACTTAAGAGCTGACAGCTTAGATTCTTCTGTGGACTCGACGGGAGAGTTGGGATCTTCGAGTTTTGGCTCAAGCATAATAGGCACAAAATACATACAGAGCGCCCCGATAATCAACCCTGAGAAAAAGGCAGGTCGTGATGATTTTACTTCGGTAGCTTTTTGCTTGGGGTAGCGGGTTGCAGATTTTTTTGTGTAGTCTTGCGCCATAAAACATAGTCCTGAGTAATTCGGGAATTGTAGGCCAATGAATGAGTCAGCTAAAGGTTTTATTGATTGGGAAGCGATTTTTATCGCTTAAAGTTCCTGAGGATCCACATCAATTGACCAGCGTACCCGCCGAGAGTCTTTGTGATTCTCAAGCTGAACAGCCACAGCCGAGAGTAGGCTCTGCAATGCCCCGCGCTGATCAGCTTCCACCTGCAACAGATACCTGAAGCGCCCCGCACGTTTTTCCATGATGGCAGGCAATGGGCCTAGGTAGCTTAGCTCGGGAGTGGCGGGCACTAGGCTCTCGGCTATCTTGCGCGCTAGGCGCAAAAAGGCCTCGGCCTCGTCGGCGCGATTGGACTCTGCACGGATAACCGCCATGTGCCTGAAGGGTGGTAACTGGGTTAACTGCCGCTGAGGTATTAACTGTTCGGCAAAATAACCATAGCCACGAGTGATGAGCATTTCGAGTAGGGGATGATCTGGTTGATGGGTCTGGACAAAAACACGGCCCGGCGCATCACCCCGGCCACTGCGACCGGCGACCTGGGTCAATAACTGGCCCATACGCTCATGGCCACGAAAGTCTGGACTAAACAGCCCACTGTCTGCATCCAGCACGGCCACTAGCGTCACATTCTCAAAATGATGGCCCTTGGCCAGCATCTGGGTGCCAATCAAAATGCAAGGCTGTCCGCTGTCTGCGGTATCAAACACCTCTTGCATGGCGCCTTTTTTACGGGTGCTATCGCGATCTACCCGCAATACTTTAGTCCCGGGAAAACAGCGTTGCAAAAACGCCTCGCTACGTTCGGTACCTTCGCCTGCAGCAACGAGTTGGCGACTTAGACAGCAGGGACATTGCTGGGGAATACGCTGCTGGTAGTCGCAATGGTGGCAGATAAGTCGACTGCGAGCACGGTGTACGGTGAGCCGTGAATCACAGCTCTTACATTCCGCCGTCCAACCACATTGATGGCAGAGCATGGCCGGGGCATAACCGCGGCGGTTCAGAAACACCAACACCTGATGATTATTTTTAAGAGTATCGCCAATGGCCGTCAATGTAGTGGCGGCAATACCGGAGTCGCTGCGCTCTGTCTTTAGGTCGATCACCTTCCAGTCGGGCTGCACGGCGTTGCCCGCTCGGGTACTGAGAATCAGATGCTGATAACGACCCTTATGGCAATTATTCAATGACTCCAAAGAGGGCGTTGCGGAGCCGAGAATAATGGGGATGTTTTCTTGCTGAGCACGGATAACTGCGAGGTCTCGGGCTGAATATCTGAAACCTTCCTGCTGCTTATACGATTGATCATGCTCTTCATCGAGAATAATTAGCCCTGGTGCTTGCAGGGGTGTAAATATCGCCGAGCGGGTGCCCATGATAATTTTAGCAGTGCCGTCTCGTGCCTGCATCCAAGCATTTAATCGCTGTTTATCGGTGAGTCCCGAGTGCAGGGTTACGATGGGAACATTAAAGCGGTCGCGAAAGCGTTTCTCAGTTTGCGGGGTCAGGCTGATCTCTGGAATCAGTACCAGTGCCTGGCGTCCATAGCGCAATACTTTTTCAATTGACTGCAGATAAACCTCAGTTTTACCGCTGCCGGTAATACCATCGAGGAGAGAGCAGTTAAAGCTATGCAGATCAATGGCATCCATCGCGACCTGCTGAGAGGAATACAGGCTGAGTGGATTCTGCTTAAGTAATTTCTCAAGGGCTATTGCCGGTGGCGCCTGGAATATTGGCTCGATCAATGTTTTCTGTTCGAGCTGTTTGAGGATGGCCCGGGAAAAGGTTTCCGCCAGACGCTCATCGCTCACTATGCCTTCGGCTTGCAACAGATCTACCAAGGCTCGCTGTTTGCGGGCCTGCTTTAGAGAATCAGGACCCAGACCCTTGCCAAAGGTACTCAGTTGCCAACAGCGCTGGCCCTGTGCGGGCGGCAGCTCACCTTTGCGTAACAGAATCGGCAAGGTGCTAAATAGCGCGTCGCCAATGGGGTGTTGATAATACCTAGAGGCCCAGATAAAGAGCTTAAACAGAGAGGAGGGCAGTAGGGGTTCTGAATCGATTAACTGGCTGATGGGCTTGAGTTTATCTAGGGCAAATTCACTGGTAGCAGCTCGCTCAATAATTAACCCGGTAACTTCCCGACGACCAAAGTTAACCGTCACTCGGCAGCCTGGTTGCAAGGAGGCCTGAGAGGAATTTTCAGCCATCGCTTCCGGAACCAGATAATCGAACAGCCGGCGCAGCGGTGAAGGCACTGCAATGCGAAGAATTAAAGGCGCTAAATCAGCCATAAATAGTTGAGAATTCCTTTTGTAACCCAGTTATTTTCTGCTAGAATCCGCGCTCTTAAGACATGGCCTACCGTGCCTTGCGTGGACTGAGCTACTTATTGTTAACATTTGATGGGTAGTGTAACAGTTCAACATGGGGTGGCGGCTCGCGAATTGGAGTATATGATGAAAAATGAGATTCACCCAAAGTACCACGAACTAGTAGCTACTTGCAGCTGCGGCAACGTAATCACCGTCGGTTCAACACGCGCTCAAGGCATCTACTTAGATGTTTGCTCTGCATGTCACCCGTTCTATACAGGCAAGCAGAAAGTCGCTGATACTGGTGGTCGAATCGATCGCTTCAACAAGCGCTTTGGTGCTGCTAAAAAGTAAGCAGTTAGCCAGAAAGTATTTAAAAATGCGCCATGGATTCAGTCCTGGCGCATTTTTTTATGCCTGTCGTTTTTCAGGGATCTAGAGCAGCTCAAAGATCACATTAATATGGTCATTAAACTGTATCTTGTCATGGAGATATCTGCCTGGCGCAGCCTGTTCCATAGTTGCGCCTCGACTCATGGCTTTCATGCCGAAACTCGGCTGGGGATAGCGCACCGCTGAGCCCTGATATTCAATCTGTAAAATAGGCCCTAAAGTCGCGCCGTAAGCCTTAGCCAGCGCAGCGGCTTTTTGCTGGGAGTCGGCGATGGCTAGCTGCTGTGCCTGCTGCTGGTACTGCTGCTCATTGGCGACCTTGAGCTCTATATGACCAATTTGATCAATCCCCGATGTAAGGGCAAGATCCATCAGCTGATTGAGTTGCTCGAGTTTATTAAGGGTCAGGTTGATGGTACGGGAGGCGCGATAGCCTATAAATTGGCGTTTTTGGTTGTGATATTCGTAGTTGGGACTTAATTGTAATGCGGAGGCAACGACATCGGCTTCGTCGATATTGAGTGTTTTTAGCGCCCCTAAAAATATGTTTACCCGTCCATCGACATCAGATTTAGCAGCGCCGCCATCCTTATTAAGGGCTTCCAGCTGCATCGTTAGTTGGGCCATATTGGGCTCTACCTGAATCAGCCCGGAACCTGAGGTAATGACTTTACGTGGAGCGGGTTGATCTGACTGAGCATTGCAGCCCGTCGCACTCGCAATAATAAACAGAGCTATTAATGGTACTTTTAATAGCACTTTAGAGAATATTCTAATGGTTGATTGCATGGCTAGGCATCCTTAAAAGGGGGTTTTATAAAGTTTAGCACCGCCGGCGGCAATGAGTTAATGTTGAGAAAAATAGGATGATCTTTTGTCCCGCAGATTATCAGCGGGTACAATGAACGCCACACAATTATTTACGCTAGAGGCATAAGAACGTGCGAGCACTGTGGCTGTTTATAAAATTTCTGATGGTTGTTGCTATTGCATTGGTTGGCGCTATGTTCGCCATGGAAAATAGCCAGCCACTGGGTGTTAACTTCATTATGTTTAGTAGTCCTGAGATTAGTCTGGGCCTGTGGCTGATTATATTTTTAGTGGCGGGAACCTTGCTAGGCATTCTGGCCAGTTCGTTAATTATTGCCTCCTATCGTCGTAAATTGGCTCGCGCCACCAAAAAGGATTAGCCGACTTATGCCTTCAAACTCTCCCGTCATTGTTGCCCTAGATTTCGATAATCAACAGGCCGCCTTGTCATTAGCGGATCAGCTTGATCC
>Ga0115550_1003349_pt1 | contig 10449 bp, 8 predicted proteins | sample COGITO_mtgs_1005_FD_87177 | JGI IMG/M metagenome (GOLD analysis project Ga0115550, IMG submission 87177) | Pelagic marine microbial communities from North Sea - COGITO_mtgs_100511 | ecosystem: Environmental > Aquatic > Marine > Epipelagic | place: Germany:Helgoland, sampling site Kabeltonne... | reverse complement strand
GTCTGGCGGAATATCTGGCGGAGAACGATGGCCAGGGGATTCAGATGTGCCGCGAATTGATCCAGCGCCTGCAGTGGAACGATAACTGCAAGCTGCCGCCGCAACGGCGTTTTGCCGAACCGATTTATGATCCCGATGAGCTGGCTGGTGTCATCCCCACGGATTACCGCACTCCCTACGATATGCGTGAACTGGTGGCTCGAGTGGTGGATGGATCTGATTTTCTCGATTTTAAACCGCGCTTTGGCGTCTCCACAGTCTGTATTCAGGCCGAGATCTACGGTCAGGCGGTGGGCATTATCGGCAATAACGGGCCCATAGATCCCCAGGGCGCCAATAAAGTCACACAGTTTTTACAGCTGCTGGATCAGGCCAATATCCCGGCGCTGTTTTTCCAAAATACCACTGGTTATATTGTCGGCACTCAATCTGAACAGGCGGGCATGATCAAACACGGCTCGAAGATGATTCAGGCGGTGCGCAATGTGGATATACCGCGCATCACCTTTATGACCGGTGCCAGCTTTGGTGCCGGCAACTACGGCATGTGCGGCCGCGGCTATGACCCAGACTTCCTCTATACCTTCCCCAATGCTCGCATGGGCGTGATGGGCGGTGAACAGGCCGCCAAAACCATGTCTATGGTGGCCCGGGGCAAGGCTGCGGCCATGGGTGTGGAGCCGGACGAAGAGCAGCTGGCCCAGCAAGAGCAGATGATGGCCCATATCTTCGATTCCCAGTCCGATGCCTTCTACACCTCTGGTCATATGATGGATGACGGCATGATCGACCCAAGGAATATGCGCAGCACTCTGGGCATGCTGCTGGAGACGGTTCGGGAAGGGCGCAATCGCTCCCTGCGACCCAATAGTTTCGGTGTGGCGCGGCTCTAGCGGCAGTTAAAAAAATAATAAAAAGAGGTAAGCATGGTCGATCTGTCTAAATTCCAACTTCCTGAGACTCAATCATTAATCCTTGAGCGCCAAGGTTCAGTGCTAAAAATCTGGCTTAACCGACCACAGGCGAAAAACGCGCTCTCCGAGGAAATGACTGACGAGCTCCATCTGGTTCTCGACGCTGTTCGCGACGATCGCTCTATTCGTACCCTTGTCCTGCGAGGCAAAGGCGGGGTGTTCTGTGCCGGCGGTGATATCAAAGGCTTTAAGTCGGATATGCAGGCCGTTAGTGCCGAGCAGGTGGCAAAGAGCAATCGCAGCTTTGGCGATCTCATGATCAAGATAAATGAACAGCCTCAGGTGATGATTATGCTGGTTGAGGGCGCGGCCATTGGCGGCGGTCTAGGGCTCGCCTGTGTGGCTGATGTCACGCTGGTCACCGCCGATGCAAGGTTTCGGCTCAGCGAAACCAGTCTCGGGATTCCTCCTGCGCAGATCGCGCCCTTTGTCAGGGAGCGTGTGGGCCTGACTCAGGCGCGGCGACTAATGCTCACAGGTGCGCGCTTTCAGGGGGAGGAGGCTGTGCGCCTCGGTATCGGCCATCAAGTAGCCATGGATGCCGACGATCTTGAGGCCCAGTGTGAAGTGATTTTGGGCCATATCAATGCCTGCGCTCCTGGCGCCAATGCAGTGACCAAGGGCATTCTTTTTGAAAGCCTGCGCCGACCCCGCGCCGAGGCTTTGGACTTTGCCTCTCAGGGCTTTGCCCAGTGCATGCTCAGCTCTGAAGGACTCGAGGGTATCGCCGCCTTTGTGGAAAAGCGTAAGCCCTCCTGGGCTGACCAAACTAACGATTAATGAGTTGGGAAATAGCTCTATGAAGCGCTTTAACAGTATTTTAATTGCCAACCGCGGCGAGATTGCCTGTCGGGTTATTCGCACCGCCAAACAACTGGGTTACAGAACCATTGCGGTCTATTCCGACGCCGATGCGGCTGCACCCCATGTGCAGTTGGCGGATGAGGCGGTAGGTATTGGTCCTGGGCCGGTGGGGGAATCCTACCTATTGCCTGAACGGATTCTTGAGGCTGCTGTCCATAGCGGCGCTGAAGCCATTCATCCCGGTTATGGTTTCCTCAGTGAAAATGCTGCCTTTGCCGCAGCAGTTGAAGATGCAGGGCTGGTGTTTATTGGTCCCAGCGCTGAAGCCATTGAGGTGATGGGCAATAAGGCCGAGTCGAAGCGGCGCATGATTGCTGCAGGCGTACCCTGTGTGCCTGGCTACGAAGGCCATGATCAAGGGGATAAAGCGCTTATAGCCGAAGGCGCGAAAATTCCACTGCCCCTGATGGTCAAGGCGGCTGCTGGTGGCGGTGGTCGCGGTATGCGACTAGTTGATGATCAGGCTGATCTGGGCAATGCGATTAAGTTGGCGCGAGCCGAAGCCGAGAGCGCCTTTGGCTCCGGTGAGTTGATTCTTGAGCAAGCCATTATTAAACCTCGCCATGTGGAGATTCAGGTATTTGCCGATAGTTTCGGCAACACAGTCCATCTTGGAGAGCGGGACTGCTCCGTGCAGCGTCGTCACCAGAAGGTAATAGAAGAGGCCCCATGCCCAATTATGACCCCGGAGCTGCGAGAGCAGATGGGTCAGTCGGCGATTGATGCGGCTAAATCCGTGAGCTATCGCGGTGCCGGCACGGTTGAATTTTTGCTCGACAACAGTGGCAGGTTTTACTTTCTCGAGATGAACACAAGGTTGCAGGTTGAGCATCCGGTGACTGAATTGATCACCGGTCTGGATTTGGTGGCACTCCAGATTGCTGTGGCCCAAGGTGAAGCGCTGGGATTAGAGCAGGCTGATATTCAACTTGAGGGTCATGCCATAGAGGTGCGGCTCTATACCGAAGATCCCAGTCAGGACTTTTTACCCGCCTCAGGGCCCGTGGAATTATGGCAGCCGGCCACTGGTGTGGGAGTGCGAATCGACAGCGGTATCTGCACCGGTCAGGGGATCTCGCCGTTTTACGATCCCATGGTGGCCAAGGTGATCGGCTATGGCCCGACCCGGGAAGTGGCACGTCTGCGACTGATCGCCGCGCTTCGAGAGACGGTGTTATTTGGAACTCCAAATAACATTAGGTTTCTTATACAGTGCCTTGAAAATCAACAGTTTATTGATGGGTTTTCTACCACCGCATTTATTGCTGAAGAGTTTTCTGAAGCAGATCTGGGCAACCCATTACCGCAGTTTGCCGACGCTGCAGTGGCGGCGGTTTTGGAACTGCGCCTGGAACATAATCAGCTTTTTGAACGGGCCCTAGGCGTTAGCCATAACCTAAAAGACTGGACCAGTGCCAGCCCATTGGTGTCGCGCAAGCAGTATCAGTTTGATCAGTTGATCCACGATCTCTCAGTTTCCCCTCAGGGCGACGGCAGCTATCTGGTGAGCAGTATGAATACTGGCGAGTCGCGGAGTCTTGTGGTCACGCTGTCTGGGTTAAAAGATACTAGGGCCGAGCTGCTGGTGGATGGCAAAGCCATTACGGCAACTTATAGCTCGCCGGTAAAGGGGCAGCTGTATTGCTCGATTCAAGGGCGCAGCGCCCTGTTTAAAGATCTGATTATTCTCGACGGTCTGGTTGATGAGGCCGTGGGTGGCGGTCGTGTAATCGCGCCCATGCACGGGTTGTTGCTGGATGTGCTGGTTGCCCCTGGCGATCAGGTGGTTGCAGGGCAGGTACTGGCGGTGCTGGAAGCGATGAAAATGCACTATGAAATTAGCGCTGAGATCGACGGTACTGTTATGGATGTCAGTGCGGTTACCGGTAATCAGGTGGCCACGGATGATCTACTTATGGAGATTGCAGCCCTTGAATCTGAAGATAGCGAAAGTTAATAAAACAACAAAAAAAACAATAAAATGAGGCAGCCTTATGGCACTTAAACTCTGGCACTGCGCCGGTTCTCGTTCAATTCGCCCACTCTGGACTCTACTGGAGATGGGGCTCGACTTTGAACTTGAGACCATGCTGTTTCCACCGCGCTTTGCGCACCCTGGTTATACCGAGCTCAATCCCATTGGTACTGTGCCGTTTTTCACCGATAGCAGTGATCCCGCTAATCTCGTCAGCATGACCGAATCCACCGCTATTAGTCAGTATCTGGCGGATAAATACGGTCCCACGGATCTAGCGGTACTGCCCAGTGAGCCAGCCTATGGTGACTACCTCAATTGGTTGCACCGCAGCGATGCAACCCTGACCTTCCCCCAGACATTGGTACTGCGCTATACGGTTCTAGAACCTGAAGCCACGCGTCTACCGAAAGTTGCTGAGGACTATACCAAGTGGTTCTTCTCGCGCCTGCGCTCGGTTGAATTGGCGCTCTCTGATGGTCGTGAATTTCTCTGTGCTGAGCGTTTCACTCTGGCGGATATCGCGGTGGGCTTTGCCCTGCATTTTGCCGAGCTATTGAGTCTTAAGGGCGGCTTTAAACCCCATACCTTGGCTTACTTCGAGCGCCTTAAGCAGCGCCCCAGTTTCCAGCAAGCGATCGCTAACAATGGTTCACAAAATATCTTGGAAGGCGTTTAACCATGGCCCTTCATCGAAAATACCCAAAGCTGTTTTCACCCTTGGATCTGGGTTTTACCCAGCTTAAGAACCGAGCCTTGATGGGTTCCATGCACACCGCCTTAGAAGAAGTGGAAGGGGGTTTCGAACGTCTGGCCGCCTACTTTGCCGAGCGTGCCCGGGGTGGCGTTGGCATGATGATCACTGGGGGTATTAGCCCCAATGAAGAGGGCAGTATGGGTTCTCAGATGTCTACCCCTGAGCATGCCGAGGGCCATCGTCAGGTCACCGCAGCGGTACATGCTGTGGATCCAGAGATTAAAATTTGCATGCAGATACTCCATGCCGGTCCCCTGGCCCACACACCGACCATGGTGGGTCCTTCAGCTGTGCCGTCACGGCTTTCAAGGATGATACCAAATGAACTGGACGAAGCCGGTGTGCAGAAGCAAATTAACGATCATGTTAATTGCGCCAAGCTGGCTAAGCTGGCGGGATACGATGGGGTAGAAATTATTGGTTCCGCAGGTTATCTGCTGAGTACATTTTTGGTGGAGAAAACCAATCAGCGCCAAGATCAATGGGGCGGCAGTTATGAAAACCGTATGCGCTTTCCATTAGAGATTATGCGTCGCTGTCGTGCCGAGGTGGGTGAAAACTTTATTTTGATTTTTCGTATCGCGGCGATGGATATGTTGCAGGGTGGCATGTCCTGGGATGAGGTTGTGCTGTTGGCCAAGGAAATGGAAAAAGCCGGCGCGACAATTATTAGCACGCACTTTACCTGGCATGAGTCTGCGGTTCCCACTATCGCCACCATGGTGCCTCGTGCTGCATTTTCTGGTGTCACTGGGCGCCTGCGCAAAGAGCTCAGCATACCTACCATTACCAGTAACCGGATCAATATGCCCGATGTGGCAGAGCAGGTTCTCGCCGATGGGGATGCAGATATAGTCTCTATGGCGCGACCCATGCTGGCGGATGCGGAGCTGGTATTAAAGGCTTTTGAAGGCCGTGAAGACGAAATTAATACCTGTATCGGCTGTAATCAGGCCTGTCTGGACCATGGTTTTGAAGGCAAGGAAATTAGTTGCCTGGTTAACCCGCGAGCGCTTAACGAAACTCGTTTAAATTATGCGCCTACTGAGGCGCCAAAGAAGATTGCTGTAGTTGGTGCCGGCCCAGCTGGCCTGGCCTATGCCACTGTGGCATCTGAGCGCGGTCACTCGGTGACTCTGTTTGATGCGGGAGCTGAGATCGGCGGGCAGTTTAATCTGGCCAAGCAGATTCCCGGCAAAGAAGAATTTTATGAAACTCTGCGCTATTACCGCCGCATGATGGAGGTCAATAATGTGGATCTGCAGCTCAATCGCAAGGTCACAGCGGCTGAGTTAAAACTTGGTGGTTTTGACCATGTGGTAATCGCCACAGGCATAACTCCAAGGGTTCCTCAGCTTGAGGGCATAGATCATCCCAGCGTCGTCAGCTATGTAGATGTGCTGCGCGGTAATGTCGAAGTGGGCAAGCGTGTGGCTGTGATGGGCGCCGGGGGAATTGGCTTTGATGTCTCGGAATTTATCACCCATGTGGGGGTTTCCGCGGCACTGGATAAAGAGGTCTTTGCCCGGGAGTGGGGCATTGATTTTAAAAACCATCCCCGCGGTGGTGTCACAGGTGTCACCCCGCAGGTGGAAGAGTCTGGCCGGCAAGTCTATCTGATGCAGCGCAAGTCCACGCGAGTAGGGCGCGGCTTGGGTAAAACCACTGGATGGACCCACCGCATGTCACTGGACAAGCGTGGTGTGCAGATGATCAATGGTATCGACTACGAGAAAATTGATGATCAGGGTCTACATGTCACAGTTGCCGGTGCGCCACAGCTATTTGAAGTGGATACGGTGATTGTCTGCGCCGGGCAGGTGCCTAAGCGGGATCTCTTCGATGAACTGAGTGACAGTGATATTGCCACTAGCTTGATTGGCGGTGCCTTCGAGGCCTCGGAGTTGGATGCCAAGGCGGCTATTAAGCAGGCCAGTTATTTGGCAGCTGAAATTTAAACTGCATTGACAGGCGCGGCGTATAGATCATTAACATCGAATTAGTCGATTGCAGTTACAGGTATAAAGCCGCCTATTTAAAGCAGCCTATTAGCGAGCTTGTTTTTAATTGACACAATAAGTGCCACAACATAAGCTGTGGCCAAAATAACAATAGTGGGAGTGACATACATGGATATTAATTTTTCAGCCGAAGATCTTGCCTTTAGAGATGAAGTGCGTGATTTTTTTGCCACAGAGTTCGACGCGGAAACCGCCCAGCGCTTGAGTGGCGTGCAGAGTGCCGACTACAAGCCAGCCATTGTTAGCTGGCAGAAGAAGCTTCATGCCAAGGGTTGGATTGCACCGGGTTGGCCAAAAGAGTATGGCGGCACGGGTTGGAGCGCGACTCAAAAATTTATCTATGAAACTGAGCGCGGCGCCGCGGGTATTCCCGATGTGGTGCCATTCGGTTTGAAGATGGTTGCCCCGGTGATTTTCACCTTTGGCACCGAAGAGCAGAAAGCGCGCTTTTTGCCGAGTATTCTCTCCAGCGACGACTGGTGGTGTCAGGGTTATTCTGAGCCGGGCGCCGGATCAGATTTGGCCGCTTTAACGACCTCCGCTGAATATGCTGGTGACAACTACCTGGTCAATGGTGCCAAGATCTGGACCACCTTTGCCCAGTATGCCGACTGGATTTTTTGTCTGGTTCGCACCACCAAAGATATGCGCAAGCAGCAGGGTATTAGCTTTCTGTTGATCGATATGAAAACACCAGGTATCACGGTTAAGCCGATCGTGACTATCGACGGCAAGCACAGTCTCAACGAAGTGCATTTTGAAAATGTCTTGGTTCCCTGCGATAACTTGATCGGCGAGCAGGACAAAGGTTGGACCTACGCCAAGGCACTGTTGGCCCATGAACGCACTGGTATGGCTGAAGTGGCTGATTCCAAGCGTTTGCTGCGCACCCTCAAGCAGCGGGCTACTGAAGAAGTTAACGGCGGTCAGGCGATGATCAATGATCCCATATTCCAGTTGCGTCTGTCGGACATCGAGATGGAGCTGATGGCGCTTGAGTACACCGAGCTACGTGTGTTTGCCTCAATGGCTGGCGGCGGTATGCCGGGGCCCGAGTCTTCACTGTTGAAAATTAAAGGCACTGAAATCGCTCAGGCGATTCACGAGTTGCAGCTGCAGCTGGCCGGTAGTTACGGCGGGGCTCTGCAAGCTGTGGAGGGGGACCTAACCGGCGAAGAGCTGGGTCATGGTTTTGCTGGCGAAGCTCGCGGCAGATATATGTATGGCCGCGCCGCAACCATCTATGGTGGTTCTAATGAAGTGCAGCGCAATGTAATTGCCAAAGCCGTGCTTGGCCTTTAGGCCCCAACAGATTTCCGGAGTATAGAGTAATGAATTTTGAGTTTTCAGAAGAACAAACCATGATCAAAGACAGCGTTGCGCGTTTTGTGCGTGACGAATACGACATTGATACACGCCGTAAAATCATCAATTCAGAAGAGGGCATCAGCCGCGAATTCTGGAATACGTTTGCCGAGTTGGGTTGGTTGTCTGTTCCCTTCGCTGAAGAGTACGGTGGCTTTGGTGGCACAGTGGAAGATTTGGCTGCGGTCATGGAAGAGCTGGGTAAAGGTATAGTGGTGGAGCCCTATGTCTCCACTGTTGTAATGTTTGGTGGTCTGCTGGCTGCATCCACTAACAACGCCCTCAAAGAAGCGGTTATTCCAACCGTGATCGATGGCAGCTGCATGGGCTCCTTTGCCTTTGCCGAGCGCCAATCGCGCTACGAGATGGCCGATGTGGCCACCACTGCAGTAGCCGCTGATGGCGGTTACCGTCTCGACGGTGAAAAAACTGTTGTGAGTAATGGCGGCAGTGACAATAAGTTTGTCGTCAGTGCGCGCACTAGCGGTGGACAGTTTGATCATCAGGGCGTGAGCCTATTTTTGGTCGATGCTGCAGCTGATGGTGTTTCGGTTAAGAGTTATAAGACGATGGATGGCCAGCGTGCAGCCACGGTTACTTTAGCCAATGTGGTGGTGGCTGAAGATCAGCTGCTTAACGCTGTGGGCGAAGGTATGGACCTAGTCGATCAGGTTATGCCGTCGATGCTGATGGCTCTGAGTGCAGAGGCTCTGGGTATTATGTCGACTCTGAACAGCATTACTGTGGACTATTCAAAAACCCGTCAGCAGTTTGGTTCGCCAATTGGTTCCTTCCAGGTTCTGCAGCACCGTATGGTTGATACCTTTATGTCCTGCGAACAGGCCAAGTCGATGCTCTATCGCAGTCTCTGTCAGGCGAATGAATGCGCATCTGATGAGAGTGCCGATAAGGGCGAATTTATGAAGTCTGTGCATGCGCTGAAGGTCACTATGGCTAAGGCGGGTAAGCAGATTGGTGAAGAGGCGATCCAGTTGCACGGCGGTATTGGTTTGACCGACGAATTGAATATTGGCCACTTTGTAAAACGTCTGATGACTATCAATGTGACCCTTGGTGATCGTGACTTCCATCAAAAGAAGTTTAATCAACTAAGTTACTCAGCCTCGTGATTATCCTTGCTGGAGTTGTGTTGGTAGGGCTGGTGCTTGGATTGCTGGCTTATATTTTTACGCGAGACAGTCTCAGCAAATATGATCTTCCTCAGGGGCAGCGTTTTAGTCCCGCGGATGCCACTGCCGTCGCAGCTTCTGCGGCGGCGGTTGCGGCGCTGAATAAGCGTCTTCGCGGTGCCAGTGGTCCGCTTGAAAAGCTGCCCTGGTCACAGCGTATTCACTCCATGCGTGAAACCATGGATACCTTCTTTGCCGGTGCCGAAACCACTAGTGTGGTGACGCCGGTGGATGCTGCTGGTGTTCCCTCTGAATGGGTTGTTGCTCCCGGTGCCGATAGCAGTCGTCGCTTTCTGTATATTCATGGCGGTGCCTTTATGGCCGGCAGCCCTAAGGGCTATCGGGTTCTCACCGATAAATTATCTGCGCTAACCAACAGTGCTGTGCTGGCTATCGACTACCGTCTGATGCCTGAAAACAAGCGTCTAGATTGCGTTGAAGACTGTCGTGCTAGCTACGATTGGATGCTTGAAAATGGTCCTCGGGGGCCGGATGCTGAAACCTTGGAGTCGCCAAGTGCTGTATTGGTTGCTGGCGATTCTGCGGGTGGCAATCTGACTTTGGTTCTGCTGGCTTGGATTCGTGACAATCAACGCCCTGTGCCCAATGCTGCTCTGGCGCTGTCGCCGGTGACTGATGCGCGCTTTGTGAGTCCGAGTATTCGCGGCAATTTAGATTCCGATGTGATTCTTCGACCTCTGGCTAAGCGTTTAGCTTGGGTGCCTGGGTTTATGATTGGTCTGGCGGGTCGATTTATGGCGGGGCACAGGGCTTCAGATCCGGTGGTTTCTCCGCTGCTGGGGGATTTGGGTGGTCTGCCACCTATTTTGGTGTTGGCCAGTGACTGTGAGATTTTGCGCGATGATGGACGCCGCTATGTGAATAAGGCGGTTGAGGCGGGTACTGATGCAACTTTGATGCTGTGGGACAATGTTCCCCATGTGTGGCCGATTTTTTATCCGGACCTGCCTGAGGCTGGGGAAGCGCTTGAGCAGGTGGAAATGTTCTTTAGGCGTCATTCCTAACCAGCTTCAATACAGTTTGTCATCTGCAACACTGACGTGTCATTCCGACCAAAAACATATTGTCATCCCAACCAAAACGACACTGTCATCCCGACCGTAGTGGAGGGATCTCATGACGATGGCAGTGACTAAGACCTCAGTTTTTCTGTTCAGGAGATCCTTCGACTTCGCTCAGGATGACAGGCTTGTGTGTCAAAACGACACTGTCATCCCGACCGGAGTGGAGGGATCTCATGACGCTGGCAATGACTAAGACCTCGGATTTCTGTTCAGGAGAT
>Ga0115550_1003341_pt1 | contig 10465 bp, 7 predicted proteins | sample COGITO_mtgs_1005_FD_87177 | JGI IMG/M metagenome (GOLD analysis project Ga0115550, IMG submission 87177) | Pelagic marine microbial communities from North Sea - COGITO_mtgs_100511 | ecosystem: Environmental > Aquatic > Marine > Epipelagic | place: Germany:Helgoland, sampling site Kabeltonne... | reverse complement strand
GGGATCGCAGTCTTGAGCGCCGCCATCACGATACTGATCTTGGAGCGGCCCGCAGCCTGCATCACCACCAGCTCAGAGCTGGTCGCCAGCTGACCCAGCCCTATGAGTCCGCCCAGCAGTGCAGCCAGCGGGAAGAACTGAACCGCCTCCTTGGGCATGGAGAGCAGGACGTAATAGAGTGCATTGATCATGTCGTAGTTGCCTTCCCCGACCGACTTGAGCTGCTCCACATACTTGATGAGCGCAGCCAGCCCGACCAGGGTCAGTTCACACAACAGGATCGACATGAAAATGACCCTGCCGATATATCTATCGAGAATGCCAAACATCAGGCGAGATTCCTAAATTGCAGCATCATGCTGATTTTCTGTTGAAATAGCGCCCTTTCACCCCGTTCCACCAACTGGTGCCCTGCAAGTTGAGCGGCAGGCCGATCAACAGCAGATAGACCATGGGCACCAGGAACATACCCGGCCAATGGGGCAGGCGTCCGCTGTCGATGGCCGAGCGCGCCGCGCTGAGCAACAGGAAGTAGGAGAGATAGAGCAAGATGGCCGGCAGCAGCTTGGCATAACGGCCCTGACGGGGGTTGACCCGCGCCAGTGGCACCACCAGGAAGGTGAGCACCAGAATGGATAGCGGCAACGAGATACGCCACTGTAACTCGGCCATCATGCCGTTGTCCTGAGTCCCCAGCAGCTCGACCGTCGGCCTGGCGGCCGCCTTGCGGTTGGAACGCTCCATCTCCTGCTGACGGATCACCAGACTGTACTCGTCAAATTCGGAGATCTGGAACTGCCTGGTGCTGAAGTGCCCCTCATAGCGAGAACCATCTTTCAGGGTCAACCATTGCAGGCCATTGCTGTCGAGGGTCACTACCCCTTCCGTCGCGACCACCACAGAGGGCGGCTTGCCATCATGGGAGCGTTGCAGCACGAAGATTTTCTGCAGCAAAGACCCCTTGTCATTCAACTCCTGGATGTAGGCAACGAGGCGCCCCTTGTCGAGCTCCATGAAGCGACCCGCCTGCAGGAAAGAGATACCCGGATCCGCCTTGAATTCATCGATCACCTGATACTCCCGCTCCTTGGCCTGGGGAGCTATCCAGCCGGTGTTGAAGGCCGCAACGGCGGCAGTCAACAGGGCCAGCACCATGGCGCAGCGCATCACGAAGCGGTGACTGAATCCCACCGCATGCAGCACCGTCATCTCACTTTCGGCATACAGGCGCCCGTGAGCAAACAAGATGGCTAAAAACAGGCTGATAGGCAGCATCAACAAGGCCATATTGGGCAGGTTGAGCAGCAACAGGGTGGAAACCAGGCGTGTCGGTACCTCACCATCGGCGGCATCGCCGATGATCTTGATAAATTGTTGGCTGACAAAGATAAGCAGCAATACGAATAACACTGCCAGCTGCGTTTTCAGGGTTTCCCTGAACAAATATCGGAAAACGATCACAGTCATTCCCAAGTAAACTTGTGTTTTTAGTCGAATGCCTGAAAAATAGGGCCGTATATTGGATTTTTACCAGTTTGAACTGCGGAGCCTATGGCTGTTCGCTCCGCCTCTGATACCCCAACAAGCACCGCATTATTCAATAAAAGGTGCCTTTTGTCTTTAGGATGTAGGAGATTCCATGGAGTTCAGTGTAAAGAGTGGCAGTCCTGAGAAGCAACGCAGTGCTTGCGTCGTGGTCGGCGTATTCGAGCCCCGTCGTCTCTCTCCGGTTGCCGAACAACTGGACAAGATCAGCGATGGCTACATCAGCTCGCTGCTGCGCCGTGGCGACCTGGAAGGGAAACCAGGCCAGATGCTGTTGCTGCATCAAGTACCGGGCGTGCTCAGTGAGCGCGTGCTGCTGGTCGGTTGTGGCAAGGAGCGGGAACTCGACGAACGCCAGTACAAGCAGATCATCAACAAGACCATCACCACCCTGAACGAAACCGGCTCCATGGAGGCTGTCTGCTTCCTGACCGAGTTGCACGTCAAGGGGCGGGATACCTATTGGAAGGTGCGTCAGGCGGTAGAAACCACCAAGGCGGGCCTCTACAACTTTGATCAGTTCAAGACCAACAAGGCCGAGCCGCGCCGCCCGTTGCGCAAGCTGGTATTCAATGTGCCGACGCGTCGGGAACTGACCATTGGTGAAAAAGCCATCGCCCACGGTCTGGCCGTGGCGAAAGGAGTCCGAGTCTGCCGCGACGTGGCCAACATGCCGCCCAACGTCTGCAATCCGGCCTATCTGGCCTCCCAGGCCCGCCGTCTGGCCGACTCTTTCGACAATATCACCACCAAGGTGATCGGCGAGCAGGAGATGGCCGAGCTCGGCATGAACTCCTATCTGGCGGTAGCCCGTGGCTCCGAGAATGAAGCCATGATGGCCATCATCGAATACAAGGGCAACGCCGATGCCAAGCCCATAGTGCTGGTCGGCAAGGGTCTGACCTTCGATTCGGGCGGCATCTCCATCAAGCCGGCCGAAGGCATGGACGAGATGAAGTACGACATGGGTGGCGCCGCCTCCGTGCTCGGTACCATGCATGCCTTGGCACAGTTGCAGCTGCCCATCAACGTCATCGGCGTGCTGGCGGGTTGTGAAAACATGCCGGGTGGCAACGCCTATCGCCCGGGTGACATCCTCACCTCCATGTCCGGCCAGACCATTGAAGTGCTGAACACGGATGCGGAAGGCCGTCTGGTGCTGTGCGATGCGCTCACCTATGTGGACCGTTACGATCCCGAGACCGTCATCGACGTGGCCACCCTGACCGGGGCCTGCATCATAGCGCTGGGTCACCACACCACGGGTCTGCTGGCCAACCACAACCCGCTGGCCCACGAGCTGCTCAACGCCTCCGAACAGGCTGGCGATCGCGCATGGCGCCTGCCGCTGTTCGACGAGTATCAGGAACAGCTGGAGAGCCCGTTTGCCGACATGGCCAACATAGGCGGGCGTCCGGCCGGTACCATTACCGCTGCAGCCTTCCTGTCACGCTTCACCAAGAAGTACAACTGGGCCCACCTGGATATCGCCGGGACTGCCTGGAAGAGTGGCAAGGATAAAGGCTCCACCGGTCGTCCGGTTCCCCTGCTGACCCAGTTCCTGCTCAACCGGGCAGGCGTGGATATCGAAGAAAAAGAGTAACTCCCCTGCCCCTTTCGATGAATGCATCGGAAGCCCGGGAGTTGCCCAGTACCACAAGGAAGAGGCCCGCCTCTTCCTTGTTTCATTCTTGTATCAGTGAGCAGCAGGCGGGAAAACTCCCTGTCAGCCTCTTCGGCGGTCAATAGTCCGTCACCGCAAAACGGGATCAACCTGATGAGCCAAGTGACTTTTTACCTGATGAACGAACAGGATGACGCACAGGCCAGCGCCGTCGAACGGCTCGCCTGCCAGCTTGTAGCCGATGGCTGGAGTGCGGGCCATCTCTACCTGCTGTGCGACGACGAGGCGCAGGCCCTGCGCCTGGACGAGTTGTTGTGGCAACTGCCACCGGAGCGTTTCGTGCCGCACCAGTTGCAAGGCGAGAGCGGTCAGGCGCCGGTGGAGATAGGCCATCAGCCGCCGAAACGGCGCTACGCCCGCCTCATCAATCTGGCCAGAGAGACACCTTTGTTTGCAGGACACTTCGCTCAAGTGGTAGATTTTGTCCCCACTGACGAAACGCAAAAGCAGCAAGCCCGCGAGCGCTACAAGCACTATCGCCAGGCAGGCCATGCCCTCGAGATGAGGGATCAGCCCGTCCTTGCCGCACCGGATCCGGCGCAGCCCTGACTGCACCACCCTCGATCCACGACGAATCAACACCAGACTCCATCCATCCAGATTACGGCGAGACCATGGAAAAGACTTTTAATCACAACGCCATCGAACAGGCGCTCTATCAGCACTGGGAAGCCCAGGGTTACTTCAAGCCCCACGGCGACACCAGCAAAGACTCCTTCTGCATCATGATCCCGCCGCCGAACGTCACCGGCAGCCTGCACATGGGTCACGCCTTCCAGCAAACCCTGATGGATACCCTGATCCGCTACAACCGCATGCAGGGCAAGAACACCCTGTGGCAGGCAGGCACCGACCACGCCGGTATCGCCACCCAGATGGTGGTTGAGCGCAAGATCGCCGCCGAAGAGGGCAAGACCCGTCACGACTACGGCCGTGATGCCTTCATCGACAAGATCTGGCAGTGGAAGGAAGAGTCCGGTGGCACCATCACCCGCCAGATGCGTCGCCTCGGCGACTCCGTGGACTGGGAGCGCGAGCGCTTCACCATGGATGAGGGTCTCTCGAGCGCCGTGCAGGAAGTGTTTGTCCGTCTCTACGAAGATGGCCTCATGTACCGCGGCAAGCGCCTGGTGAACTGGGATCCCAAGCTCAACACCGCCATCTCCGATCTGGAAGTGGAAAACCGCGAGATCAAGGGCCACATGTGGCACCTGCGCTATCCGCTGGCCAACGGCGCCAAGACCGCCGAGGGTCAGGATCACCTGATCGTCGCCACCACCCGTCCGGAGACCATGCTGGGCGATACCGCCGTGGCAGTAAACCCGGAAGACCCGCGCTACAAGGCGCTGATCGGCCAGCATATACTGCTGCCACTGGTGAACCGTCTGATCCCCATCGTTGCCGACGAACACGCCGACATGGAGAAGGGCACCGGCTGCGTGAAGATCACTCCGGCCCACGACTTCAACGATAACGAAGTGGGTAAGCGCCACAACCTGCCGATGATCAACATCTTCACCCTGGACGCCCACGTGCGCGCCGATGCCGAAGTGGTCGACACCAACGGCAACCCCAGCACTGCCTACGACGCCGCCCTGCCGAGCGAGTTCGCCGGTATGGAGCGCTTCGCCGCCCGCAAGGCCATTGTGGCCAAGCTGGACGAGCTGGGCCTGTTGGCTGAAATCAAGGATCACGTGCTGCAGCAGCCTTACGGCGATCGCGGTGGCGTGCCCATCGAGCCGATGCTGACCGACCAGTGGTACGTGCGCGTGGCGCCGATGGCCAAGACCGCCATCGAAGCGGTGGAAGATGGCCGCATCCAGTTCGTACCCAAGCAGTACGAGAACATGTACTTCTCCTGGATGCGCGACATTCAGGACTGGTGCGTCTCCCGTCAGCTGTGGTGGGGTCACCGTATCCCGGCCTGGTATGACGACGCCGGCAACGTCTACGTGGGCCGTGACGAGGCAGAAGTGCGTGCCAAGCACAGCATACCGTCCGTGACCACACTGCGTCAGGACGAAGACGTGCTCGACACCTGGTTCAGCTCCGCCCTGTGGACCTTCTCCACCCTTGGCTGGCCGAACAACACAGAAGCGCTCAAGACCTTCCACCCGACCGACGTGCTGATGAGCGGCTTCGACATCATCTTCTTCTGGATCGCCCGGATGATCATGATGACCATGCACTTCATCAAGGACGAAAACGGCCAGCCGCAAGTCCCGTTCAAGACCGTCTACATCACGGGTCTGATCCGTGACGAAGAAGGCCAGAAGATGTCCAAGTCCAAGGGCAACGTGCTGGATCCCCTCGACATGATCGACGGCATCTCCCTGGAAGACCTGATGGAGAAACGCACCGGCAACATGATGCAGCCGCAGATGGCCGAGAAGATCGGCAAGCGTACCGCCAAGCAGTTCCCGGAAGGAATTGAGGCTCATGGTACCGACGCCCTGCGCTTCACTCTGGCGGCGCTCGCCTCTACCGGTCGTGACATCAACTGGGACATGAAGCGCCTGGATGGCTACAACAACTTCTGCAACAAGCTGTGGAACGCCTCCCGCTACGTGCTGATGAACACCGAAGATCAGGATTGCGGTTTCTCTTCACAAGGCAATGGCGGCGAAATGCAGTTCAGTCTGGCGGATCGCTGGATCCAGTCCCAGCTGCAGGTCGCCATCCGCGACTTCCGCACCGCGCTCGATACCTACCGCTTCGACATCGCGGCTGGCGTGCTGTACGAATTTATCTGGAACCAGTTCTGCGACTGGTATCTGGAGCTGACCAAGCCGGTGCTGGGCAAAGGCTCCGAGGCCGAGCAGCGTGCCACCCGTCACACCTTGGTGACTGTGCTGGAAACCCTGCTGCGTCTTGCGCACCCGATCATCCCGTTCATCACCGAAACCATCTGGAAATCGGTGGCGCCGCTGACCGGCGTGCACGCCGACACCATCATGCTGCAAGCCTTCCCGCAGTTCGATGCCGCCAAGGTAGACGACGCTGCGATGGCGGATCAGGAGTGGGTGAAGGAGTTTATCGTCGGCATTCGCAACATCCGCGCCGAGATGAACGTGGCGCCGAGCGTGGCCTTGAACGTGCTGCTCAAGTGCGATGCCAAGGACACCCAGCGCGCCGGTGACAACGAGGCCTTCCTCAAGTCCCTGGCCCGTCTGGAATCCATCCGCGTACTGGCGGACGGTGAAGTGGCTCCCTTGTCAGTGAAGAAGCTGATCGGTGCCACCGAGCTGATGATCCCGATGGCAGGTCTCATCGACAAGGATGCCGAACTGGCCCGTCTGGCCAAAGAAGTGGCCAAGCTGGTCGGCGAGTGCGCCCGTATCGAAGGCAAGCTGGGTAACGAAGCCTTCGTGGCCAAGGCGCCGGAAGCCGTCATCACCAAGGAGCGCGAGAAGCTGGAAGAGTACCGTGCCCAGCTGGTGACGCTCGAGACCCAGCAGGCCGAAATCGCCGCCCTGTAAGCCGATTGCTGTCCTGAAAAAGCCCCCTTTTACAGGGGGCTTTTGTTTATCTGTCCCCATCCCCGCTGGTTTACTCACACTTTCATACAAATTTAGCGAGCCAAATCACCTGCTTTCACAAGCGCATTTCCCCCAAATTCATTACACTGCCAGCGATCTTTTCTACCAGGAGTGCTGTGGCAGTATGGAAATATTGATCCTGTTTGGATTGATTTTGCTCAATGGCGTCTTTGCCATGTCGGAAATCGCCATTGTTACCGCACGCAAGTCCCGCCTTGGCAAGATGGCGAGCGAAGGGAATCGTTCTGCTGCCATTGCCCTCAGGCTGAGCGAAGATCCGACCAACTTCCTCTCCGCCGTCCAGATAGGCATCACCAGCATAGGTCTGCTCAACGGCATCTACGGCGAGTCACTGCTGGCCCAACCGCTGGCACTCTGGCTGCAGGAGTGGGGCATGGCCGCCAAGAGCAGCAGCATGCTTGCGACCGTGCTGGTGATCGTCATCGTCACCTACCTCTCAATCGTTGTCGGTGAACTGGTGCCCAAACGCCTCGGTCAGCTCAATGCCGAACGCCTCGCCTGTCTGGTAGCCCGCCCCATGATGTGGTTGGCTGCCATCACGCGCCCCTTCGTCTGGCTGCTGTCGGCCTCCACCAACGCCAGCCTGCGTATTCTCAAGGCCAAGCAGGATGGTGGTGCCAACGTGACCCAGGAGGAGATCCACGCCATGCTGGCGGAGGGTTCGGAAGCCGGGGTCATCGAAGATCATGAACACACTATGCTGCGCAACGTGTTTCGTCTCGACGAACGCAGCCTGGCCTCCCTGATGGTGCCGCGCAGCGACATCCGTTATCTGGATCTCGCGCTGCCACTGGAGGTGAATCTGCAGCGACTGGTGGAGTATCGCCACAGTTTCTTCCCTGTCTGTGATGGCAGCCTTTCCGATCTGGTGGGCATCATCAACGTCAGCAAGGTGCTGCACGCCTACATCAAGGGGGAGCCCATCGATCTGGCGGCCCTGACCCAGGATGGCAGCCTGTTGCCGGAGACTCTTAACGGGCTCGAGCTGCTCAATCATTTTCGCACCCACGCCGAGCACATGGTGCTGGTGGTGGACGAATATGGCGAGTTGCAGGGGCTGGTCACTCAGCAGGATCTGCTGGAGACGCTGGCTGGCGATTTTCAACAGGAAGACAGCGAGGATAACTGGGCATTCCAGCGAGCCGATGGCAGCTGGCTGCTGGACGGCCTCATTCCCCTGCCGGAGTTGAAGGACTGCCTCGGACTGGTTCGACTACCGGAAGAAGAAAAACATCACTACCACACCCTAGGAGGGCTTATTATGCTGCTCCTTGGCCGTGTTCCCAGGACCGGAGATCTGGTCACCCTGGAACAGTGGCAACTGGAAATTGTTGACATGGATGGTCTGCGCATCGACAAGGTGCTCGCCATGCCTTTGCTCGATCAACCCAGCTAACCTGCGGAGTTTGCAAGAATGGAGCAGTTTTACCAACTGGCTCACGCCTTTATGCATCAGGATCTGGTGACCTTGTCCGATCCCAAGATGGCCTTTATGGTCTGTGGCGTGTTATTGACTTTTCTGGTGCTGGAGAATGGCTTCATCCCCACCGCCTTCTTGCCCGGTGATAGCCTGCTGATCCTGACGGGAGTACTCATCTATCAGGATGTGCTCTCCCTCAGCATAGTGCCGCTACTTATCCTGGCTACCTTCGTCGGTACCTGGCTGGGCTATATGCAGGGTCGCTTCCTCGGCCACACCAGGATGTACCATCGCCTCTTGTCTCATGTTGAAGACAGGCACAAGGAGAAGGTCTTCTATCTGCTGGACAAGTACGGCATCCTGACCCTGATCACCGCCCGCTATATTGCTTTCGTACGCACTGCCTATCCCTATATCGTCGGGGCGACCGAGATCCCCCAGGGGCGCTTTCTCATCGTCAATCTGATCAGCTCCATCATGTGGATCTGCCCGCTGGTCGGGCTGGGTTACTACCTGAGCCACACCAAGCTCGCCGCCCAGTATGAGTCACAGTTTCTCAGCATCATTCTCTACCTGCCGCTGGTGCTCTTGCTGGGTGGCATTGTCGCCCTGCTCTGGCGCTGGCTGAGCAAACGCAAAGCCGTTCTCCCACGAGAGTGAGTCAAATACCAAGGGCCATCGCAAGATGGCCCTTTTTTTACCAAAATAGTGGTGAATTCCCACGGGCACCCTTGTAAAACCAGAGTAAAAATGCGTGAATCTAGCGCCTTTTTTCGATGTAAACGGAGTCGGTAGTATGCGGTGTCGGGTTAGCGCAATGGCGCTGGTATATGCATTGGTTGGACTGCTGGGTTTGCCAGCAGCATTGGCTGCCCCCAACCCGGCCAAACTGCAACTGCGATCGAGCAGTGCCCTTGTAGTGGACGTCAACACGGGCAAGACTCTGTATCAGAAGAACGCCACCCGGGTTCGGCCGATCGCCTCGCTGACCAAGCTGATGACGGCGCTGGTGGTACTGGAGGGGCGACAGAGCCTCAACCAGACCCTGACCATAGATCAGAATGACAGGGACAACGTCAAACACACCTATTCACGCATCCGTTTCGGCACCAAGGTGACACGCCGTGATGCCCTGCATTTGACCTTGATGTCCTCCGAAAACCGCATGGCTTCGGCCCTGGCACGCCACTATCCCGGCGGCCGCCAGGCCTTCATCCGCGCCATGAACAACAAAGCCAGGCAGCTTGGCATGCGCAACAGCCGCTTCCACGACTCCACCGGCCTGTCGACGCGCAACGTCTCCACCGCCCAGGATCTGGCCAAACTCATCTCCGCCGCCTATCGCCAGCCGCTGATCCGCCAGTTCACTCAGGATGCAAACCGGGATATGCGCTTCAGCACCCCCGCCTATCGCCTGATGTTCAACAACACCAACCCGCTGGTGAAGAACCCTGACTGGGGTGTGCGCCTCTCCAAAACGGGCTTCACCGATGAAGCAGGCCGCTGTCTGGTGATGCGCGCAAAACCCGACAGCCGTGAGCTGGCCATAGTACTGCTCAACTCTGTGGGCAAGCGCACCCCCATCGGCGATGCCAACCGCATTCGCAAATGGCTGAAAAGCTGAGTCTCTGAACAGGTTTGGGAAAAAGGATGCTGCGGCATCCTTTTTTATTGCCCGCAGCTCTACGGGTCTCGTCACGTCGAGCCTGCCACGCTTGCCCATCGGCTTGGCTCATCCCGCTATTTGGCAGAGGAGCGCAGAATGGCGCTATGGTGCAAGGTATTGAGGGGGATCAGCAGGACGAGGTGAACGCAAGGGTGAGGCCGGGTGGAAACCCATAGATAAGGGGAGAGAAAGGGGACGATTGGTCATGTTGCCAGGCATCAAGGGCTGTCTGGCCAGATCCGGCACATAAAAAAACAGCCCCGACCTAAGTCGAGGCTGTCTATATGGTGCGCCCGGGAGGATTCGAACCTCCGACCACCTGGTTCGTAGCCAGGTACTCTATCCAGCTGAGCTACGGGCGCTCATCAACTTTTGGTACTGCTCAAAATGGTGCGCCCGGGAGGATTCGAACCTCCGACCACCTGGTTCGTAGCCAGGTACTCTATCCAGCTGAGCTACGGGCGCTCACAAACTTTTGGTACTGCTCAAAATGGTGCGCCCGGGAGGATTCGAACCTCCGACCACCTGGTTCGTAGCCAGGTACTCTATCCAGCTGAGCTACGGGCGCTCACAAACTTTTGATTCCGCTT
>Ga0115550_1003340_pt1 | contig 10465 bp, 5 predicted proteins | sample COGITO_mtgs_1005_FD_87177 | JGI IMG/M metagenome (GOLD analysis project Ga0115550, IMG submission 87177) | Pelagic marine microbial communities from North Sea - COGITO_mtgs_100511 | ecosystem: Environmental > Aquatic > Marine > Epipelagic | place: Germany:Helgoland, sampling site Kabeltonne... | reverse complement strand
CCGAGACCCAACGTTCCAGCGAACCGGTCAAGACGGTCAGCCTGTTGCCCGCCCGGGAATTCCCCACCGACGAGGCCGCCATCGAGCTGTTCCGTGGGCAATTTCGCGAACAGTTCGAACTGTCGCGCGCGGAAGGCTCCGTCTATCAGGAAGTGAGCAAGGGGCGCTGGCCCGCCGGCATCGAATACTACCTGCCGCTCTTCTTCCATCAGACCGCCAGCCTGTTCGACTACCTGCCAGATAACACCCTGCTGCTCACAGTGGGGGATATCTATCCCGCGGCCCAGCGTTTCTGGAACGACATAGGCCAGCGCTATGAGGACAGACGCTGGGACAACACCCGCCCCTTGTTACCACCCCAGCAGATCTACCTGCCGGTGGAGCAATTGTTCGCCGCCCTCGGTCACTATGGCGCAGTGCGGCTGCAGGAAGCCGCTACCGACGGCGGCGCCGGCCAGCATGATCTCCCCATAGCCGCGCTGCCGGAGCTGCAACTGGATCACAGCAAAGAGCAGCCCATGCTGGCGCTGAACCAGTTTCTGGACAGCTTCACGGGCCGCACCCTGTTCGTAGTGGAATCCGAAGGACGGCGGGAAGTGCTCGGCGATCTGCTGGCGCGCATATCCTTGCAACCCAAAGAGTTCCCCTCGCTGGATGCCTTCATGGCGGGCAAGGCGCGCCACGGTCTGCTGGTTGCACCGCTGGAGCGGGGTTTTCTGCTACAAGAGGCCGGGCATGATGAGCTTGCCCTTATCACGGAGACAGAGCTGCTGGGCGGTAAAGTCCGCAGCAAGCGAGCCCGGGAAAAGAACAAGAACTTAAGCTCGGATGCGGTGATCCGAAACCTCGGCGAGTTGACCCAGGGCCAGCCTGTGGTTCACCTGGATCACGGCGTCGGCCGGTATCTGGGGCTCGAAACCATCGATGCCGGTGGCCTGCCCACCGAGTTCCTGACCCTCGAGTATGCAGGTGGCGACAAGCTGTTCGTGCCGGTCACCAACCTGCACCTCATCAGCCGCTACACAGGCTCTGACAACCCGCCCAGCCACAAACTCGGCGGCGAGGCCTGGGTCAAGGCGCGGCGCAAGGCGGCAGAGAAGGTGCGCGACGTGGCAGCCGAGCTGCTGGATGTCTATGCCCTGCGGGCGGCGCGCCACGGTTTTGCCTTCCAGCACGACAGGGAGGCCTACCGCCAGTTCGCCGCCGGTTTCCCGTTCGAGGAGACAGAGGATCAGCTCAACGCCATCAATGCGGTACTGGGGGACATGTGTCAGGCCAAGAGCATGGACCGGCTGGTGTGCGGCGACGTGGGCTTTGGCAAGACAGAAGTGGCGATGCGAGCCGCCTTCGTGGCCGTCCACGGCGGTAAGCAGGTCGCCGTGCTGGTGCCGACCACTTTGCTGGCCCAGCAGCACTACGACAACTTCCGCGATCGCTTCGCCAACTGGCCGGTGCGGGTCGAGGTGCTGAGCCGCTTTCGTACCGCCAGGGAGCAGACCAGCGTGATGAAGGAGCTGGCCGATGGCAAGGTCGACATCATCATAGGTACCCACAAGCTCTTGGGCTCAGATCTGACCTTCAAGGATTTGGGGCTGCTCATCGTCGATGAGGAGCACAGATTCGGGGTGCGCCAGAAGGAGAAGATCAAGGCGCTGCGGGCCGACGTGGATATCCTTACCCTCACGGCGACGCCTATCCCGCGCACCCTCAACATGGCGATGGCCGGCATGCGGGATCTCTCCATCATCGCCACCCCACCCGCCAAGCGGCTCGCCATCAAGACCTTTGTGCGCCAGCAGGATCCTGCGGTCACCCGCGAGGCGGTACTGCGTGAGCTCAAGCGGGGCGGTCAGGTCTACTACCTGCACAATGACGTGGAGAGCATAGAAAAATGCGCCAGCGATCTCGCCGAGCTGGTGCCGGAGGCCCGTATCGGCATCGCCCATGGCCAGATGCGCGAACGCGATCTTGAGCGAGTCATGTCGGACTTCTACCACCAGCGCTTCAACCTGCTGGTCTGCACCACCATCATAGAGACCGGCATAGACGTCCCCAGCGCCAACACCATCATCATGGACCGCGCCGATCATCTGGGGCTGGCGCAGTTGCACCAGCTGCGGGGCCGGGTTGGCCGCTCCCACCACCAGGCCTATGCCTACCTGCTCACCCCTCATCCCAAATTGATGAGCAAGGATGCACTCAAGCGGCTCGAGGCCATCGCATCGCTCGAAGATCTCGGCGCCGGTTTTGCGCTGGCGACCCACGATCTGGAGATCCGGGGTGCAGGCGAGCTCTTGGGCGACGATCAGAGCGGCCAGATCGAATCGGTCGGTTTCACTCTCTACATGGAGATGCTGGAGCAGGCGGTCGAGGCGCTGAAAAATGGCAAGGAGCCATCGCTGGAGCAGCTGATGAGTCAGCACACAGAAGTCGAGCTGCGCCTGCCCGCCCTGTTGCCGGAGGAGTACATACCGGACGTCAACATGCGTCTGTCAATGTACAAGCGCATCGCCAGCGCGGCCGACGAGCAGGAGCTGCGCGAATTGAAGGTGGAGCTGATCGACCGCTTCGGCCTGCTGCCGGAGGCGACCAAGACGCTTATGGAGATTGCGGCCTTCCGCCAGCGCGCCACCGCCCTTGGCATTCGCCGGGTGGAGATGAGCGAGCGCGGCGGTTACCTGGACTTCACTCAGGATACTCGCGTCAACCCTGGCTATCTGGTCAAGCTGCTCTCCGAGCAGCCACGCATCTACAAGATGGATGGGCCCACCCGATTGCGCTTCCAGGTACCGACCCCGGACCGCGCCATGCGTCTGAAACTGGTGGACGGCCTGCTGGCGGATCTCGCCAACCATGCCAGCCACTGATGCAAGCAACGCAACTCGCCCAAACAAAACGGGAGCCATATCGGCTCCCGTTTTTTATGCGCTCATCGCAAGCACTGGATCAGTACATCAACCCTGATTGGCCGGATCCTCATGGGCGGAGAACTCCCGCATGAAGGCCTCGGCCCGCTCCACCATCTTGGTGGAACCGACGAAGTAAGGGGTGCGCTGGTGCAAGGCAGTGGGCTGGATGTCCATGATGCGGCCAAAGCCGTCGGACGCCTTGCCACCGGCCTGCTCCACCAGAAATGCCATGGGGTTGCACTCATAGAGCAGGCGCAGCTTGCCGTTCGGGGAGTTGGTGCCGGACGGATAGATATAGATGCCGCCCTTGAGCAGGTTGCGATGGAAATCGGAGACCAGGGAGCCGATATAGCGGGAGGTGTAGGGTCTGTGAGTCGCCTCGTCCCGCTCCTGGCAATATTTGAGGTACTTCTTCACCCCGTCCGGGAACTTGATGTAGTTGCCCTCGTTGATGGAGTAGATCTTGCCCTCCTCCGGGATGCGGATGTTCTCGTGGGAGAGGCAGAAGCAACCAATGGAAGGATCGTAGGTGAAGCCGTTGACGCCAAAGCCGGTGGTGTAGACCAGCATGGTGGAAGAGCCGTAGACCACGTAACCGGCAGCGACCTGACGGTTGCCAGGTTGCAGGAAATCTTCCAGGGTGACGCCCGTCCCCGGGGCGCTGAGACGGCGGTAAATGGAGAAGATGGTCCCAACCGAGACGTTGACATCAATGTTGGAAGAGCCGTCGAGGGGATCGATCAACACCACGTATTTGGAGTGACGGGAGAGCTCGGAATCAAAGGAGACGAAGTCCTCTTCTTCTTCGGATGCAATACCGCACACTTCACCACGGGCTTCCAGCGCGGCTTTAAAGCGCTCATTGGCATACACATCCAGCTTCTGCTGCACCTCGCCCTGCACGTTTTCAGCACCCATGGAGCCGATGATGTCTGCCAGCCCCGCTTTGTTGATCTCCCGGTTCACCACCTTGGCGGCCAGACGGATGGAACTGAGCAGTGAGGTCAGCTCGCCGGTCGCGGTGGGATAATCCGCCTGCTTTTTGACGATGAACTCGCCCATGGTGATCATGTTTCGCATTATTGTTCCTTTAAGAGCGTTTCCGTTGGCTTTGAAAACGTTTGCACGCGTCGACAAAAAAAGTGCCGATCCTCGGCAGCCTTGTTTTGTAACCTAATGTAACGCCTGTTTTTTGTTTTTGCAGCGAATTAAGCCGCTGGATAAACGTGCGATTTACGCCTCGCCACCCCATCAAAAGGGCATAAAACCAGTGCCAATTGGTGACTTTCATCATGTTAATTCGCAGCAAAAAATCACGAACAGGCAGCCATGATGGGTGCAACGGCCCACTTGGCCCCCCTATCTGGGTAGCTGATGGCAAGGCCGGTGCCCACCTCTTGAGATCTCCAGATCAATCCAGCACACTGACCAGGCTTTGGAAGCAAAAAAACATAAGGATATTCAATGAAAAGGACACTCATTGCCAGCACGGTTGCCGCCCTGCTCGCGTTACCGACTCTGGCGGCTAACGTGCCTGCCGGCACCCAGCTGCTACCCGGCGATCAACAAATCTTCGTGCGCAACATAGGTTCAGAGCCCGCCTCCATCGATCCCCAGATGGTGGAAGAGAGCTCTGGCAGCGACATCGTCAACGACCTGTTCGAGGGTCTTTACACCCTGGATGGCGACGGCAAGCTGCAAGCAGCCGGGGCGCTTGGCTATGAACTCGACAGCACAGGTACCGTCTACACCTTCAAGCTGAGACCTGAGGCCAAATGGTCCAACGGCGAGCCGGTGACGGCGGCGGATTATGTCTATGGCTGGCAACGGGCGGCGGATCCCAGAAACGCCTCCAACTATGCCTGGTTCATCGAGCTGACCGGCGTCACCAACGCCAGCGACGTGGTGCAGGGTAAAAAAAGCCCGGATGCCCTCGGCATCAAGGCCCTCGATACGCACACCCTGCAGATCACCCTGAACAATCCTGTGCCCTTCTTTCTGAAGACGCTCTCCCACTACACCACCTTCCCCGCGCCCAAGGCGACCATAGAGAAGTTTGGTCATGAGTGGGTCAAGCCGGGCAACATCGTCTCCAACGGCGCTTTTATGCTCAAGGAGTGGACCCCCAACGAGCGCCTCATCGCAGAGCGCAATCCCCTCTACTGGGATAACCAGAACACAGTGCTCAACAAGGTGCTCTATCTGGAGATAGTCTCCGACACCGCCGCCTACAACCGCTATCGCGCAGGGGAACTGCACTACACGCCCTATCCGCTGGAGCAGTACAAGCAGCTCAAGACCCAAAGCCCGGAGGAGCTTGTCAACGCCCCCATGCTCGCCACCTATTACTATGTGTTCAACACCCAGCGCAAACCGTTCGACAACCCCAAGGTGCGCAAGGCGCTCTCGCTTGCTATTGACAGAGACACCATCACCGAGAAGATCCTGGGACAAGGTCAGCTCTCCGCCTTCAGCCTTACCCCGCCGAGCGTGGACGGTTTCGAGCTCAAGCGCCCTGCCAGCGAGTTGCTGAGCAAGGAGGAGAGGATCAAACAGGCGAAAGCATTGCTGAACGAGGCCGGATACGGCCCGGGCAAGCCGCTGGATGTGGACATCCTCTACAACACCAACGAAAGCCACAAGAAGATAGCCCTGGCCATCTCCTCCATGTGGAAGCGCAACCTGGGGGTTACCGCCAAGCTCAACAACATGGAGTGGAAGACAATGGTGTCCGCGCTCAATGAGGGGGATTTTACCGTCAGTCGCTACTCGTGGAACGGGGATTACAACGATGCCTCGACCTTCCTCGACATCATGACCTCCAGCAGCAGCGCCAACAGCGGCAAGTGGTTCAACAAACAGTATGATGCCCTGCTGGCGAAGGCTCATGACTCCAAGGATCCGGCCGAGCGCAACCGCCTCTATCAAGAGGCCGAGGCGCTGATCGACCAAGAGGCCCCCATCGCCCCCGTCTACTTCTATGTCAAGTCACGGCTGCTCAAGCCCAATATCAAGGGCTATCCCTATCAGAACCCGCAAGACGTGGTTTATTCGAAAGACCTCTATCTCACCGCACAGTAACGCCCTGACCCCCTAAACAGAAAGACCGCCTCGAAGGCGGTCTTTTTTCAATCTTCCCGACAGCTCGCCAGTGCCACCCTGGCCCGACGACGCAGCACCACAGGCTGCACCAGCAGTTGCGCCAGCAATACCCCAAGCAGGGTCATGCCACCACCGATCAGGTGATAGCTGGTCAGCGTTTCCCCCAGCCAGCTGATGGCCAGTGCCGCCGTCATCACTGGCAGCAGATTCATGAAGATGGCGGTGCGGCTTGCCCCCAGCAGGGCTATGCCCTGCATCCAGAGCCAGGGTGACAAGGCCGAGGTAGGGATACCTGCGTAGAGGATGAGCCAGAGCGCGCGGCCATCTGGCCACTGCCCGTCCACCAGCAGGTAAAACGGGGTGAGAAACAGCAGGCTGCACAGCACCTGGCCGTAGAGCATGGACCAGTTGTCCAGCCCCAGATCCCACTTCTTGAGCAGCACGCTGTAGAGCGCATAGGCGCCCGCCGAGAGCAGCATGTAGACAGAGCCGATATGAATGCCCTGGGTAAACAGACGGGACGGATCCCCCTGTCCCAGCAAGATGGTCAGCCCCAGAATGGAGATAAGCCCACCGAGCAGAGCCCCCCAGGTGGGACGCTCACGCAGCAGCCAGATACTGAGCAGTACCGTCATCAGCGGTGTCAGCCCCATCATCAGACCTATCTCCGTGGCTCCCAGGGTTTGCGCCGCGTAGTACCCCAGGGTCTGGTTCAGCACCATGCCGAGCAGGGCCAACGCCGCCAGTTGATAAAAGCCGGCCCGCAGTTTGGCGCGATCCCGCCAGGCGCGGTGTGCGAGGAAAGGCGTCAAGATGATGGCGGCCACCATCCAGCGCGACCAGGCCAGTGCCGCGGGTGAAAGCAATCCAACCGCCAGCTTGCTGACAATGGCATTGCCAGACCAGATGGCCATGCAGGAGAAGGGAAACAAAAAGGCAAGAGGCATAACGCTGTCCACAGAAACGATCCGGTATTTCAGGCGGGAGTATAAGGGGGCAAACAGGATTCGCAAGCACAGCCAGGCCTTGCGAATGCGGGTGACGTTGAACCGAGATCGAACTGAGCCAATTCGACCATGTCAGGGCTGAAAACAATCATGCCCGCACAGTGGCGGGCATGAAGCGGCTGGATGGGATGGCACAGAACTTATGCCGCATCCATGTGCAGTCTGGAGATCATCTCATTGACCTCGACCACGGTCTGGCGGTGGGGTATGTCAGCTGGTGTTGGCATCATCAGCAAGCCTGACTGGAAATCAAAACGCCCCCTGCCGTGGATATAAATCCGCCCCTTGAAGAAGGTTTTGACATGTTTTGCCACCATCAGTGGCAGGTACTTCTTGAACACTCTCATCGTTTGCAACCTCTTGCAGTTGTATCCGTATGACAGCAGCTTCTGCGAAATAATTCCGTAAATTCTTTATAAAAATCCGGAAAAATCGCAACTCTCTTCCCCAAAAAACCAATCTATAACTTTTTATTAACTTTTAACGTATTGTATGTGGTCCTTCTAGCCAGAGCAATACCCCCTTGCCATCTTGCCATTCGATACAGGCCATGCCTGACGTGGCAAACATGGGGGCACCTGCCGCCGGGCAGAGGCTCTGCACCAGATAACCCACCAGTGGCAGGTGGCTGACCATCAAAATATGGTCATGTGTTGCCGCCAACGCAGTGAGATAGCTTGCGACAAAAGCAGGATCCCCATAGGGAGTGATCTCCTTGCTCTCTTCGACCCTGGTGGCCTTGGGCAATGCACTGCATATGCTCTGCCAGGTTTGTCTGGCGCGCAGATAATTGCTGTGGACAACCAAATCCAGTACCCCGTCCAGTTGGGGTGCCAGCCAACTGGCCATGTGAATGGACTCTTCAATTCCCTGCTCGGTCAGTGGACGCTGTTCATCTGTTTTCGCATTCATGCCAGCCTGGCCATGACGCATGATGTAGATTTTCATTACAACCTCGCCCAACGGGCCTGTTTTGATAGCGGGGGGATCTTACCCCGCCATGCCGGGGGAAACAATTGCGCTACCTCTCAGAAAAGGGTTTGCCTCACTGGATAGCGGGGTCGATAATCATGTTTAAATTCAAATAAATCCAACATGAGTCACGCGCCAATGAGCCCATATGCCAGCCCTAATGACCATCGGCAATACCACTATCTGGAGCTGGCAAACCGGCTCAGGGTCTTGTTGATCTGCGATCCCGACACCGACAAGTCTGCCGCTTCCCTGGCAGTCAACACCGGTCATTTCGACGATCCGGCTGATCGGCAGGGGATGGCTCATTTCCTTGAGCATATGCTGTTCCTTGGTACCCGCACTTATCCCAAGCCTGGTGAGTACCAGCAATTTATGAGCCGTCATGGCGGCAGCAACAATGCCTGGACCGGCACCGAGTTCACCAACTTCTTTTTCGAGATAGACACCGGCTTCTTCGAGGCCGGTCTCGACCGTTTTTCCCAGTTCTTCATCTGCCCCACTTTCACCCCCGAGTGGGTGGATAAAGAGCGCAATGCGGTCGACTCCGAATACCGCCTCAAGCTGCAGGACGATGTGCGCCGCAGCTACCAGGTACATAAAGAGACGGTCAATCCGGCCCACCCTTTCTCCAAGTTCTCGGTCGGCAACCTGGATACCCTGGCGGATCTGCCCGGCCGGGATCTGCGCGCCGATCTCATCCGATTCTACGAATCTCACTACAGCGCGGATCGCATGGCGCTGGTGATGATCTCGCCTGAATCCATAAAGACCCAGATTGACTGGTGCGATCGCTTTTTCGCTCCCATTTTGAATCGCAATTTGGGAATACCGGCCCTGACGGTTCCTCTCTATCGCATCGACGACCTCGGTATCCGCATCCGCATCAATCCGGTCAAGGAGACCCGCAAGCTGGCGCTGACCTTTCCGCTGCCCAATGTGGATGAGTTTTATGACAAAAAACCCCTCACCTTCCTGAGCCACCTCATCGGCTATGAAGGGGATGGCAGCCTGCTCTCCTTGCTGAAAGCAAAAGGCTGGGTCAACCAGCTCTCCGCCGGAGGCGGCATCAGCGGTGCCAACTTCAAGGATTTCGGGGTGAGCTTTGGCCTCACGCCGCTCGGGCTCGAACACGTCAACGAGATAGTCGCCGCCCTGTTCGGCTATCTGAAACTCATCGAGCGTGGCGGGGTAGAAAGCTGGCGCTACGAAGAGAAGCGTACCGTGCTTGAGTCGGCGTTCCGCTTTCAGGAGCGGGGCCGTGCCCTCGACACCGTTTCCGGCCTGGTGTTGAACCTGTTCAGCTACACGCCCGAGGATCTGCTCTACGGCGATTACATGATGCGCGAATACGACGAGGCGCTGATCCGCCGCCTGCTCGCCAAGCTCACGCCACACAACCTGCGCATGACCATCACGGCGCCGGAGCTGGCCACGGATCACCTGGCCCGCTGGTATCAGACCCCCTATGGCGTCGACATCATCACGGAGGCGGAAAAGATCCACTGGCAGCAGAGCGAACCTGATCCGGCCCTCACCCTGCCCTTGCCGAACCCTTTTATCAGCAACCGGCTCGATCCGCGCCAGCCAGCACTGCAGGCCGACATGCCCGCTTGCATCATCGACAGACCTGGGTTTCGGCTCTGGCATCTGCACGAGCATCAGTTCAGCGTGCCCAAGGGCAACCTCTATATCTCGATCGACAGCGAGCACGCGGTCAAAAGCCCGCGCCACATCGCCATGGCACGGCTTGCGGTGGAACTGCTCACGGATCACCTCAACGCCCTCACCTACCCGGCTGAGCTGGCGGGGCTGGGCTACCAGATCTATGCCCATCAGGGCGGCTTTACCATCAACCTGAGCGGCTTTGCCGACAAGCAACCCCTGCTGCTCGACATGATCCTCGGCAACCGCACCCTGGGCTATCCGGATCCGGGCCGTTTCGCCGAGATAAAAGAGCAGCTCATCCGCAACTGGGACAACCAGTCCAAGGCGCGACCCATCTCCCAGCTGTTCAACCAGCTCACCAGTTTGCTGCAACCAAACAACCCGCCGTTCGAGCAGTTGCTGCGCCATCTGCGCACCGTGGAACTTGGCGAGATGCCGGCGTTTGTCGCCCAGCTGTTCGGGGAGGTACACATAGAGGCGCTGGTTCATGGTGACTGGAATGCCGCCGAGGCGCTCGAACTGGCCGCCCTGCTGGAGCGCCACCTTGGCACCCACAGCCAGCCCAGTGCCGAGACCCGCCGCCCGCTCATCTCCATTCAAAACAGGGGCACCCTCATTCGTGAGCAGGGTTGTGAACACGAAGACTCGGCACTGCTGGTCTACTACCAGTCCCGCACCACCCGGGCGCGGGATCTCGCCTGCTTCACCCTGGCTAATCACATAATGTCGTCCACCTTCTTCCACGAGCTGCGCACGCGCCAGCAGCTGGGGTACGTGGTGGGTGCCGGCAACCTGCCCCTCAACCGT
>Ga0115550_1003303_pt1 | contig 10538 bp, 6 predicted proteins | sample COGITO_mtgs_1005_FD_87177 | JGI IMG/M metagenome (GOLD analysis project Ga0115550, IMG submission 87177) | Pelagic marine microbial communities from North Sea - COGITO_mtgs_100511 | ecosystem: Environmental > Aquatic > Marine > Epipelagic | place: Germany:Helgoland, sampling site Kabeltonne... | reverse complement strand
GATTGAAGATTGGCCACAAGACATCGGAGGAAAACCCAATTTCAGTTGGGTTGAAAACATGCCGGCCTTCGTGCCAATCATGTTTGAATTGACCGTATTTTTTGCAGCGCATTTGATGGTCATCACCTTCTATATGCGAAGTAGAATTTGGCCTTTCAAAGAAGCTGAAAATCCAGATGTAAGAACCACAGACGACCATTTTTTGATGGAAATCTCTGTGCATGACAACGAAAAAGAATTGACCGCTCTGTTGCAAGAAACAGGAGCAGTAGAAATAAACGTAATTGATAAGCACTAAGCGCATGATGAATCGTATCCTTAAGCAAGCAATCTTTCTGTCGATCGCAGTGACCGCCATCTCATGTGGTGACAAAACAAAACGACAGCTGCAATACATGCCAGACATGTACCAAGCACTACCTCACGAGACTTATTCGGAAAATGAATTGTACGAAAATGGACAATCCGCACAGAAACCCGTGGCCGGAACCATCTCGAGAGGAGACGTTCCTTACGAGTACCCAAACACAAATGAGGGCTACGAAGCCGCTAAAAAGGAATTCAAATCCCCTTTGACAGCTTATACCCTTAACAGTAAAAAAGGAGAAGCACTCTACGGAATATATTGCGTGGTATGCCATGGTAAAAAGGGAGACGGACAAGGCCCCCTTGTAAAAAATGAAAAATTCTTAGGAATCCCCAATTACAAAGACAGAGACATCACCGAAGGAAGCATCTACCACGTATTGATGTACGGAAGAAACTTGATGGGGTCGCACTCAGGTCAATTGACCATTGAAGAACGTTGGCAAGTAATCAACCACGTTCAAAAACTAAGAAACGATTTATTGAAATAAAAAGAACTAGTCGCGGGAGTTGAAGCCAACACTTCCTTCCCAACACTCAAAACGAACAAACATGTATCAGTTTTCAGGCAAATTAAAAACAATCGCATTGGCATTAATGGTGGTAGGAGCCCTAGGAGTAATTTCCGGATTTTTGACCACACCTAGTTCCGTAGCAGAAGTCAAAGAACAATTGCACAATGCACACCAAGCACATGGGGCACACGGAGCTCCTGCACACCACGAAGAGCAGGTAGCAGGACACAGTTCAGAAGCTTCACACGAAGCACATACAGCACAGGAAGAAAACAGCCACCACGACGAAGTATCTGAAGAAGATGCACATGCAGCACACGTCTTTCACCAACTAAAAAACAGACCTTGGGCAGCATTTTATGCCGCATTGTTCTTTTTCTTTTTGGTCACTGTCGGTGTTTTGGCCTTCAATGCCATTCAAAGAGTTGCGCAGGCAGGCTGGTCCATTGTTCTCTTTAGAGTCATGGAAGGGATTTCTGGAAACCTCTTGCCGGTTACCTTAATTTTACTGGTATTCTTATTGTTGGGATCTGCCCACGTACACCACTTATTTGTCTGGATGGCAGACGGAACAGTAGATCCGACAAGTCCAAACTACGACGCTATCATTGACGGAAAAAGCTGGTGGCTAAACGTTCCCGGATGGTCGATCAGAGCGATTGTATACATCACCGGATGGAACCTCTACAGACACTGGTCTCGAAAAAGATCTTTGGCTCAAGACAACGCCAAAGATTTGGTAAACTACAAGAAAAACTTTAAGATGTCTGTCTTGTTTTTGCTGTTCTTCCTATTTACAGAATCCATGATGTCTTGGGATTGGATCATGTCTTTGGACCCACACTGGTTCAGCACACTTTTTGGATGGTACATTTTTGCCACCATGCTCGTATCCTCAGTGACCGCCATTGCCATCGTAACCATCTATTTGCAATCCAAAGGCCACCTGCCGTTTGTAAACAACAGCCACATTCATGATTTGGCAAAATTCATGTTTGGATTCAGCGTTTTTTGGACCTATTTGTGGTTCTCACAATTCATGTTGATCTGGTATGCAGACATGCCCGAAGAAACAACGTATTTTGTTCAACGCTTCGAGGAGTACAAATTGCCTTTTCTCTTGTTGGTTGTCATGAATTTTATCTTCCCGATATTGCTCTTGATCAACAGTGATTACAAGCGCATCCCTCACTTTGTAATTGGAGGAGGAATCGTAATCTTACTCGGACACTACATGGATGTATTCATCATGATCATGCCAGGAACAGTAGGAGACCAATGGTTCTTCGGAATCCCTGAAATCGGAGCCTTGTTGTTTTTCTTAGGAATGTTTATCTACACGGTATTTACAAGCCTCTCAAAAGCGCCTTTGTTGGCAAAAGGAAACCCATTCTTACATGAAAGCGAAACCTTCCAATATTAATAAGACACACAAACTAATTCACAAAAATAAATAGAACATATGCTAGCTTTATTTTACATTTTTATAGCTGTCGCAGTAGGCCTTGGAATCTGGCAACTGAATCGTTTGTCAAGTTACAAACAAGTAATTTTGAAAAACGACAAGGGAGAACCCGTAAACGCCATTGCAAAAAGCGAAGAAAATCCTGTAGCTACTGAAAAAGACAACGACATTCACGGAAAATTCTTTTTAATCTTTTTGATTGGATTCTACCTTTTGATGACTTATTGTTTGTTTTTTATGAACGACATCATGTTGCCCGAATCCGCTTCAATAGAGGGAGAAAATGACGACAATTTATTTTTAATCACCTTTATCTTGATTGGAGTTGTGCAATTTGCCACTCAATTTTTACTCTTCTATTTCTCGTTCAAATACAGAGGAATCAACAACAGAAAAGCTCTCTTTTATGCTGACAGTCACAAGCTAGAATTGATTTGGACGACCATTCCTACCATCGTATTGACTGCTTTGATCGGCTACGGATTGTACACTTGGAATGATGTGATGGACCTCTCTGATTCAGAAAACCCTTTGGTCATTGAAGTATACGCACAACAATTCAACTGGCAAGCGCGCTATGCAGGGGCTGACAACACTTTGGGACGTGGAAACGTTCGCAACATCAAAGGCATCAACACCATTGGAATCGACATGACAGATGCCAATTCAGCGGATGACATTCCCGTTCGTGAACTGCACTTGCCCAAAGGAAGAAAAATTGTCTTTAAATTTAGATCTCAAGACGTATTGCATTCTGCATACATGCCCCACTTTAGAGCGCAGATGAACTGTGTTCCTGGGATGGTGACTGAATTCGGATTTACCCCCAAATTTACCACCCAAGAAATGCGTGTTCAAGAAGAAACCGTCCGAAAAGTGAACGGCATCAACAAACTTCGAAAAGCAAAAGGAGAAGATCCTTATGAATTTGAATACCTCCTGTTGTGTAACAAAATTTGCGGAGCCTCTCACTACAACATGCAAATGAAAATAGTCGTGGAAGAAGAAGCCGATTTTTACAGCTGGTTGAAACAACAAAAAACAATTACCGAATTGGTCAACTAAACGTTAATCAAACCCGTTTAAGAGTTATAAATAATTAATTTGCACTGCCTTTCAATCTAGGAGAAGGGAACTATTAAAACAAAATACATTATGTCAGAGCACCACCATAAAGAAACTTTTGTTACCAAATACATTTTTAGTCAAGATCACAAAATGATTTCCAAGCAATTTTTGGTTACAGGAATCATTATGGGGGTCATCGGCGTTTTTATGTCCATGTTATTCCGTTTGCAAATTGCATGGCCGGAACGTTCTTTTTCAATCATTGAAGCATTTTTAGGGCACCACCAGACAGATGGGGTAATGGATCCGGACATGTACTTGGCATTGGTGACCATTCACGGTACCATCATGGTCTTTTTTGTATTGACAGCAGGACTGAGTGGTACGTTTAGTAACTTATTGATTCCCTTGCAGATTGGAGCCCGTGATATGGCTTCTGGTTTTATGAACATGATTTCCTACTGGTTGTTCTTTATCTCCAGTGTGGTCATGGTCATTTCTTTGTTTGTTGAAGCAGGACCTGCCTCTGCAGGTTGGACCATCTACCCTCCTTTGAGCGCCTTGCCACAAGCCATCCCCGGTTCAGGACTGGGAATGACGCTTTGGTTGGTGTCCATGGCCATTTTTGTTGCATCTTCCTTGATTGGTTCTTTGAATTACATCGTAACCATATTGAATTTGCGTACCAAAGGGATGAAAATGACGCGGTTGCCTTTGACCATGTGGGCCTTTTTCATCACAGCCATTATCGGAGTGGTTTCATTTCCAGTACTCTTGTCAGCAGCCTTGTTGTTGATTTTTGACCGAAGTTTTGGAACCTCCTTTTACCTTTCAGATATTTTTATCAGCGGCGAAGTACTGCATTACCAAGGGGGCTCACCCGTCTTGTTTGAACACCTTTTTTGGTTCTTGGGTCACCCTGAGGTATACATCGTATTGCTTCCTGCTTTGGGCATCACTTCAGAAGTCATTGCCACCAATTCGCGCAAGCCAATTTTTGGTTACCGTGCCATGGTCGGGTCTATCATGGCCATCGCATTTTTGTCCACCATCGTTTGGGGACACCACATGTTTATCTCTGGAATGAATCCTTTCTTGGGGTCGGTATTTACTTTTACCACCTTGTTGATTGCCATTCCATCGGCAGTAAAAGCCTTTAATTACATCACTACCTTGTGGAAAGGAAACTTGCAGATGAATCCTGCCATGTTGTTCTCCATCGGTTTGGTCTCTACCTTTATTACTGGTGGTTTGACAGGAATAGTTTTAGGAGACAGTGCATTGGACATCAACGTACACGACACCTACTTTGTGGTCGCTCACTTTCACTTGGTGATGGGCGTCTCTGCCATTTATGGAATGTACGCAGGAATCTACCACTGGTTCCCTAAAATGTACGGAAGAATGATGGACAAGACTTTAGGCTACTGGCATTTCTGGATTACTGCAATCGCAGCTTATGGAGTCTTTTTCCCAATGCACTTTATCGGTTTGGCAGGATTGCCCAGACGTTACTATTCAAACACAGCATTTCCGCTCTTTGAAGATTTGGCAGATGTAAATATCGTAATCACCTTGTTTGCCATCCTTGGAGGTTTGGCACAAATTATTTTCTTGATCAACTTCTTCCTCAGTATTTACAGAGGAAAAAAAGCGACACAAAATCCATGGAATTCTACGACTTTGGAGTGGACCACTCCTGTAGAAGGAATCCACGGAAACTGGCCTGGAAAAATACCTTCTGTAGAACGCTGGGCATACGATTATAGCAAACCGGGTTACGAAGAAGATTTTGTCCCTCAAAATGTCCCCTTAAAAGAAGGGGAAGAGGAGTCTTAAATTTCCTTAGTTCCAAAATCAACAAAACAAAACACCCATCAAGAAAGAATCTCTGATGGGTGTTTTGTTTTGGATTGCTGGGCTTGTAAGAAAAGAAACACTAAGAAAACCCTTTTGGAAGACCAACTATATTTCTTACAACACATCCGGCAACCTCTTTTTTCCCTATCTTCGTAACACCTAAGTAGGAGTGCCGTATGAACGAACATTTAAATCCTGAGAATTCCGATCTTTCTAATGAAGAAATAGACGTTGAAAAGAAACTACGTCCGCTTTCTTTTGATGACTTTACAGGCCAAGAACAAGCGTTGGAAAATCTTAAAATTTTTGTAGAGGCCGCCAATCGAAGAGGAGAAGCCCTAGACCACACGTTGTTTCACGGCCCTCCAGGTTTGGGGAAAACAACCTTGGCCAACATATTGGCAAACGAATTGAGTGTCGGAATCAAAGTGACCTCTGGACCTGTTTTGGACAAGCCAGGCGACCTTGCGGGTCTCTTGACAGGCTTGGATGAGCGCGATGTATTGTTTATCGATGAAATCCATCGATTGAGTCCCGTCGTAGAAGAATACCTCTACTCCGCAATGGAAGACTACAAAATCGATATCATGATTGAGTCGGGGCCCAATGCGCGTACGGTGCAGTTGAACTTAGAGCCTTTTACCTTGATTGGCGCCACCACCCGCTCCGGAATGTTGACCGCTCCGATGCGTGCGCGTTTTGGGATCAGCAGCCGTTTGGAATACTACAAAACCGATTTGCTGACCACCATTGTACAGCGAAGTGCTTCCATCTTAAAAACACCCATTTCCATGGAAGCGGCTATCGAAATAGCGGGAAGAAGTCGTGGGACACCAAGAATTGCAAATGCCCTGTTGCGTCGGGTACGTGATTTTGCTGAAATCAAAGGAAACGGCTCCATCACCATCGAAATTGCCAAATACGGTTTGGAAGCCTTGCATGTAGATGCTCATGGATTGGACGAAATGGACAATAAAATTTTGACCACCATCATCGACAAATTCAAAGGCGGTCCTGTAGGGATTTCAACATTGGCCACAGCGGTCAGTGAAAATTCGGAAACTCTTGAAGAGGTCTACGAACCTTTCTTGATCCAACAAGGCTTTATCATGCGCACACCCAGAGGGAGAGAAGTGACAGAATTGGCCTACAAACACTTGGGCAAGACCCCAGGAAAAAATCAAGCAGAATTGTTTTAAACAACGATTTTAAAATGAAAAAATACCTTCCCATTTTACAATGGTTCCCGAAGCTTACAAAGCGTTCCATACGAAAGGACGCCATCGCAGGAACGATTGTAGGAATCGTTCTGATTCCTCAAGGAATTGCCTATGCCTTGATTGCCGGATTGCCACCGATTTATGGACTCTATACAGCCTTGGTGCCCCAGTTGGTCTATGCGGTCTTGGGAACTTCATCAAAAATTGCCATTGGACCTGTCGCGACAGACTCTTTGATTGTAGCGGCTGCCATCGCAAGTCTGTCGGTGACAGGTCCAGAAAATAGCATTGCCATCGCACTTACTTTGGCATGTGCCGTAGGCGTTTTGCAGCTGCTTATGGGATTTTTTAAACTCGGATTTGTCATCAATTTCTTGTCCAAACCCGTTATCAGTGGTTTTATTTCGGCAGCAGCCATTATCATTGCACTCAGTCAGCTTCGAAATTTTTTTGGGATTTCCATCCCGCGGAGCAATCGAATTTACGAATTGCTGCTCCTCTTTTTTCAACACCTCTCTGAGATCCACCTTCCAACTTTTGCAATCGGAGCTAGTGCCATCCTTTTGATGTTGCTCTTAAAAAAAATAAACAAAAACATTCCCTCTCCTCTTTTTGTGGTGTTTTTAGGCATTGTTCTCATGAAGTATGCCAACTTTTGGCTTGCAGATGTCGCCATCGTCAAAGAAATTCCGAGGGGTTTGCCTGCTTTTGGCTTGCCAAACATAGCGCTTTCTCAAATTTCGGAAATCTTACCCATCGCTTTGACCCTTGCCATGATTGGGTTTTTGGAAACTGTCTCCATCGGAAAATCATTTGAAAGCCCCAAAGATCCAGTGTCCATTAATGCCAACCAGGAATTGATTGCCTTGGGTTTTGCGAATCTGTTGGGTTCTTTTTTCAAGGCCTATCCTGCGGCTTCCAGTTTTTCCAGATCCTCCATCAACAAGAATTCAGGAGCACAAACAAATTTAACAGCCTTCTTTTCGGTAGGGGTGGTCTCCCTAATTTTGCTGTTTTTCACCCCTGTTTTTTACTACTTGCCGAAAACCGTATTGGCCGCAATCATCATTTTGTCCATCGTTGGGTTGATAGATGTCAAAGAAGCCCTGCGATTGTGGAAAATTAACAAGATTGATTTTTGGATGTTGTTGGTCACCTTTCTAGGGACCCTCTTTCTTGGAATCAAAGAAGGAATCGGAGTAGGGGTAGGCCTCTCCTTGCTCATGGTTATTTTTAGGACCTCCAAGCCCCATATTGCTGTTTTGGGACGCATTCCAAACACCAATTTTTTTAGAAACAGCGAACGCTTCAAAGACGTTGAGGTGCACAAAGAGGTACTGATTCTCAGGTTTGATTCACATCTGTATTTTGCAAACACCAACTATTTTAGAGAACAGTTGGACCTCTTGTCCAAAGAAAAAGGGACAGATTTGAAGCTGATCGTCATCGATGGCGAATGCATCAACGGCTTGGATAGTACGGGGGCGGCTATGTGGAACGAACGCATTGATTACTATGCGCTAAAAGGCATCCAAATTCATTTTACAAATATCAAAGGGCCTGTTAGAGATGCGATGACCAAAGCCGGAATCATTTCCAAAATAGGCATTGAAAATTGTTTTATGAGCAACCTTGGTGCACTCGATTTTTATGAGACCGGTAACCGAGAAAGCCAGAAGAAATTGTCTTCTTACATAGAACAATCTAATAACTGATTCCTCAGACATCCCTTTTTATTACAACTTTTTTTTGGTTGGATGCTGCGCAGTACCTCAGAACTTTTCATCGAGCAAACTTTCAACTCTCACTTAAGAACAGTACTTTTGCTTTTTAACAAAAACACGTAGTTTTGAGAATTCAAAACCCCTTTTAGCACGCGAATGGAATACAATTTCAATGAGATCGAAGCCAAATGGCAAAAATACTGGGCAGACAACCAGACATTCAAAGCCGTTGATGGCAGTACCCTCCCCAAGTACTATGTTTTGGACATGTTTCCCTATCCTTCTGGAGCAGGACTGCATGTGGGACACCCATTGGGCTACATCGCTTCGGACATCTATGCGCGCTACAAACGCCACCAAGGCTTCAACGTATTGCACCCACAAGGCTACGATTCATTTGGATTGCCAGCCGAACAATACGCCATACAAACCGGACAACACCCAGCATTGACTACGGAAGCCAACATTGCTACCTACAGAAGACAACTCGACAAAATCGGTTTTTCTTTCGATTGGTCACGAGAAGTGCGCACGTCAAATCCTGAGTACTACAAATGGACCCAATGGATTTTTATCCAACTTTTTGACTCCTGGTACAACAAAGACACTGACAAAGCCGAGGACATCAAAACACTGGTTTCCAAATTTAAGAAAGCTGGAAATGCAGGGGTTCGCGCTGTTGCTGATGAAGACATCGCTGTTTTTACAGCCGAACAATGGAAAGGCTATCCCAAAGAACAGCAAGAATCCATTTTGTTGCAGTACCGTTTGACCTATTTGTCAGAGACAGAGGTCAATTGGTGTCCTGAATTAGGTACGGTTTTGGCAAACGACGAAATTATCAACGGGCTTTCTGAAAGAGGAGGGCACCCGGTAATTCGCAAAAAAATGACCCAATGGAGCATGCGCATTTCAGCCTATGCACAACGCTTGTTGGACGGACTTCAAAATATTGATTGGCCACAGTCTTTAAAAGATGCACAAACCAATTGGATTGGGCGTTCTCAGGGAGCTAGTGTCCGTTTTCAAGTGCTTTTGCCAACACAAGCGGAAGGCAAGACCTCCAAAATGTCTTTCAAAGAATTGGAAGCACTCAAAGAGAAAAGAGCCAATCCGACCAAAGCATCCGCTTTGCTATGGACGCGTCTGAAAAAGAAAAAAGCAGCTTCTAAATTTAGAGCCAACTATACGCTTGGCAATTATCAAGTCGATTTTGTCTGTCTTGCAAAACAAACCATTGTTGAATTTTCAGGAAAAGACACCCAAGCACAACGCAAAGACTATTTTGAAAAAGAAGGGTTTCAAGTGCTGTACATCACATCCAAGGACATTGAAAAAAATGTAACAGATGTGTTGCTGCACATCGAAACCGCTTTGCAATTTCCAAAAACAGTAGCTGTCGACAAGACTGTTCATGTTTCCACAGAAACACCCGAAATAGAGGTCTTTACCACACGGCCTGATACCATTTTTGGGGTCACCTTTATGACTTTGGCACCCGAACACGACTTGGTGGCAAAAATTACCACAGCGTCCCAAAAACAAGCAGTGGAAGCATATGTCAAAGCCACTGCCAAACGCAGTGAACGCGAACGAATGGCCGATGTAAAAACCATTTCAGGAGTGTTTACAGGAGCCTATGCGATCCATCCGTTGACCGGGGATAAAATTCCGATTTGGATTGGAGATTACGTGTTGGCAAGCTACGGAACTGGAGCGGTCATGGCGGTCCCTTGTGGAGACCAAAGAGACTGGGATTTTGCAAAGCATTTTAAGATAGTCATCAAAAATATCTTTAAAGATGTAGACGTTTCTGAAGGGGCTTATGCAGAAAAAGATGCGGTCATTGCCAATTCAGATTTTTTAAACGATTTGAAGGTAAACAAAGCGAGCAAATTGGCCATTTTTGAATTGGAAAAGCGCGGATTTGGAAGTGGAAAAATAAATTACCGTTTGCGAGATGCCGTATTTAGCCGTCAACGCTATTGGGGAGAGCCTTTTCCTGTCTATTACAAAAATGGACTTCCTCAAACAATCGATCCTGCACATTTGCCCATCGTTTTGCCAGAGGTAGAAAAGTACCTGCCCACCAAAGATGGCAAACCGCCTTTGGGCAATGCGACTGAATGGGCATGGGATTCCCGAAATAAAAAAGTGGTTACCAACGAAAAGTTGAAAAACAAAACCGTGTACCCTTTAGAACTCAATACGATGCCGGGTTGGGCAGGGAGTTCCTGGTATTTCAACCGCTATATGGATCCGACCAATGAGGGTGCATTTGTAAGCAAAGAAGCTGCAGAGTACTGGAGAGAAGTCGATT
>Ga0115550_1003300_pt1 | contig 10542 bp, 10 predicted proteins | sample COGITO_mtgs_1005_FD_87177 | JGI IMG/M metagenome (GOLD analysis project Ga0115550, IMG submission 87177) | Pelagic marine microbial communities from North Sea - COGITO_mtgs_100511 | ecosystem: Environmental > Aquatic > Marine > Epipelagic | place: Germany:Helgoland, sampling site Kabeltonne... | reverse complement strand
TGCTCGAAGCCATAGCAGAGAAGCGCTGGGGAACAGACCCACAGTATATTGCGTACCGCGATGCCACTCCGGTGTTGATGTTGCGCAAGCCACGCGGCTAAGGTGACAGGAACCGCGGGCGCTGGTTTTGCCGCGCAAGTAAGGTGGCTTGGCTCTACAAATCTGATGCTAAGAAGACTTTTATTTCCGCGTTTAGACGCGCCATATCCTTAAAGGTATGGTGCGCGCCGGCATTAATTAGTCTTGTTTTATCCATCAGTTCAGCATAACCAAATACGGTCATTCCTGCCGCGACTCCACCTTGAACGCCCAATGGACTGTCTTCAATAACCAGGCACTTTGATGGATCGGTTATGCCCATTTGGTTTGCAGCATACAGGTACACATCAGGAAATGGTTTACCCCTTTTTACTTCGTTTGTACTGTGAAGGAGCCCCTCAAAGTGGTGAAGGAGATTGGTGGAACCTAGGGTAGTTCGCATTTTCTCATGTGAGCCACTTGATGCTACACAGTAGGGGAAGGGAATGTCCGCAATGGCTTTTTCTATGCCGACTACTTTTTCAACGGACGACCTAAGCGCCAGATTAATTTCATCTTTGTATCTTTCTTCCAATCCTTGCGGTGGCTTTTTACCGAGCATAGATTCAACGATATCCATGCATTGACTTGAGGAGTGACCAACAAAGGTTTGAAACATATCTTGTAGGCTAAGCGAGAAGCCGCACTCTTCATTGAGTATTTGTGCGAATACTTGGTTCGCTATACGTTCGCTGTCTACCAGTACACCGTCGCAGTCAAAAATAACTAATTCAAACTCACCCATGGTTTTTAGTCTGTCCCTTATTTTTCCTAAATATAGAATAGAACTCAGGGCTTAGCTCAATGAATATGACATTTGGCAAAGTGTTCGAGAAAAGCCATAAACCCTTTTGCGATCAATCAGGTTCCGCTTATGGATTTATGATTTTCAGGTTAAGCGAAGACTTGTTTGAGCGCAGCGAGTTGTCTGAGTGCTGAAAATCGTAAATCCATGGAATCGATCGCAAAAGAGCTTATGGCTTTTACCCGCAAAGACCCAACCAATGAATAGAATAGCTTAGGCATGACGTTTAAAGAATATCTCGACCTGGTCAAGGGCTTCCGCCGCCTCCGGTAGATCGGGATAAAAGATCGGCCAGACATGGGGCACATTGTCCCACAGCATCAAGCTTGCATCAGTACCCGCCTCAACCGCCTTATTCACATAACGCCGCCCGTCGTCTCGCAGAATCTCACAGTCACTTGCCAGCACCAATATAGGCGGCAGACCGGCTAAATCACCGAGCAGTGGAGAGACCACTGGATCAGAGGCCTTGTGCCCAGCCATATAGCGCCCAGCAAGACCAATCATAAAGCCTGGCACCCAGGCTAAACGCTTGGCCAGTGGCTTTAGGATCACATCGGAGTCAAGATTGCCGACAATACTCGGGCTGACAAAGCGCGCGTCAGTGACCGGCGACAGCGCCAGAGCGGCATTGGGGGAACGGCGTTGGCTATCACGGGCCCATGCCAGCAAGGCCAAGGTAAGGTTGCCACCCGCTGAATCACCTGCAACAAAAACTGCGGTAGGTGCCATCGCATCTGGCCCGTGGGGCCCATTTTCAAGCATCCAGTCGTAGCTGATACGACAGTCCTCAACGCAGTCTAGGCGTTTATTTTCAGGCATCAAGCGGTAATCAATCGCCAGCACAGCACTGTTGGTAATTGCGGATAATTTATCGGTGAGAACCCGATAACCTTTTGCACTGCCGGCCATAAACGCGCCGCCATGGATATACAACAACCGTCGACTGCTATCGGCACCCGGAGCAACCACCCATTCCGCAGGAACGCCCGCGGCATCCACTGGGGTAACGACACTCGAGATTTCGGCTGCGGCAAAGAAGTTGTCCATGGTTTCACGCATAGAGAGAATGCGCTGGGACCAAGGCATTTTTTCAAGACGGCCACTGGCGCCGCGAAGACGCTTATTCAGCGCCTTAACCGCCGCCGCAGAGGCTGCGACGGCAGTGGCATTCCCAGGGCTAAAACGCTGCCCCTGCGGAAGATCATATTTGCTGAGGTTGTCTTTGGTAAGCCAGTAGACCGGCACCAGAAGTGCCAAGCCCGTCAAGATAGTCCCAACAACAATAATCACAAGCTAGAGTAGCTCAACTGATTAAACTTCTTTTGATGGAAGTCGCGATCGCCGAGAGTGACATTGATGGTCATTAGTCGTTTAACGAAGTGACCAATATTCAATTCGTCGGTCAAACCAATACCGCCATGCAACTGAATCGCCTCTTCACCAATCTGCTTGCCCGCTTTAGCCATGGTGGCCTTGAGTGCATGTACCGACTTCAACAATTCACCTTTATCGAGACTGGCATCCGCTGCGCATTCGTTAGCCTGACAGAGGCTGCGATAGAGCATCGACTTAGCCTGCTCACAGGCCATAAACGTATCGACCATGCGGTGCTGCAGAACCTGGAATGAGCCAATTGGCGAACCAAACTGCTGACGGGTTTTTGAGTAATCGACGGTAATACTATTCAGCGTTGCCATAATACCCAGGGCCTCAGCACTCAGCGCCATCAGCATCGACGGCATCACCTGATCGACCAGATCCATGCCCTCCCCAACCGCGTTGAGCAGCTGATCTTCAGCTACCACTACGTTGGCCAGAGTGACTGTGGCAGCACGCTGGCCATCCATCGTCTTGTAGCTCTTTATCGACACTCCATCAGCACGGGCATCGACCATAAACAGGCTCACGCCCTGATGATCAAACTGACCACCGCTAGTGCGAGCACTGACAATAAACTTATCGGCGCTACCACCATTGATCACAACAGTCTTTTCACCGTCGAGACGATAACCGCCATCAGCGGCCACTGCAGTAGTCGCCACATCGGCCAGCTCATAGCGCGACTGACGCTCGGCAAAGGCGAATGAACCCATGCAGCTGCCATCAATCACTGTTGGAATAATCGCTTCTTTAAGGGCGCTGTTGTTGGACGCAGCCAGCAGGCCGCCAAACATAACCACAGTAGAGACGTAGGGCTCAACCACGATGCCTTTACCGAGTTCTTCCATCACTGCGGCTAAATCTTCTACCGTGCCACCAAAACCGCCGTACTCTTCGGCGAAGGGCACTGACAACCAGCCCAGCTCGGCAAAGGTGTTCCAGAAGTCACGGCTGATGCCCTCTTCTGAATTGATAATTTTACGCCTTGTATCAATGTCATATTCGTCACGCACAAACCGCGCAACGCTGTCTTTGATCATGGTCTGTTCTTCTGAAAACTCAAAATTCATTACTGTTACTCCGGAAATCTGTTGGGGCCTAAAGGCCGAGCACGGCTTTGGCAATTACATTGCGCTGCACTTCATTGGAACCACCGTAGATGGTTGCTGCGCGACCATACATATACTTGCTGCGGGCTTCGCCAGCGAAGTCGTGGCCCAGTTCGTCGCCGCTCAGGTCACCTTGAACCGCCTGAAGAGCCCCGCCATAACTGCCGGCCAACTGTAACTGCAACTCGTGAATCGCCTGAGAAATTTCAGTGCCCTTAATTTTCAGTAAAGAGGACTCAGGTCCCGGCATGCCACCACCAGCCATCGAGGCAAATACGCGCAGCTCGGTGTATTCCAGTGCCATCAGTTCCATTTCAATATCTGACAGACGCATTTGGAAGACCGGATCATTGATCATCGCTTCACCGCCATTAACTTCTTCAGTGGCGCGCTGCTTGAGGGTGCGCAGCATACGCTTGGAGTCAGCCACTTCAGCCATTCCGGTACGCTCGTGAGCCAGCAGTGCTTTGGCGTAAGTCCAGCCTTTGTCCTGCTCGCCGATCAGGTTGTCACGGGGAACCAGGACATTTTCAAAGTGCACTTCGTTAAGACTATGCTTGCCATCGATAGTGACGATTGGCTTCACGGTGATACCGGGGGTTTTCATATCGATAAGCAAGAAGCTAATGCCCTGCTGCTTGCGCATATCTTTGGTGGTGCGAACCAGACAGAAAATCCAGTCAGCGTACTGGGCAAAGGTGGTCCAGATCTTGGCACCATTGACCAGATAGTTGTCACCAGCGTACTCGGCAGTGGTGCTCAGTGCGGCCAAATCCGACCCAGCACCCGGCTCAGAGTAACCCTGACACCACCAGTCGTCGCTGGAGAGAATGCGCGGCAAAAAGCGTGCTTTCTGCTCTTCGGTACCAAAGGTGAAAATCACCGGTGCAACCATCTTCAAACCGAAGGGCACTACATCGGGAACACCAGCCGTGCCGCGCTCAGTTTCATAGATAAACTTCTGCGTCGCGCTCCAACCAGAGCCGCCATACTGTGTTGGCCAGCCCGGTGCAATCCAGCCCTTGGCATGCAGTTTCTTCTGCCAATTGACGATCGCCGCTTTGTAGCCTTCACCCTGAACGCCACTCAGCTGCTTAGCAGCATCTGCATCGAACTCTTTGGCGAAAAAAGCACGCACCTCATCTCTGAAGGCAAGATCTTCTGCTGAAAAACTAATATCCATCTGTGTCACTCCCGCTAATGTTATTTTGGCCACAGCTTAGATTGTGGCACTTATTGTGTCAATTAAAAGTACGTTGCTTGTATAGTTTAAAACGGCAACCACTTAACTCTGCTCTCTATCTTATACGCCATTACTGCTAATGCAGTTTAAATAGCCGTGGCACGCTGATAGCCGCCTTCGACTTGTTCCAGACAGTGTGCATGGAATCCACCAGGGCACAATTTTTAAGTTGAGTAAAACCCAGATCTAGAGCTGAAATGAGTTTTGGGTATTTAGGGTGAACCGCCATGCTTAGAGCCCTTCCAAACTAATTAGCGGGCCATCATTGGCAATCGACTTCTGAAAACTAGGCCGCTGTTTAAGGCGTTCGTAGTAGGCCAAGGTATGGGACTTAAAACCACCCTTGAGGCTCAACAGATCGGCAAAATGCAGAGCAAAGCCCACTGAAATATCCGCCAGAGTAAAGCGGTCAGCACAGAGAAACTCGCGGCCATCGCAGAGCGCCAGCTCGACTGAGCGCAGACGTGAGAAGAACCACTTGGTGTAGTCCTCAGCCACCTTGGGCAAACGTGTTGCCTCAGGCTCAAGCACGGTGTACCGCAGCACCAGTGTCTGCGGAAAAGTTAGCGTCGCATCGCTGCGATGCAGCCAATTAAGGTATTCACCATAGGCGGGTTCGCTGGGCATTACGGCGAGATCCGTGGGGCCGTATTTATCCACCAGATACTGACTGATGCCTGTGGATTCGGTCATGCTGACTAGATTATCCGGATCACTGCTATCAGTGAAATACGGCACGGTGCCGATCGGATTGAGTTCGGTATAACCGGGATGCACAAAGCGAGGAGGAAACTGCATAGTCTCCAGCTCAAAATCCAGCCCCATCTCCAGTAGTGTCCAGAGCGGGCGAATCGAGCGTGAACCAACACAATGCCAAAGTTTAAGAGCCATTAGGCTGCCTCATATTTATTATTGTTTTCACTTTCAAGTTCAGCAATTTCGATCAGCAAGTCATCAGTAGCGACCTGATTACCGGTGACGGCGCTGACCTCGATCACGGTGCCATTGATCTCGGCGGTAATTTCATAGTGCATTTTCATGGCTTCCAACACCGCGAGAACCTGGCCTTTAACCACCAGATCTCCGGGGGCGACCAGCACATCCAACAAGAGCCCGTGCATGGGTGCGATCACGCGACCACCACCAACCGTCTCATCGGCCAGCCCATCGAGAATAATCAGATCCTTGAAAAAGGCACTGCGTCCTTCAATGGAGCAATAGAGCTGGCCCTTTTTCGGCGACATATAGGTGGCAGTAACGCCCTTGCCATCCACCAACAACTGGGCGCTAGTATCTTGTAACTCGACCAAGGTGGCCACAAGACTCCGCGACTCGCCAGTATCCATGCCCGTTTCTATGCCCGTTTTTATGTTAGCCACTAGATAGCTGTCATTGCCTTTGGGGCTGATGGCAAGATCGTAAATCAACTCATCAAACTGGTACTGCTTACGGGACACCAGTGGACTGGCACTGGTCCAGTCTTTAAGGTTGTCACTGACACCCAGGGCGCGCTGGAATAGCTGGTTATGCTCGAGGCGCAGCGCCAATACCGCCGCCACTGCAGCGTCGGCAAACTCGGGGACTGGGTTCGCGAGATCCGCCTCGGAGAACTCTTCAGCAATAAAGGCTGTGGTTGCTAAACCCTCAATAAAACGTTGTTTTTCAAGGCACTGTATAAGAAACTTCGTGTTGTTTGGAGATCCGAATAGCACAGTCTCTTTCAGTGCAGCGATAAGGCGCAAACGCGCCACTTCACGGGTCGGACCATAGCCGATTACTTTTGCGACCATCGGATCGTAAAACGGTGAGATCGCCTGACCGCTGCAGATGCCACTATCGATACGTACACCGACGCCGCTAGCCGCCTGCCACAACTCGACTGGCCCGGATGCAGGCAAAAAGTCCTGGCTCGGATCCTCACTGTAGAGGCGCACCTCAATGGCATGTCCTTGCAACAGGATATCGCTCTGCTCTAGCCCCAGCGCCTCGCCCTGAGCCACCGCTATTTGTAACGCGACAAGATCTAGACCAGTAATCAATTCAGTGACTGGGTGTTCCACCTGCAGCCGGGTATTCATTTCGAGAAAATAGAATTCGCCACTATTATCGAGTAAAAATTCAACGGTGCCAGCACCGCGGTAGTTAACCGACTTGGCCGCATCGATTGCCGACTGACCCATCTTTTCACGCAATTCAGGCGTCATAATCGGGCACGGGGCCTCTTCGACTACCTTTTGGTGACGGCGCTGCACCGAGCAATCGCGCTCACCCAAATGCACGGTATTGCCAAAGGTATCGGCAAACACCTGAATTTCCACATGCCGCGGTTGAACAATCGCTTTTTCGAGAATCAACTCGCCGCTGCCAAAGGCACTTTCAGCCTCAGCGCGAGCCAGCTTGATCGCGTTGGCGAGATCAGCCTGATCGTGAACCAGACGCATGCCACGACCACCGCCACCAGCGGCGGCTTTGACCATCAAAGGCAGCGCGATTTTGGCGCCCTCGGTCAACAGCGTCTGGTCTGATTGATCATGGCCTTCATATCCGGGCACGCAGGGAACGCCGGCAGCGATCATCCGGCGCTTGGACTCGGCCTTGTTGCCCATCACATCGATGGCTTCACGGGTCGGTCCGATAAACACTAACCCTGCAGCCTCAACAGCTTCGGCAAAAGCCCCGTTTTCACTGAGAAAGCCATAGCCCGGATGAATTGATTCAGCACCACTCGCCGCGGCAGCTTCAAGGATGCGTTCCGGCACTAGATAGGACTCGCCTACCGGGCCCGGGCCGATGCGCACTGCATCGTCGGCAAGCTGCACATGTGGAGCACCTTCGTCGGCGTCAGAATAGACCGCAATAGTTCGATAACCGAGCGCCTTGGCGGTGCGAATAACTCGACAGGCGATCTCGCCACGGTTGGCAATTAAGATACTGTTAAAGCGATTCATGAATGCAATTCCCGACTGATTATTCGTTAGTTTGGTTGGCCCAAGACGGCTTGCGCTTTTCGACAAACGCGGCGACACCCTCCAACCCTTCTGGACTCAACATGCACTGGGCGAAGCCCTGCGCGGCAAAATCTAATGCCTCGGCGCGCGGTCGACGCAGAGTCTCAAATAAAATACCCTTGGTTACCGCATTGGCGCCCGGGGCACAGGCATTGATATGGCCCAAAATGACGTCACATTGAGCGTCAAGGTCAGCGGCATCAGCCGCAACCCCATGGGCAATGCCCAGCACCACAGCCTCTTCACCCTTAAATTTCGCACCAGTGAGCATAAGACGCCGCGCCTGAGTCAGGCCCACCCGTTCCGTCACAAAGGGGGCAATCTGAGCCGGTGGGATACCGAGACTGGTTTCACTGAGACGGAAGCGCGCATCGGCGGTGACCAACGTGACATCGGCGACACAGGCGAGCCCAAGACCGCCGCCAATCGCCGCACCCTCAACCAGCATAATCACCACCTGGGGCTGCTCATTTATCTTGATCATCAGATCGCCAAAACTGCGGTTGCTCTTCGCCACCTGCGCGGCGCTAATCGCCTGCATATCGGCCTTAAAGCCCTTGATATCGCCACCGGCACAGAACACCCCGCCCTTGCCCCGCAGCACAATGGTGCGAATCGAGCGATCATCGCGAACGGCGTCTAGCACCAGATGGAGCTCGTCAGTCATTTCCTCTGACAGAGCATTTTTCGCTTCGGGGCGATTAAGCCAAATTTTCAGTACCGAGCCTCTGCGCTCAAGGAGCAGGAATTGGGTCTCGGGAAGTTCGAGTTTAGAAGGATCAGACATGATTATCTCGCTCTATTATTTATTCTTATAAACCGCTGGAGACTTTTATTAAGGGCTTTAGTTACAAGCGCGCAACACCAAAGCTATTCGGTCGCACTGTACGGTTGCGCCCTTCACGCACAGTCTCCAGCAACATGCCCAGAGTGCTGCGCATATTGCGCGGGTCGATCATGCCATCATCCATCATATGACCAGAAGTGAAGAAGGCGTCGGACTGGGAATCGAAGATATGCGCCATCATCTGCTCTTGCTGCGCCAGCTGCTCCTCATCGGGCTCCACACCCATGGCTGCGGCCTTGCCACGCGCGACCATCGACATGGTCTTAGCCGCCTGTTCGCCACCCATAACGCCCATGCGTGCATTGGGAAAGGTGTAGAGAAAGTCGGGGTCATAGCCACGCCCACACATGCCGTAATTACCCGCACCAAAGCTGGCGCCGGTCATAAAGGTGATCCGCGGCACATCGATATTGCGCACCGCTTGAATCATTTTCGAGCCGTGCTTAATCATGCCGGCCTGCTCTGATTGGGTACCGACGATATAGCCAGTGGTATTTTGGAAAAACAGCGCCGGAATATTGGCCTGATCGAGCAGCTGTAAAAACTGTGTGACCTTATTCGCGCCCTGTGGATCTATAGGGCCGTTATTGCCGATAATGCCCACTGCCTGGCCATAGATTTCCGCCTGGAGACAGACCGTGGAGACACCGAAGCGAGGCTTAAAATCGAGGAAATCCGAACCGTCGACCACTCGGGCAACCAACTCGCGCATATCGTAGGGCGTGCGATAGTCTGTCGGGATCACACCGGCTAACTCATCGGGATCATAAATCGGTTCAGCAAAGCTGCGCTTGGGAGGCAGCTTGCAGCTGTCATTCCACTGCAAGCGCTGGATTAACTCACGGCAGATTTGAATGCCCTGACCATCGTTCTCCGCCAAATATTCCGCCAGACCAGACACTGTTGCATGCATCTCAGCACCGCCAAGCTCTTCTTCCGTGGCAATCTCCCCTGTCGCAGCTTTCAATAGTGGCGGCCCAGCCAAAAACGCCCGACCTTTGCCTTTAATCGCGATCACATAGTCACTGAGCCCAGGCATATAGGCACCACCGGCAGTGGACGACCCATGCAAAATAGAAATCACCGGAATACCCGCCTTGCTCAGCTTGGCCAGGGCACCAAATAGTGCGCCACCGGCGCTAAAGCCTTCCACGGTGTAATTCATCAGATCACCACCGGCACTCTCCACAAGATGGACAAAGGGTAGCTTTTGCTCAAGTGAGATCTCCTCGGCACGACGCAGTCGATAGCCGCCGGCAGTAGTCAAAGACCCAGCCATAATGCCGCTATCATCCACCACCACAGTGCAGCGCACGCCTGATATAAAGCCTATTCCGGCAATCACTGTAGAGCCAGGAATCGACTTGTCGGGATTTTTCGTATCCACCAGATAACCGGCGAGATTGCCGATTTCAAGAAATGGCATGCCCGGATCCAGCAGTCGCGCCAGACGCTCGCGCGGGGTCAGCTGACCCCGCTTATCAAAGCGCGGCTTGCGCTGCTCAGAAATAGCGCGGCCGCGGCCATTGAGCTCATTGAGCTTGTTGACCAACTCGAGCATCTCGGCGCGCTGGCGCAAAAAGGTCTCGGAACTGGTGTTTATCTTTGAGGCAAATACTGCCATTGGGCTGTCTCCCTATTCTTGTACTGCTTGTTTTTATGCTTATTATTTTTTGGCTGCTGTTATCCACTCGTGGCGATCCGCGTCAATAACCCACTTGGTACGCGATTTCCGCGCTCACTGCAATCTCTGCATCCAGTAACAATTGGCCATAGCCTTTGCCCTGCGAGTCATTGCGCAGACTGGCCATACCACCACCACCGAGCACATCGTGAATCAAAAAGTTAATCCCATTGCAGCCGGGTATGAGGTAGCGTTCAACAGGTCTATCGGCTGCGGATTGAATAAAGTGTGCAAAACGCTCAGCGACAGCCTGCTCGGTTAGGGCCGCGTAAATGTATGGCAGATATTCCGGCTTGCGCGCAATCACACCGATATTGGCTTTGTCACCTTTGTCGCCGCTGCGTGCCCAGGCCAATGCCACAAGCGGCACGTCGACAAGAACATC
>Ga0115550_1003296_pt1 | contig 10551 bp, 6 predicted proteins | sample COGITO_mtgs_1005_FD_87177 | JGI IMG/M metagenome (GOLD analysis project Ga0115550, IMG submission 87177) | Pelagic marine microbial communities from North Sea - COGITO_mtgs_100511 | ecosystem: Environmental > Aquatic > Marine > Epipelagic | place: Germany:Helgoland, sampling site Kabeltonne... | reverse complement strand
TTCTTGAAGAAGTCGATGTCGATCATCGCAAAGCTCAGCGGTTGACCGTCACGCTCGGCGCGAAAGCGTGCATCTTCAAGCAGCTGCAAGGTGTGGGTGTGGTTGTACAGGCCGGTTAGGCTGTCGCGCACCATGCGTGCCTTGAGGTTGCGTGCGCGGGCTGCACGGTTACGTACCGTGGCAATTAGATGGCGCGGTTTGATTGGTTTGGTCAGGAAGTCGTCGCCGCCTTCACTCATCGCATCGAGTTGCTTGTCCAGATCATCCTCGGCCGACAGGTAGATGATCGGTACGCTGACATAACGGTCGTTGTGGCGGATCACCTGAGCCAACTCGGGGCCGTCGCACTCGGGCATGTACATGTCGAGGATGATCAGGTCTGGCTGAAAGTCGGCCAGGTGGCTCATGGCCTGGATGGGCTCGATAAGCGTACGAGTGACGATACCGGCGCTGTTGAGTACGCGCTCGGTGTGCGTGGCTTGAGCCCGCGAGTCGTCGATGATCAGCACCTTATAGGGCTCGTACTGCGAAACGTGGGTCAGCACCTCGATGCGCTCGAACAGGTTCGAGGCGTCGAGGCTGCCGGTGAAGAACTCCTGGCCGCCAGCACGCACGGCAGACAGGCGGGTCATGGTGTCGGTGTCTTCCGGGCTAAAGAACACCAGCGGAATCGGGTGCTCAAGACCTTCTTGTACGCTCTTGGCGAGGAGCAGGCCGCACCCTGGGCCAGAGAAGTCGACTTCCATCAGGATCGCGGCCGGGTGGCGTTCAAGCATGGCGTTGCGAAATGCGTTGGCGCTGTCCAGTGCGATGGCGGTCATACCGAAAAACTCCAGCCGCTGCACCAGTTGCTCGGCGCGCTCCATATGCTGCAGAGCCAGGTATATCGGTTTGCGCAGGGGTGGCAGCACGGTTTGCTCAAAGCGATCGCCGTGGCGTAAGCCGGTGCGTGATAGGCGCTGCAGGAGTTGGTTAAGCTGGCTGATCAGTTCGCTGTTGAGGCGACCACGGTTGTCTGCCACCAGTTGCAGGCAGCTATTGATTTCCCCTGCCAGCTGGCTGTGGTCGGCCTGATCGAAGCGCTCGGCATAGCGCTGCAGCAGCTGCGTCGCTTCGCGCAGTTCGCCCATCCCGGTTTCGTTCCATTCGCTGCGCTGCAGGCGCTGCCAAACCTCCAAAACCTGGCGTGCCTGATTGATCACGCGCTGGGCGAAGTGCTGCTTGAGGCGGTCGCGGCTGGGGTCTTCTTGCTCGATCATGGCCCGATTTCGTTTAGCGCAGCGTTTTGCCGCAGGTGATGGCTTAGTGCTAGCAATGCTAACACCGACATTTTTTTTTGCGAGCACCGTCGATCTATTGGCGTCGGCCTTCTGTCTATAGCATCACATATACGCCATCGGCTTAACCGACGCTAAGTTTGCCGTTCTTCGCTGCGCACTGAGCCGCGCTTCACTTATAGTGCAAGGCAGTTGCGCAACCCTGCTGAGTGGTTGTGGTCAAACGAGCAGCCTCCGATTTGTGTCGTACGGTGGCACGCTTGCTACTTGGGTAAAAAAGGACAATGCCATGCTGGATTGGAAGAACCGAACTGCCGGAGCGTCTGATGGCGCGGCAGGTACCGCCAACACATCGCCGAGCAAATCCACTGGAGGCTGGGCTGTGCGCCTGGTCGGTGGCCTACTGGGCCTGTACCTGCTGCTGGCGTTAGTGATTGGCTGGTACTGGAGTCAGGAGCCGGCACAGTTCTCTGTGCAAGAGCGCGCCGAGGCGGCTTCCCAGGCTCGCGGGCACAAGCTGGTGAATGGCTACACCACCGGCGAGACTCTCAAGCAGGTGGCTAACACCTTGCTCAAGAAGCCGGGTGGCTACCTGTCTAACGATCTCGCGCCGCCTGGTCTGTGGCTCGACAATATGCCGAGCTGGGAGTTTGGCGTGCTGGTGCAGGTGCGCGACATGTCCCGTGCGCTGCGCAAGGACTTCACCCGTTCGCAATCGCAATCCACCGAAGACCCGGATTTGGCCAAGGCCGAACCGCGCTTCCACTTCGACAACAAGAGCTGGGCACTGCCGGCTTCCGAGGCTGAGTATGCCGAGGGTATCAAGTCGCTTGACCGGTACCTTGAGCGCCTGAGCGACCCGAGTAAAGGCAATGCGCAGTTCTACACCCGCGCCGATAACCTCAACAACTGGCTGGGTGATGCGGCGACCCGTCTGGGCTCGTTGTCACAGCGTCTCTCGGCCAGTGTCGGGCGGGTACGCTTGAATACCAACGAGGTCGATCCAGTCCTGGCTGACGGTATGGTGCAGGCCGACTTTGTCGAAGGAGTGGACTACGAAACGCCGTGGTTGCAGATCGACAATGTGTTCTATGAGGCCCGCGGCCAGGCTTGGGCGCTGGCGCACCTGCTGCGTGCGATTGAGGTGGACTTTGCGGATGTGTTGGCCAAGAAAAATGCCACCGTTAGCGTGCGCCAGATCATTCGCGAGCTAGAGGCCGCGCAGGAACCCCTGTGGAGTCCGATGATCCTCAACGGCAGCGGTTATGGCTTGTTGGCTAACCACTCGCTGGTGATGGCCAACTACATCTCGCGGGCCAATGCCGGGTTGATCGACCTGCGTCAGCTGCTGTCGCAAGGCTGATCGGTGGCCTGGTCCGCTGCTGAGGTGGCGCACCGCGCCGCCTCCGATGCTGAACGCATCGCCTGGGTCGACGAACACGATCGTCCGCTCGGCGGTGTGTTGCGCAGCGAGCTGCGCGCACGGCATTTGCTCGGGCGCGGCACCTACATCTTGTTGTTCAACAGCGCCGGCCTGCTCTGTGTGCATCGCCGTACCTTGAGCAAGGCGCTGTATCCCGGTTACTGGGACGTGGCCGCCGGCGGCATGGTGCTCGAAGGCGAGAGCTATGCCGATTCCGCTGCCCGTGAACTGGCTGAAGAGCTGGGTATCGAAGGTGCGCCGCTGGTCGAGCATGCGCATTTTCTCTATGACGCGCCGGAAAGTCGCTTGTGGTGCATGGCCTATTCGGCGGTGTCCGATGCGCCGCTGGTGTTACAGCCGGAAGAGGTGCTGGAAGCGCGCTTTATCTCCATCGAGCAGGCGCTGGACGAGACTCAGCACTTGCCGTATTGCCCTGACTCGCTGGCTGCCTTGCAGCGTTATCTGGGTGCCGTTGCGTAAGCTGGGTTAGCCGTAGGCGTAATCCACCATGCGGGCAGCTAAAGCTGTGTAATTAGACATCCTGCCGTTTTGTCGCTCTGCGCAACCCATCCTACAGTCACAGTCCGGCGAGCCAAACCCACGCCTTTACTGGCTTTGTGCGGGTTTTTTGGACGTTTTGTTCGGCATCTCGCACAGCGTCGCCAATCCACCGATTAATGGCGCATTTTTACCCTTAGCAGCAGCGTTTTTTGCCGTTACACTGCGCCGCCTTCAAGCCTTGGCCATCAGCCAGGGTGCGCTGCCCCTGCCAGAGTGGGGCTTTGCGGCTGATCATTATCAGCCTGTCGCTATCCTGACCCCTACGAGGAAAAGCCGGTGGTCAAGAAAGCTTCGTCACTGTCCGCCTTGAGCGGCTTGGTGTATTCCACCGACAGCGGCCGGCATTGCCCGGACTGCAGTCAGCCAGTGCACGCCTGCATTTGCAAACAGACCCAGATCCCCGAAGGTGATGGCATCGCCCGTGTGCGCCGTGAGACCAAAGGGCGCGGCGGCAAGACGGTGACCAGCATCAGCGGTGTACCCTTGGCCGAAGAGCCGCTCAAGGAGCTTGTGGCTAAGCTTAAGAAGCGCTGCGGTTGCGGCGGTTCGCTGAAAGACGGTGTGATCGAAATTCAGGGCGACCATGTCGAGTTGCTGATCGCCGAGTTGATCAAGCACGGTTTTAAAGCCAAGAAGTCCGGCGGCTGATCCAGTCTTTTCTAAACTTGCCCGGCAGTTGCATTGTCAATTGCCGGGTGACTGTCATTTCCAGACTTTAATCTGTACGCGCCTTGGTCAACCCAAGGCCACCATCGCCAGTAAGGGAGACTTCAATGTCTGCACGACGCACACGCAAAGATGACGGCAGCCAATGGACGGTTGCGGACAGCCGCAGTGTTTATGGCATTCGCCATTGGGGCGCGGGTTACTTCGCGATCAATGACGCGGGTCGCGTTGAGGTCCGTCCGAACGGTCCCGACAGCACGCCTTTCGACCTGTCTGCGCAGATCGATGAGCTGCGCAAGAGTGGCCTGAGTCTGCCGTTGCTGGTGCGTTTTCCCGACATTCTGCAAGACCGCGTGCGCCAGCTCACCGGCGCCTTCGATGCCAACATCGCGCGCCTTGAGTACCAGAGCCAGTACACCGCGTTGTACCCGATCAAGGTCAACCAGCAGGAAGCGGTGGTGGAAAACATCATCGCCACGCAGAACGTTTCGATCGGCCTGGAAGCCGGCTCCAAGCCTGAGCTGATGGCCGTGCTGGCGCTGTCGCCCAAGGGTGGCACCATTGTCTGCAACGGCTATAAGGACCGCGAGTTCATCAAGCTGGCGCTGATGGGGCAGAAACTCGGCCATAACGTATTTATCGTCATCGAAAAAGAATCCGAAGTGCAGCTGGTGATCGAAGAGGCGGCCGAACTCAAGGTCGCCCCTCAGATCGGCCTGCGCGTGCGTTTGTCTTCGCTGGCATCAAGCAAGTGGGCCGATACCGGCGGCGAGAAGTCCAAGTTCGGTTTGTCGGCGGCGCAGTTGCTGTCGGTGGTTGAGCGCTTCCGTGCGGCCAAACTGGATCAGGGCATCCGACTGCTGCACTTCCACATGGGTTCGCAGATCGCCAACCTGGCCGACTATCAGCACGGGTTCAAGGAAGCCATTCGCTACTACGGCGAGCTGCGGGGCCTTGGCCTGCCGGTCGATCACATCGACGTCGGTGGTGGTCTCGGTGTGGATTACGACGGCACCCACTCACGCAATGCCAGCTCGATCAACTACGACATGGACGACTACGCCGGTGTGGTGGTCGGCATGTTGAAAGAGTTCTGCGACGCTCAGGAGCTGCCGCACCCGCACATTTTCTCCGAGAGCGGCCGCTCGCTGACCGCGCACCACGCCATGTTGGTGGTGCAGGTCACTGACGTGGAAAAGCACAACGACGAGGTGCCGGTAGTCGAGGACAAGGCCAGCCTGCCGGAAACCGTGCAGTACCTGGTCGAGCTGCTCGGTCCGACCGACATCGAGATGGTCACCGAGACCTACTGGCGCGCCACCCACTACATGAGTGACATCGCCAGCCAATATGCCGATGGCAAGCTCAGCCTGACCGAGAAGGCCCTTGGCGAGCAGTGCTACTTCGCCGTGTGCCGTCGCCTGTATAACTCGCTGAAGGCGCGTCAGCGTTCGCACCGCCAGGTGCTCGATGAGCTCAACGACAAGCTGGCCGACAAGTACATTTGCAACTTCTCGGTGTTCCAGAGCCTGCCGGACACTTGGGCCATCGGCCAGGTGCTGCCGATCCTGCCACTCAACCGTCTCGACGAAGAGCCGATGCGCCGTGCGGTGCTGCAGGATCTGACCTGCGACTCTGACGGCAAGATCCGTCAGTACGTGGATGAGCAGAGCATCGAAACCAGTTTGCCGGTGCATGAGGTGCGCGAGGGCGAGGACTATCTGCTGGGGATCTTCCTGGTCGGCGCCTATCAGGAAATTCTCGGTGACATGCACAACCTGTTCGGCGACACCGACTCGGTGAACATCTACCAAAACGCCGATGGCAGCGTGTACCACGCCGGTATTGAGACCCACGACACCATCGAAGACATGCTGCGCTACGTGCACCTGTCGCCGGAGGAGTTGATGAACCACTACCGTGACAAGGTCGCCAGCGCCAAGATCAGCCCGCGCGAACGCACCCAGTTCCTCGACGCGCTGCGTTTGGGGTTGACCCGTTCGTCGTACCTCTCCTAATAAGCTCGCGCTGAATACAAAAGGCCCCGCACTGCGGGGCCTTTTGCTATCTGCCGACACTGATCAAGAGCCGTAGCTCGGGTGCAATTCGCGGGCGATTAAGCGCCAGAGCAGTAGGGAGGATGACGCTCTTTTCATCCACCTTCAGGGTGCAATGGGTGGATGGGTGAAGCGTCAACCACCTTACGACTGCCCCAGGCCGAGATGTTTCTGTGGGAGGCGCTTCAGCGGCGAGCTTGCAGTGGTTGTCGTCGCGGCTAAAGCCCCTCCCACTGCATCGATGTCACAGGGTGTCGGGGGCTAACCTTGGCTGTTGTGGGCAACGTTCAAGCCCCCAGCAGGCTTTGCCCGCAGACGCGCAGTACTTGCGCAGTGGCGGCGCCCGAGCCTGGCTGGGCGAACCACGCCACAGCCTCGGCGACGTCCTGCGGCAGGCCGCCTTGACCCATGGAGTTCATGCGGCGGCCGGCTTCGCGGATGGTCAGCGGGATGGCGGCAGTCATCTGGGTTTCGATAAAGCCCGGAGCCACCGCGTTAATGCTGATGCCGCGTTTGCCCAGCGTCGGCGCCCAGGCTTGAGCCAGGCCAATCACGCCGGCCTTGCTGGTTGCGTAGTTGGTCTGGCCCATATTGCCGGCGATGCCGCTGATCGAGGCGATCAACACCACGCGGCCGTTGTCATTCAGCTTGCCGGCGTCCAGCAGCGCTTGAGTCAGCACCTGCGGCGCATTCAGGTTGACGTCAATCACCGAGTTCCAGAACGCGTCGCTCATCTTCGCCAGGGTTTTGTCACGGGTGATGCCGGCGTTGTGCACAACGATATCGATGCCATCCGCCAGCGCTTCAATAAGCTGTGCGGCGGCATCGGCGGCGCAGATGTCCAGCGCCAGGCTGCGACCACCCAGGCGGGCGGCTAACGCATCGAGGGCTTCTTTGGCTGGCGGTACATCCAGCAGCACCACCTCGGCGCCATCACGGGCCAGGGTTTCGGCGATGGCGGCACCGATACCACGGGAGGCACCAGTGACCAGTGCCTTCTTGCCGGCCAGTGGTCGGGTCCAATCCTTGACCTGCTCGGCGCAGGCATTCAGGCGTAGCACCTGGCCTGAAATGTAAGCGCTTTTGGGCGAGAGGAAGAAGCGCAGCGCGCCTTCCAGCTGTGCCTCGCCGCCTTTGCCGACGTAGATCAGTTGTACGTTGCCACCCCGACGGATTTCCTTACCCAGCGAGCGGCTGAAGCCTTCCAGCGAGCGCTGTACGCTGGCGGCAATCGGGTCTTTCAGCGATTCCGGGGCGCGGCCGAGAATGACCACACGTGGGCAGGTGTCCAAGCCTTTGAAGGCAGGCTGGAAGAAGTCGCGCAACTCAATCAGTTGTTCGAAACGGGTCAGCCCGCTTGCGTCAAATACCAGCGCCTTGAGTTTGGGGCCGTGCTCGGCGGTCCAGCGCGGCAGCTCGAACTGGGCTTCACGGGCCGCGAACAAGGCGTCGGTCAGTTTGTTGGCAAATGGCAGTACGGCGTTGGCCAGATTGCCTTCACCACCGAGTAGCAAGGCGCCGTCTACCGGTCGGCTGCGTCCTGCGCTCCAGCGCTCCAGCAGCAGCGGGGCGGGCAGGCCGAGTGCGCCGACCAGGCGGCGACCGGTATTGGAGTTGGCAAAGGCGAGATAACGGTCGGACATGGGGGGCTCCTGCACATAAATCAAAAGTGCGCCTACTCTACGCAGACCACAGCAATGCGCAATTGACCGCGCCGACTGCTGCGCCGGCAAGGCGGCCAATGCGACACTGCGGCGACAGGTTAGCCTGTGCGCCATTCATTGAACCTGTTCAAGGTCTGCTGCGCGTTGCACCCGTCGAGGCGGTTACTCACGTAGCGCCTTGCAAGACGCTAGCTCGCGAGACGTTGAACAGATTTTCAGTCCTACCTCAGAACAGGAGTCATCCATGACCCAGCCGCGTCGCGTCGCCATCGTTGGTGGTAACCGTATTCCGTTCGCCCGCTCCAACACCGTTTACGCCACCGCGAGCAACCAAGAGATGCTGATCAGCGCGCTGGATGGCCTGGTCGAGCGCTTCAACCTGCACGGTGAGCGCCTCGGTGAAGTGGTGGCCGGCGCAGTACTTAAGCACTCACGCGATTTCAACCTGACCCGCGAGTGCGTGCTTGGCTCGCGACTGGCCCCGGAAACCCCAGCCTATGACCTGCAACAGGCTTGCGGCACGGGTCTGGAGGCGGCGTTGTTGGTGGCCAACAAGATCGCGTTGGGGCAGATTGAGTGCGGCATCGCCGGCGGTGTCGACACCACTTCGGATGCGCCGATCGGCGTCAATGAGGGGTTGCGCCAGATTCTGCTGCAGGCCAACCGTGGCAAGAGCACCGGCGACAAGGTCAAAAGCCTGCTGCAAATTCGCCCACGCCATCTGTCTCCGTCGCTGCCGCGTAATGGTGAGCCGCGCACCGGGCTGTCGATGGGTGAGCATTGCGAACTGATGGCGCAGACCTGGGCCATTCCCCGCGATGAGCAAGATCAACTGGCCGTGGCCAGCCACCAGAAGCTCGCCGCTGCTTATGCCGAAGGCTGGCACGACGACCTGCTGACGCCGTTTCTCGGCCTGACCCGCGACCAGAACCTGCGCGGCGATATCAGCCTGGAAAAACTCGCGACCCTTAAACCCTGTTTCGAACGTAGCGCGCGCGGCACCTTGACGGCCGCCAACTCCACACCGTTGACCGATGGCGCATCCTTGGTGCTGCTGGCCAGCGAAGAGTGGGCCAAAGCTCGTGGTCTGCCGATTCTGGCCTACTGGAAGGACGGCGAAGCGGCGGCGGTGGATTTTGTCGGCGGCAAGGAAGGCCTGCTGATGGCCCCGGCCTATGCAGTGCCGCGCCTGCTGGCGCGCAATAACCTGACCTTGCAGGATTTTGATTATTACGAAATCCACGAAGCCTTCGCCGCCCAGGTGCTGTGCACCCTCAAGGCCTGGGAAGACGCCGACTACTGCAAAACCCGCCTGGGCCTGGATGCGCCGTTGGGTTCCATCGACCGCAGCAAGATGAACGTCAAGGGCAGCTCGCTGGCCGCCGGTCATCCCTTTGCTGCCACGGGCGGGCGCATCGTCGCCAACCTGGCCAAGCTGCTTTCGGTGGCACAAGAAGGACGTGGGCTGATCTCGATCTGCGCCGCTGGCGGTCAAGGTGTGACGGCAATCCTGGAAAAGTAATCAAACAGCGGTATCCGCACGCTGTGCGGGTACTGATGTATGCAACTCCGTGATTTGCAGCGGCCCACGCAAGTGGTGCCGCTGTTTTTTTGTGGCTAGGCCCAATCATGGTTTGCAGGCGGCTTTTGTAGGGTGGGTTAGTGGCGCGCAAGAGGGTTGGCGAAGCACTGGTGGCTCTGTGCGCCACGTAACCCACCAAGCGGTGATCGGCCCGGCCCCGCTGGTGGGTTATGGCGCAACTGATTAGGTATCGACAGATAGCCCGTGGCCATGCGCAATCCCCATGGAGTGAATGCCGCAAGCCCGCAGGGAGCGGGCGCGGCCTAGCCCACCCTTCGAGTTCCCGTCTGCTCTATTTCGTCTCGGCACTGGCTTCCTGCATAAGCAGCGCCGCCTTGCGCGCAATGCCCCAGCGGTAACCGCTGAGGCTGCCATTGCTGGCGATCACCCGGTGGCAAGGCACCAGCAGGCCCAGCGCATTGCTGGCGCAGGCGCGTGCCACGGCGCGCGGGTGACTGTCGATCTGCGCGGCCAGCTCGGCGTAGTTGCGCGTTTGCCCCGCCGGAATCTGCTGCAAGGCGCGCCATACCTGCTGCTGAAAGGCCGTGCCGCGAATATCCAACGGCAGCTGTGCGGCGCGTTGTGGCTCGTTGAGCTGTGCGAGTACCTGGCGCAATTCGTTACCCAATCCAAGGTCATCCAGGTGCAGCTCGGCGGCGGCAAAGCGGTGTTGCAGCTCGGCCAGCAGCGCGTCGGCGTCGTCACCAAATAGCAATGCACAGACACCCTTGACGCTACTGGCCAGCAACAACTGGCCGAGCGGGCAGGGCACGATGCTGTAGCGCAACCGCTCGCCCGCACCTTGCTTGCGTCGCTGCGCCGGGCTTAGTGCTGCCGGCTGCTGATACAGGCCACGGGTGCCGGAGTAGCCGGCGCACAACGCAGCATCCAGTACGCTGCCGGCTTGGGGCAGCTGCTGTTCCAGGCACGCACGGCGTTGCGCTTCACTCCAGCCTTTTGGCGTCAGGCCGGTGCGGGCCTTGAAGGCGCGTGCCAGGTGTGACGCAGAAAGGCCGATGCGTGCAGCCAACTGCTCAAGAGTGGGTGGTGGCTCGCTGTTATCGAGTAGCTCACAGGCGGCTATGACCAAGGCATCCAGTTGTTCAGCCGGGCTCTGCCCGTGTGGCGAGCAGCGTTTGCACGGGCGAAATCCGGCTGCCGCAGCGCTGGCAGCATCGGGATGAAAGCTGACGTTGTCACGCTTGGGGCGTCGAGCAGGGCAACTGGGGCGGCAATAGATGCCGGTGCTGCGCACGGCAAATACGAACTGACCGTCCTGCGCGGCATCACGCTCGCATACGGCTTGCCAGCAGCAGTCGGC
>Ga0115550_1003286_pt1 | contig 10564 bp, 9 predicted proteins | sample COGITO_mtgs_1005_FD_87177 | JGI IMG/M metagenome (GOLD analysis project Ga0115550, IMG submission 87177) | Pelagic marine microbial communities from North Sea - COGITO_mtgs_100511 | ecosystem: Environmental > Aquatic > Marine > Epipelagic | place: Germany:Helgoland, sampling site Kabeltonne... | reverse complement strand
CTACTTCTTGGATGCCTGTTAAGACAGCAGGTTCAGGAATGGTCCCCAGAAAAACTATGCCTAATGCTCGGTATGAAAAGGGTGCGCCAATAACTAGACTTAATCCAAATGTAATGGAACAAAAAGATTTAACACAAGCACAACTAGACTCTATTGTTGCAGATCAAAAAGATCAGATTGCAAGAACTAAACGTGAAGCATCAAAAGATACGGGCAAAACAAAGCGAAAAGGGAGGGCTGTAGGTGGACTATTATCTAAAGCAAAACCAGTCGAAGTTAAAGGTCTTGCTACAGCAATGCCTGATTTGGGTGTTATGTCTCTTTATGGTTCCGACTCTACTTTGGGCGCTAAATAATATGGCTATGGATGATAAAAAATTATCACAACTCATTAACTCTAAGTTTGTTGTTGAAATACCTAAAAAAGATATGAAGAAAGTGTACGACATGGTAGAGCAAAATTTAGGTTTAAGCCCAAAACAATGGGATGCTTATCGACATGGGCTAGCCATTAAAGAATCACAAGGTGGTAAATTTACCGCACAACCAACAATGAATTATTACTTAACTCAGGGTGGAGCTGGTGGGCTGTATGATGGACGATACCAGCTAGGAGAAGATGCAAAAGCAGATGCTGCAAAATACCTAGGCGAAAAAAATCCAGGCCACGATGATAAAGCAAGAGCTGCTTTTATCGATGATCCTGTGATGCAAGAAATGTACTTAGCTGCATACACAATTAAAAACCATCAGTACATGAGTCAAGGAAATGATACTTATAATCCTAAAGATTACTTGCTTAGTAATACTCATAAAAGAGTTGGGTTATTAGGCTTTGCACACAACCAAGGACATGGCGCAGCTAAAAAATACATAGTTACTGGAAACGATACAACGGATCAATTTAAAACAAAAGGAAGTGCATACGCTGGCTTTATTGATGACGCTGCAACTAATTTAAACGTAGATTGGAACTAGGGGAAAAATAGCAATGATGAGATTAACTGCAAAGCAAATTCTTTCAAGGCACGATAAAGCGCTAACAAAGAAAGAAGATTTTAGAAGCTTATATGATGAAGCGTATGAGTTTGCATTGCCACAAAGAAACTTGTATGACGGGTATTACGATGGCGGAGTTGGTGGCCAAAACAAAATGAATCGTGTATTTGATTCAACTGCTATTAATTCTACCCAACGATTTGCTAATAGAATGCAATCTGGCATATTTCCTCCTCAAAGAAACTGGTGTAGGTTAGAGCCAGGCTCAGATATACCTTTAGATAGAAAACAGGAAGCTCAAAGAGCATTAGATATGTACACTGAGACATTCTTTGACACATTAAAGCAGTCTAACTTTGACATAGCTATTGGTGAATTTTTGTTAGATTTATCTGTAGGGACAGCCGTTATGATGGTACAACCAGGAGACGATGTTAATCCCATTAACTTTATCCCCGTACCTCAATACCTTGTTGCATTTGAAGAAGGTGCTGATGGAAAGGTTGATAACGTGTATCGTAGGATTAGAATTAAAGGCGAAGCTATACAAAGACAATGGCCAGAAGCAACAATACCTGAAAAAATACAAATACAAATAGATAATAAACCTACTGAAGATGTTGAGTTAATTGAAGCTACTGTGTATGACGATAAGCGTGGCGATTATTGTTATCATGTTATTCATAAAGGCACTAACGAAGAAATACTTTATAAGCGCATGAGCTATAGTCCTTGGATTGTAGCAAGATACGCTAAGGTTGCTGGAGAGATTTATGGTAGAGGTCCACTTATTACTGCCCTACCTGACATTAAAACATTAAATAAAACAGTTGAGTTGCAGTTAAAGAATGCTTCATTATCTATTAGTGGTGTATATACTGCTGCCGATGATGGAGTTCTTAATCCAAACACAGTAAGAATTATGCCTGGCGCAATTATTCCTGTTGCAAGAAATGGCGGCCCACAAGGCGAGTCACTTAAACCATTGCCTAGAGCTGGTGACTTTAACTTGTCTCAAATTATCATGAATGATCTAAGACAAAACATTAAGCGTGTATTGTTAGACGAATCATTACCACCAGATAATATGTCAGCACGTTCTGCAACTGAGGTAGTTGAAAGAATGAAAGAGTTATCTCAGAACTTAGGGTCAGCATTTGGTCGATTGATTAATGAAACTATGATGCCATTAGTAAGCAAGATTTTATATGTAATGGATGAACGTGGCTTAATAGATATGCCTTTAAAGGTTAATGGATTAGAAATTAAAGTAGTTCCTATTGCTCCTTTAGCTATGGCACAAGCAATGGAAGAGGTTGAGAAAGTTCTTAACTTTAGTCAAATCATTCAAGGTATGGGGCCAGCAGGTCAAATGGCTATTAAACAAGAAGAGATGATTGATTATGTAGCAGAGAAATTAGGTATACCTCAGCGTTTAATTACTACTAAAGTTGAGCGTATGATGATGATGCAGCAAGCGCAGCAACAAGCACAGCAAATGGCACAACAAAACCCAGAAGCAGCTGGTGCTGTAGCTGAACAAGTAATGAAAGAAGAACAAGCTTAATGTGGGAAGATATCAATCTACCACCAATCAATTTATACAACGTACCAAGAGGACAATAATGGCTGGATGGGATGATTTAGAACAACCATTGCCACTCGATATTAGAGCGGTAACTGAAAAAAAAGATGATTTGGATCGCTTAGTATTAAGAGTGATGCAAACAGAGGATGGAAAAAAAATGATGGAGTGGTTACGCCAAGCCATTTATGAGCAGCCTGTAGCCTTGCCAGGCAGTGACTCTAGTTATGCGTTTTATCGAGAAGGGCAAAATTCAATAATTAGAGACTTAGAAGCAAGGATAATTAGAGCAAGGAAACTTTAAATGGAAACAGCAATCGAACCTAGTACGACTGAGGAAACTCAGGAAGCTACTGGCCTACTCGACAATGCAACACCAGAAGTAGAGGAAGTTAGTACAGAAAGTAAAGAATCAGAAATAGATCATAGAGACCCAGAAGTAGTTGCCGCAGAGAACCCAGAGCCTGCAAAAGAAAAACCTGACTACATTTCTAGTAATTTTTGGAATGAAGAAAAAGGTGAAGTAGACATTGAGGCTTTAGCAAAATCTCAAGCCGACCTTAGAAAACAAATATCTCAAGGCAAACATAAAGCTCCAAAGGACGGAGTGTATGAGACAGATGCTTTTGGCGATACTCCAGACGATGATCCAGTAAAAAGCCATGTACTCGATTGGGCTAAAGAGAATGGTGTTAGTCAAGCTGGCTTAGATGACTTAGTTGGAAAAGTTATTGAGATGGGTGTTATGGGAGAGCAAAAATACACAGCTAACATAGAAGCAGAAAAAAAACAGCTAGGTCCCAATGCTGATGCTAGAATTAATGGCATGGTTAAATGGGCTTCTGGATTAGTTCAAAAAGGAATCTGGGGTAAAGATGACTTTGAAGAGTTTAAGGTTATGGGTGGAACAGCTAAAGGAATTGCTGCTTTAGAAAAAATTAGATCTACCTATGAAGGTAAACTTCCTACAGAAACTATACCAGTCGAAGGTGCGCCATCTAAAGATGAATTGTATGATTTAGTTAAAGATCCAAAATATCAGACAGATGCTACCTATCGAGCTAAAGTAGAAAAAGCATTCGCTCAAAACTTTCCTACCTAAAATGTAGTTGCATAAAGCCTTGTTGTGTGGTAAAAAAATAACAAGGCTCACTGCAATAGCAACCCTTTAACACAAGTAACCTTGTCGTATGGCTATCGTAAATAGCAAGCACAGGCCCAGTTCTCTGGCATACCAAAGCGATTAAATAATTTTATTTTTAATTTCTAAGGAGACATAACATGGCTATTGGATTATCTAATGCTTTTGTTACACTCTTTGATGCCGAAGTTAAACAGGCTTACCAGGGCAAAGCTGCCTTAGTAGGTGCTACTAGACAAAGACGCGGCGTTGAAGGTTCTACAGTAAAATTCCCTAAAGTTGGGAAAGGCGTAGCTACATTACGCGTACCACAAACAGACGTTACACCACTTAATGTTGATTTTTCACAAGTTACTGCAACCATGCAAGATTGGAATGCAGCTGAATACTCAGACATTTTCATGCAACAAAAAGTTAATTTTGAAGAAAGATCAGAGCTAGTTCAAGTAGTAGCGAACGCTATTGGTCGTAGACAAGATCAACTTATTCTTGATGCGCTTCTAGCTGCAAAAGGTTCTACAGTTGCTGCTGGTGGTACAGACTTAACAGTTGCAAAATTACGCGCTGCTAAGAAAACATTGGACAGTAATAACGTACCAGCAGAAGATAGACACATCGTTCTTCATGCAAACAACTTGTCATCACTTCTAGCTGAAACAGCAGTAACATCTGCTGACTTCAATACAGTTCGTGCATTAGTATCAGGTGAGCTTAATACATTCTTAGGCTTTACTTTCCATACTATTGGTGATCGTGCTGAAGGTGGCGTATCTATTGACGGCTCAAACGTTCGTTCATGCCTAGCATTCCACAGGTCTGCTATTGGTTATGGTGAAGGTATTGGTCCTAAAACAGAAATCAACTATGTACCAGAAAAAACATCATTCCTTGTGAACGCTATGTTATCAGCGTGTTCAGTTGGTATTGATGGTGAAGGTATTGTTGAAGTTCAAGCAGATGAATCTTAAGCTTAGGAGAAAATAAATGGCTTTCAATAAAGACGGATTAGTAGCAGCGGGCGGACAGTCCAAAGCTGGTGATGCACCTCAAACCTGGAACTACACAACTACTGATGCTTATACAGCAGTAGCAGCTTCAGGCTATTTTAATGAAGTATCTAGCTTGCTTAAAGTTGGTGATATTGTCTGGAACTATGATTCAGATGCGCCAACAATGTATGTACACGTTGTATTAACTAACGCTTCTGGCGTTGTTGATGTATCAGCAGGTACTGCAATTAGCGTAGCTTAGTAACAGTAATAATGCAGAAGGTGGGGGTTTCGACCCTCACCTATTTGCACATTTGGAGAAAGTAAATGGCTTCTGGAGATACATCCTTATCAATTTGTTCTGACGCATTGTTAATGCTTGGAGCTAATCCTATATCATCTTTTACAGAAGGAACAGATGAAGCTAATATATGTAACAGTTTATATCCAGACATTAAAAACAAAACATTAGCAACATACCCTTGGTCTTTTTCATTCAAAAAGGTTAAGTTAGCTAGACTTATAACAACTCCAACCACCGAATACAAATACCAATATGCGTTGCCTTCTGACATGATAGGCACGCCTAGAGCAATATTTACAAGCAATCAGGCAGGATCATACCCTCAAAGAAACTATAGACTGATGGGTGGCAAATTATTAACAGACTATGAAGAGGTATATGTTGATTATCAATATGCTGTTGAAGAATACGAAATGCCTCATTACTTTGTACAAAACATGAAGTATCAATTGACATGGCACTTAGCTATGCCTATTACCGATCAAGTAGAAAAAACAGATTATTGGAGAACAGTGGCTCAAGGAACTCCAGGTGAAAATGGTCGTGGTGGCTATATGAGGCAAGCTATGAATATAGATGGACAAGGCCAACCAACTAATGCACTACAGGATTTCCCACTTATTAATGTGAGGTATTGATGGCTCGCTTTGTCAATATACAAACTAACTTTACCTCTGGTGAATTAGACCCTTTAGTCAGAGCTAGAGTTGACTTAAAATCTTATAACAACGCTTTAGATACAGCAAAAAATGTTGTATGCCAACCTCAAGGTGGAATTTCTCGAAGACCTGGAACTAAGTTTATTAATGAATTAGCTGGCACACCTGACCAAGGCGTTCGATTAGTTCCTTTTGAATTTTCTACATCAGACAGTTATATGTTGTGTTTTACTAATGACACAATGTATGTGTATAAGAATAAAGCTTTAGTACATACTCAAACAAGTACAGGAATTATTAGTGCTTATTTAGGGTCAATGTGCTGGACACAATCAGCAGATACTTTAATAGTTGTTCAAGAGGATATGCAGCCCAGAAAGATTGTTAGGAATACAGATACGTCATGGACTATATCTACTATTACTTTTGACTCCATTCCAAATTATGCTTTTAATTTAAGTATATTTAATACCAGTGCTGCTGGTCACTTAACACCTAGTGATGTTTCTGGCAAGGTTACGCTAACATCACAGCACGCTATATTTACTGCAGCTCATGTAGGTCAGTACATTAATGTTACTCCACAAGGTCGAGCAAGAATTGTAGAGGTTACAACAGCTACTACAGTGAATGTTGTTACAGAGTTTCCATTCTTTGATACATCACAAATTGCTAATGCTAATTGGGAACTAGAAATAGGGTACGAAGATGTATGGTCTGCCAGTAAAGGCTGGCCTAGAACAGTGGTATTTCATCAAGGAAGGCTGTATTTTGGCGGAAGTAAATCAAGGCCATCGACTGTATGGGGGTCTAAAGTTTCACTATTCTTTAGCTTCGAGGCTGTAGAAGGATTAGATGATGATGCCGTAGAGTCTACCTTAGACACTAATACTTTTAATGCCGTTACCGATATGGTATCTGGTAAAGATTTACAAGTCTTTACAACTGGTGGTGAGTTTTTTGTTCCCCAGGAAGGCCTATCTCCCATTACTCCAAGTAACTTATTCTTTTCTACCACCTCAGTTAATGGGTCAAAAGAAGGGTTAAGAGTAAAACAACTAGAATCAGGAACATTATTTATTCAAAGGCAAGGGAAGGCTTTGTCCGAAATTGCTTATTCAGATACTACCTTATCTTATATTACTTCTAAAATATCTTTACTGTCTGGTCACCTACTTAAAGGTCCTAAGCGTATGGATATTAGGCGTGCTGTGGCTACTGATGAAAACGATTTATTGCTGATAGTTAATGAAGATGATGGCTCTATAGCAGCTTACTCATTGCTAAGGGCGCAAAATGTTATTGCTCCATCAGAATTTACTACAGAAGGATCATACATAGATGTTGGCGTAGACATTACTGATATTTACACAGTAACTACTAGAGTAGATGACGGCACTACTAAGCATTATGTAGAAGTATTTGACGATACCTTATTAACAGATTGTGGAGTTTCAGGTGGAGCAGGGGCAAGCGCAAGTGTTACTCATTTAGAAAATAAAACTGTCAATGTTGTTGTTGATGGCAATGTAGAGTCAAACCAAACAGTTCCTTCTGGAGGGACAGTAGCCTTTACTTCATCAGCAACATCTAGCTATGAGGTTGGATTACCTATTAGTGTAGAAATAAAAACTATGCCAGTTGAGGTAGCATCACAAGGTGGGACAAGATTAGGCTTTAAGAAGCGAATTTTAGAAGTTAATGCTATACTATACAAAACACAAAATATAGTAATTAATGGCAACTTAGTTCCTATTAGGTCGTTAGGTGCAGGATTATTAGACAGCAGTGTAGCTGAATTTACTGGGATTAAAACACTTAATGGTATATTGGGATACACTCAAAATGCTCAGATTACAGTAACACAAAATGCGCCCTTAAAGCTAACGCTTTTGGGTTTAGAATATAAAGTATCGGTGTATCAAGGAGGCTAGAAATGGCAGCAGTATTACCATATATATCAGCAGCAATGTCAGTAGTACAAGGCATTCAATCATTAAGCGCTGGTAAGGCACAAAAAAAACTTAATCAAGTTAAAGCATTACAAGTTCAGTCAGAGTCTGAGATTAACGAATTAAATGCTATGACAAAAGCTAATGATGTTTTAGATAATGTTAGACGAACCAATGCGACAGTAGTTGCTAATGCTGCTGCTGGTAATATAGATCCTAACTCTGGATCAGCAATGATACTGCAAAACACTAACCTACTTTATGCACAAAAAGAAATGAAATCTTTAGAGATTATGAAAAACAGATACAAAAGTTTTGGAGAGATCCAAGCTGATATTTTAAATGCAGAAGGTGAAATGGCAGAAGATGCAGGTATGGCTACTTTTTTAAGCTCAGTTGGAACCGCAGCTGGGACCATTTATAAATATGGAGGTGCCTTTGGATCAGATAAGTCAACATCATCGGTTGATTCTTTTGTTCCAGGATATGAAGATTATTCTCCTGTAGATACCACTATAGGCCCAGACTTTACACCAGTAAGAGGATTTGGCGGATACTAAAATGGCAAAATTACCTACATACAGACCACCTTCATTAATGATCGAGCAAGCGCCTAGGTTACAATTTAGTGAGGCGGCTTACGTCAATAAAGCAAATGCAATGAATAGAGCCATTGACAAAATGCAATCTATTCTTGAGCCAGTGATGAAGCAAGGTGCAATAGACCAGGCATTAGAATTTAATATTGCTAATCCTATTACCCTAGATCAATTAAACGAAGCAAAACAAACTGGCGTAAATCCTATAGAAGCTTACCAAAATGGTGGCATGATTTACAATCAAGTTATTCAAACAACTTACGCCCAACAAGCAGCAACACAATTAGCTTTAGCTGACCAAACAAATAACGAGTCTGTATTAGCTGATGTTAAAGCTGGCAAGCTTAAAGACTTAGATGTTATTAAGGAAAGACTTACTTCTGGTATAAAAGGTAATGCAAAAGTATTACTAACTATGAGTCCAGAGGTTGCTAATGCTTACACTAAGTCAGGCGCAGCATATGGCCATACTTATTTTAAAGCAGTTACAAAAGAATTAACGGCACAAGCTGAGTTAGAGCAACAGTTAGTTAGTGAAAAAACTTATGTAGGCGCTGAAAAGCAGTGGGAAAGCGCACTAGAAAACATTACCGACATGACAGAGTTAGCTGAATACAAAGAGTTAATACTGTCGAACTCATTAACTCAATTTAGACTAACTGGTAAGCCAGTAGAAAATCTTAACGCATTGCGCAAGAGACTTGAGAAGTCTGAGATAGAAAAGATTGCTCAGGTAGCAGCATCAGAAAACTACTCAACATTTGGCCTTAATACTGACCAAGTTATGGAAGGACTTATTGTTGACGAAACTATAGGTAGACATTCAGACTATTACCAACAACTATCGCCTAACAGGCAGAAAGAATTTAGAACTGCCGTTAAAGCTAATATGCAAAACCTTATGCTTGGGGATAAAGCAAGTAAAGAAGGTAGGGATGCTAAGTACAGCGGCATCTCAAAAAGACTAGATAATTTAGAAAACGTAAGTGTTGATGATTTTAATAAGCTTCCTACCATCAATGATCCAAACGACAAAAACTACAATCGAAGGGATTTTTTATTACAAAAGCAAACTGATGCAAAGCAAGCTTTAAATTTAAGCGCGGATGATTTTGCAGAGTATATTGCTGCTGAAACGGCTAACTATGATTTTAAAGCAGGATTAACTCAAGATGAATCAGATAGAGTATCTTACTTAGAATCTATGCAGCAAAAAATGATAGACAGGGATCTTAAGAACCCAGTTGAAGGTATGCTAGACCACCCTGCATTTAAAGAGAGAGAATTAATTAATATTGATCCAGCTCAGTTTGGAGATCCAAGATATGTTAATGATCTATCTCAAGAGATTGCTCAACGAAAAGCAGATATGAATCAATATAGGGATCATAGAAAAACAAGGAATACTGCTTTATTTACTGAAAACGAAATGAATGATTTGGTGCAGACTTGGGATGAAGGTAGTACAGGAGAAAAAGTTGCATTATCTACGTTCTTGGTTGAACAATTCCCAGAAAATGCACATGAAATATTTAACGACATAGCCCCTAAAAATTCAGTATTTTCTCAGATAGGTTACTTGACGTTGAATGGTATGCAGAATGGGGCTGATTCTCGATACATGGAAATTACCACTGGTCATATATTGCAAGGAATGGAGATTGACCAGCTAAAACCTAACTCATACAAAATGACAGGCGCCAATACAAAAGAAGAGGTTGTATCTGATCTTATTGGAGATTCATTTAACAATGATCCAGCTTTAAAACAGCAAGTCATAAAGACAGCTGATTACATTTACTATTCACTAAACCAATCTAATCCAGGTGAATTTGTAGACGAAGATTACAAAGAGGCATTACAAATGGCTTCTGGTCAGATTGAAAAAGAAGTATTGATGCCAGATCCTTTTAATGTTGTTAATGGCGTACAACAAATGATGCCAACTGGTAAGGCCGTATATGGCGGTATAGCTACACACAACCAGCAACAACTGCCTATCCCATCAAGTATAAAACAAGATTCATTTAGCGCTATGATAATGAAAGCTACTGCAGAAGATTTTAATATGGCATTGTCTGATCGTGAAGGAAACTTGTATCAATTTGCCCCAACAGAAGATGCACCACAGTTTACCTTGCAGCAGTATCAAGATGCTATGTTAGAATTTGTTAATGACAGCACCGCATCATTATCTCAAGGAAAAACTAACTTTTGGTCAAATATTGAGTTGTTTAGAGACTTGCCTTCTCAAAAAATGTATGCGCCATTTGAGAATAACGGGACTAAATTGTATTTAAACTTTGTTGAGTTGCATCGCATTCTTGATGCAAGAT
>Ga0115550_1003284_pt1 | contig 10571 bp, 12 predicted proteins | sample COGITO_mtgs_1005_FD_87177 | JGI IMG/M metagenome (GOLD analysis project Ga0115550, IMG submission 87177) | Pelagic marine microbial communities from North Sea - COGITO_mtgs_100511 | ecosystem: Environmental > Aquatic > Marine > Epipelagic | place: Germany:Helgoland, sampling site Kabeltonne... | reverse complement strand
CTGTTTAGATTTGATTGACATATAGTCTCTCAAGTCCTCGGCAGTTATGCCGAACTGGAGGATTGCTTTGTAAAGTCTGATAGCCGATACTGTAAATCTAGGGTGGTACGGTTGTGCGTAGTCGTAGGAATCTACCTGACCTGAATTCCCTCCAATATAGTAGAAGTTAAATACCCCTGCGAATGCGTGTTTTTCCTCTGTAGCTAGTGTTAGTATACTATTAACCGCTTTTGCGACTTGGCTAACGTATCCTGTTTCTAACTTTGTAGCCAATGCTGTTACTCCCTGCTTAACGCTTTTAAGAATCTTAAGGGCTGTGGTTCTTGTAAAATTGTCTCTTTTAGTTGGTGTCATTTCTATAAAATTAAGGGAGGCCGTATGACCTCCCTTATGAAAAATTACTTAACAAGTTCAACTAACTGGTTGAACACGGTTGAATCCTTCTTGGCTACATGGCCATACACTTTCTGTGCCTCATAAGAAGGGCGATGAGATATCTTGTGAGTGCTGTAGTGTGTCACACCTGAAAACGCTCCCCACAATGTTCTACCTTTATCATCCATCTCAGACATCAACGAATCTTTAATGTCATCGATTATGTTGCCTTTCTTAGTAGACACCTCAGAAGTGATTTCCGTGCTGTCTAAGCCCACCAATTCTTTTAGGATGATATCAGTCACCTTTGTTCCAAAGTCCTCTACAGAAGCCTCTGTTAGCTTCAGGATGTCTTTGAACATCTCCTGCTCCATAGCCAACTGCTGCTCCAAGTCTCTAGCCATGGCATCCACTGCAGTTGACCCTGACATTGTGTGTCTGAAAGCTGTCTTCAGGTGATTCTTGAATAGGTAGTTGAATTGATTCTTGCAGGATACAGTGTTGTTGCTGTTTCCGAATCGTAGAGATGTTGAACCATCGTGCGAGTTAATGCCTGTGATGAACCCTTCTACAAGGTCGTTGCCAATGATAAGATTCTCCGACTTGATTTGAACGGCAATCTTTGCACCTCCGTCAAACTCTCTGCTGCGGACAAGTTCAACTCCTACTTTCTCAGCCCCTGCTGCTACTAGGTCAACAAGTTGACTGTTTTGGATAGGGGCGTAAGCATTGCCAACAACTCCAAGTACCTCGTTGCTGTCATCTCTGACGATAGCATACTTGTTCTTGATAGATGTTCCAGTGATTGTTTGTATTGGCTGCTTGCTAACTGTCCAATCTAGGTTGAGGGTTTTGATAAGTTCTGCGTTTTTCATGTTCTTAAATTTATGGTTTGTGATTAATATAATGCTAAGGTAATTTATACTATTTAGAATTCCTAGTATCTACAAGAAAATATTTTTCCTCTTCCAAAATTACTTGCACCTAAGATGGGGTTATATCCAAGAAGGGTATCCAATAACCTGCACAGAATGCTCCACTGATTTTGGTTTCCCCAGTTTCCTTGTCTATCTCAATACTGTTGAGCGCATTTACAAAATCCTCGGAGGTAAACCTTTTCTCCTCGTTCGCTGCTTTGACAGCGTATCTCCATGACTGTGCAGAAATCAACGGTGACTTACCGTCAAGAATTTGGTTGTCAACAGTAAAATAATTAACGCCTCCGAACTGCGCCACAAAAAGCCTCTTTTTTGCTCCTGCCTTAGCCCCCTCTTCTGAATGATTACTTACATAATATGGGTGTCCTTTGATTAAGGGTTCAGATATAGAATGGCTGCTGCAGCCTGTAACGGGTTCGAGATTTTCCTCTGTTTCGTTAATCTCCGCTAAGAGGTATTTAATAGGTAGAACAGGTATATCCTCAGGTTTTATAGCTGATACATCGTATTCAGGTTTGTTGTAGTCTCTAAGATAGTACTTAGTTATTCCCATCATTCCCACTGTACTTAAGTTTGCACTTTGGAAAACCTTAATAAGGTCGGACAAACTATCTACATTCATGTCGTACTCCAATGCAATCTCTCGTCTAGATAGCTTAGATATAAGTTCCTTGCCGAGGATAGCGGAGTAGCAGTCTATGTCGGTTTTAAGTTCAGCAACAGTTACACTAACGATTTTCTGAATATTTCCTAGTTCCCTCCAATCATTTGGGTTGTGTACATCGACAATATATCCCTCAGCCCAACCTAATGGTGCGTATGACTGAGGCAACAAAAAATTCATTACCTCCCTCAACTGGGTTAAACTTGCCTCTCGGTTATCGATACAAACATCTCCTCGTCTAAACATCCCTATGTAAGAACTGTCTAGGTACTCCTGTGCATAATTTTTCATATTTAATTATTAAATGGTCGATAATTCATCTTCTAACTTTAAGCTTCCTGTCAAACCACCCTACGATAATTATCATTATGTAGACTGTTTCATTAACTTGTGTCTGTTCGCTCACCTTCACCATGCTATAGGGTATCCATGACCCGTCAACTTTAAAGGCCAATTCGGACACTTCTTCTACTGGGAGCAGCCCTTTGAAGCCTGCGGTAGATACAGGGAAGGACACTATGTCCCCCTGATTGATTTCTCGGATGTCCATATTAATAGTCCTCCATCTCTCCGCTAATGAGAGTCTCCTCTATTAAGGCTAATGTTCGCTCGTTCAGCCAAATCTCTGTGTTAAACATGTCCCTCATATCGTCAGTCACGGTTTCACCAAGTGATTCATTTCCTAAAAGTTTTCTTGTTGAAGCTATTTTGCGTGTTAATAGGGTGGCTGTGTTAATCAACTCTCTGCGGTGTCCTACTTTTGTATTCATATCTTTTGCTTTAATGAGTATACAAGGTAGTAGTTTAATTTTACTTTCCAAAGTATTTTTAAATTAGGTGAGGCAGTGAGTCACTTTTTCGGTTTTCGTATTAAGTATATATACCATATATATTGGTTTTTATTAATTTAATGAAAACTGCCTCACCTACCTCACCTACTTACTCAAAACTTATATTATACTACTACTATTATATTACTCTTCTATAAGAGAAAGAGTAGTAAAGTATTATATATAAGTAATTAAAAGCCTATTTAAAGCCTGTCTTAAACCTGTTTTGAGAAGCAGGAAATTGTACTATTCAAAGGGAAAACAGGTGACCCTATTGCCTCACTAAATGATTTAGGTGAGTCACCAAAAAAGGGGCATAAGCCCCTTTATCAGTTTTTGTTATGTTTTTCAGGTTTTATCGTGTAACTCCTTTGACAAATTTAAGGCCATCTTCAAGCATCTCTGTCGCTGCTGTCATGTCAGGATTGAACTCGCACCGCATGTTTTTTACATGGGTTGAGCCTTGAGGTTTTATAACTCTAACATCTCGTGGAGCGTCATACTGTATAAACTCTCTTAGCTTACTTCCCATCTTGTGGTGCTGTATTCTATCACTTCTCATCAGGCTGTTTGCCATACACCAATCATCATAAGAAGCGAGTATGTCCTTTAGAGAACATTTACTACCTTCCTCGTGTACAAGTACAGTCTCGAAGAATGACTTGGTGTGGTCTAACTCCCTAACTCGCTCTTTCTGTGCTTCTAGTGACGATTCAGGAACTACGAACTTGTGTCCGTTAGCTACATACCTTTTCCACCCTTCTATAGACTTGTTGATAATAGTCTGCTTCACATCTGCTTCCTTCAACCTGTCTTTCAATGTGAAGTCTCGTTCATCCGCATAGAAAACCTGTTCCAAAAGCACAGTCAAAAATCTCCTGTCCAATGCATTGTCGTTATTCTTAAACTGTAGGTCTCCGTTTGACGCGAAAATATGGCTACAATGAAGCTTAACTGTCCAAGGTTTTTTGAACTTTTCCTCTACTGACACACTTTCGTTTGACACTATTTTCTTGAAGGAGGCCTCGTTTCCTAGGTCTGAATAGTCTATGTCGGGTACAATATTTAGTACTTTACCTACCAAATTAAAGCCAGTAAACCTATCTCCAAACTGTTTTGGTGCAATTGATTCTACAATATTAGATGGGAACGTCTCTATAAGAGTATTAATCAAAGATGACTTACCATTCGCGCCCTTGCCTGTAAACAGAAGAACCTGTTCGGCCTGACCGTTACCAAACAGAGAATACCCTAGGTAGTCGTACAGTAGCCTCTCTTTGTCGCTACTATCGTCCAACTTCTCCAGTTTATCGTTCGGTCTCATAACACGTTTTACCATATCATTCCACAGGGCGTTGTTTGCCTTAATATTGTAATCATAATTGAACTCGAAAGTAAACCTCTCCTTAACTAGTTCTTCCTCTGTATACTCAGTGAACTTCCAAGAGTTAGTGTCAAGAACTCCATTACCAAACAACATCTTAGGCATACCCTTTATAGGTGCAGGCTTCCTACTCATCCTAGCTTTCAGGGTGGATATTAATTCCTTCTTGGCAGACGGCCTGTCACTAGGAGTTATGGCTTGAATCATATCGATAAAGTCTATGTCCAAGTCCTCATCAATAGGTTTGAAAACACGTCCGTTGAACTTCCAAAACTTGTTGTTGTCAAACATGAATTCATGGAATCTTTCTGACGCTAGTGCTGCTATATCTCCTATCCTTGATGTAGCTATATCCATGCCGTCAATTGGGTATTGGTAACGTGCAGAGTTTCCTAAGAACCACTCATAGTGAATACCAAACTCGGTAGAGTATTTCCTGTATACTTTCTTAACCAAGGCTTGAGTATAGTCTGCCGTATCATATGCCGACAGTCCCTCCATCTGAGGTAACTTCTTAACATGTGACTGCATAAAAGATAGCAAAGTACCTCGGTCAATTCCCTTCTTCTGACATTCTGTGACGAAGGAAACGAGCCAAGAATATCTAGATTGTTTTGGAAATCTACCTAGCCTTCTCTCCGTTCCTTTCCACAGTCTCATCACCATGGCTCTAGACGTTATTGGATTTTCAGGAGGCTCATGGTTTCTGTCATCAACCTCCACCTCGTGAATAGGTTTTCTTAAGTCTTCTTCCTGTACAGGGATTGGTTTGGCCTTACTGTTCACCCAAACATCAGTTGTAGATGTTATGAAGCAGGCTCTTGTATTATCCTTGAGAGGGTCTACCGAAACTCCCATAACTTCCTCAACTAACTCAATCATCAATGAGCATACAACAGAATGTCCAAAGTCTTTAATCTGTGTCTCGGTTAGGTCTGCCTTCACTACAATCTTTACGCCTTTCTTGGAAGGAGATATAAATGAAAATACGGTATGCTCCCAATCTACAGACTTCTCAAAAACTTCTGCAGCGTTGTCTACTTTATCGATGTCAAGCACGAAGAGTCCTGTGTGGTAGTAGCTACTATCAAGTCTTCTGAGTTGTCCTTCATCAAATAGAGAGGAGAATGTTACATAAGGCAACTCCTTCTTCTTAGACAGGTCTGCCGAAGCTTCTGCAGTCCTCAAATTCAAGTATTCATAAGACAGGCTTCCTACCTTCTCAAGGTCTCCCTTCATCAAAGCCTCCAATTGGACAACACTAACTGAGGTGTCTGAAGCCACAGGGACGTTGATGGGTTTACTAAATAAGCTGAATGTTATATTGTCAATCATATCTGTATCTTTATTTTTTCCAAACTTTACCAATAGATGGCTCGGTCTTGAGCAAGTTGTTTTTCAACGTCCATTTCCCTGCCAGTTCCATCTCCTTTTTAACTACTTCCACTGCAAACTCCTTAGAGATATCTTCTGCAGCTTCGCTTACTATTTCATCGTGTACAATAGCAAGTATGTGTGCATCCCAATTCTCCTCGCGTATCCTTCTATCTATGTTGATTAGGGCTAGTTTTGTTTGGTCTGAAGCAGTACCTTGAATTACTGAGTTCTTTCCTCGTCTATTTATCGCCCCATAGGAAAGGCCACCGAAGAATGGGTAGAACCGTCTCCTCTCTATAGGCTTGTTCGTAACACTATAGGCATAATCATTGGCAAATCTTCCTGCATCTTCAAGGTAATCGTGAACATTGGGCAGCGCAGCAAAAAAGTCCTCCATTAGGTTTTCTGCTTCCATCTCAGTTATGCCCAAGTTCTTTGACAATGCAAAAGACCCTGCCCCATAGGCAAGAGAGAATGAAATCGCCTTGGCTGAATTTCTCATCTCCTTATGCTTTTCACAAGCACATTTTTTACCTTTCGACTTGAACTCGCATCCCTCTTCCTCTGCATCAGTCCATCTAGTTCTGTATAACATAGATGCTGAGATGGAATGTAAGTCTTGTCCAGTTTTAAGTGCCTCAATCCAAGCAGGCTCTTTCGAGTTGGAGGCCAGTATTACTAACTCCTGAGAGCCATAATCTGCAGTGATTAGGTCGTACCCGTAATCAGCTATAAACTTGCTTCTGACGGCTTCCGTAGAAGGCATCTGTTGTATGTTCGGGTCGGATGAAGACATTCTACCTGTGGCAACTAGACCGTAATGGGTTCTTAGTCTCCCATCAGGTAATTTTTCAAGTAGCTTGTCTCCAAATGAAGACAGAAACTTGCTATGCTTTCTGAATCTTCTTAGCGTGTCTACAAGAGGGAGATGTGAATGCTTCTCTAGTGTCTCAGCATTGGATGAATCTATCTTGGCTTCAGGGTATAGGTGGTTAATTATAGCTACCACCTGCTTAGGAGAATTCCAGTTAATATCTTGCTTTGCCATTGAGTTGAGAGTTTTCTCCAAATCTAAAGATTCCTTCTTCCCCTCCGCAATTAACTCCTTCCAACCTTCAACATCAATCTTAAATCCCCTTAGTTCCACTCTCGCAAGTGGAGGTAGTGTAGCCATTTCAAGTTCTGTGACTATGTTCAGCTTCAGTCTGTTTATTAATTTAAGCTGCCTTTCTCTAACGTCTGACAGGTGTTCCACATCTTTCGCTGAGTAGGTTATCGCTTCCGAAGAAAATCCCGCTCCCACGGGAGCGTCAATAAACTCCTTACGAGTATCTTTGTCAACTACAATCTTAAGATGTCTCTTCAGTACATCTTTCAACGAAAACCTATAGTACATCGGGTATCCCGCATATATTAGCTTGTCCGCAATCATTGTATCGTAAACTGTCTCAAATTCCCACCCCAGTTTTTGAAGAAGAAACTTAAGGTCGAACTTTATGTTGTGACCCAATATAATAGAATCTCCAATAACATCTCGAACGGACTGTAATTCTTCCTTTTTAAAGTAGTGGTAGTCTATAACCAGTTGGTGTTCTTTTGTTCCCACCTGAAGAAGAAGAATATCATTAATCAGGGGATATAAACCGTTGGTTTCACAGTCAACCATATATTCGGGACTGTCTTTGATGAGTTCTAAGGCAGAGTCTAACTCACCCCTAGTTTTTATGTAATGTTCCATGCCGTGAATATAAGCATAAAAGGTGAGTTAAGTGACTCACCTGTTTGAAAACTTTACAAAAATAAAAACCTCTCTACATAAGTAGGAGGTTTTAGAGTTTAATTGATACGATTTGATACGTTATTCATCGTCATTGCCATCATCATCTCCCCCATGGCCTGTGTCAATAAGAGCAGCATTCTCTTTTAATTGGGTAGCGGTTTCCTTCCATGCTTCAACAGAAGCCTTAAGATACTCTACTCTAGCAGACGAATCCCTAACTTTCTGCTTACCAACTACAACTTCTTCTACTTCAGGAACGTTCTCATCGTCCTTGAATGCGTCCGCAACAAAAACCTTTGGATGGATTCCGTTGTCATCCTTCTTGCTCATGTCTCTTTGATACACGGAGAAGTTTGCATACCCCGAACTGTTTTTCCACAACTCAAAAACTACATTCTTTGTGAGGTCGATGTTCTGTAGTCTTTTAGCCAGTTGCTGACCTAACACGGACTGCATACTTACCTGCAAGAGAACATAATTCAATTTTGTAACCATCAACACATTTAGGTCGAACCCATCCTTGTTGTAGTTTTCTCTAAACTTTACGTCAGCAACAATACCATTCAATTTTTTCTTTTCAAACGATACTTCGTCTCTCTTATAAGAGTCTCTAAATACTGGGGCATCTAGTTTTGGAGTTGTCTCTACCATCTTGCCCTTTACTTCTTCAATTACCTTTTCCTGAATGTAAGGTTTAGCGTACACAAACTTGCGTGAGTGTGTTTCTTCCTGCGGTTGTTCTTCTTTTGGCATAATACTTTTGTTAGTGATTTAATTAATGAAAGGGGAAGGTAGTAAACTTCTATTTAATATGCAAGAAGACTAAATACTTTTTTTGAACGTGACTATGTACTTGCTTTCTTTTGAGGACATTGGGTGATGAATCTCCTTTGGCGCATATACAATGATATCTCCCTCAACATACTCCTTATCCCCCCGTTTTGTCTCTATTAAATTTCCTTTGATTATGTTGATAATCTCAAAAGAGTCAGGATGTAGATGCACTCCAAAGTCTGACATAGACTTCATAGTAGTCGTAAAAACAATCTGATTATCGTTCTCAGATATCTTAATAAAGGTAACTTTATCGTTGACTACAATGTTAGACCCCAGTGGAAACGACCGTAAATCTGACCACAAAATAGGGGTAGGCATATGAGGAACGTTTAAATTCTTAAGGATATTTTCAATGTTCGAAGACATCTCTATAAACCTTCTTTTATAACTCCCTCGTTCGTCTCTAAGACTTGCTATGTTATTTTCGTGTTCTACCATTAACTATGTCTCTTAGATGCTGCGTAAACTCATGGTACTTGTTGACAAACTCCTTAAGGTCGTTGTTTGCGTCTCTTAAGTCTCTTTGATGGGAATCTATAACATCTAATATTCTTCTATCTTTCTCCTTAATAGCAGCTTCCTTGCTCTTGTATAGGTATATGACTGCCCCCGACAGGGCAGTTATGGCTACTACTAATGAAGAGATAAGTTCTACAGGTGCTGAGGTTGTTAACATCATCTTCTTACTGGATTGGTGAGAGGGCACGGTATCACACCGTACCCCCTACCACCAACCATTTGACTTAATGGTTACTTACTTATTTTTCTTCAGAATACTCGTCTGAGTTGGAAGCTTCAGTTACGGGCGCAAGAACCACAATAACTGCTGCAATGGCGCAGAATGCTGCGTGTACCCAACCTAGTTCTCCTCCATTAGCTACGTCTGTAGCAGCTATAGCTACTATAACACCTGCAACAGTTCTCTTACTAGAAAATCTCCCTTTATTGTCCTTAAGCACTTGGAGAATGTTACCTACATCCTTTAATGCTCCCTTACTAAATATGTTCTTCAACATGTCTCTTGATTTGTATTTAAAATATGGTTGTATTCATTACCTACATTGAAAGCAGGGCATTCTTTGTCAGACACATCGTTGTGTCCAATGACAGAAGTTAGGTTAGGTAAAATTAGGTCTAGAGACATGATTAGGTTCGTTAGAGTATTTTTCTGCTCCTCTGTCCTTGTGTCTACCCCTCCTTCCACAGTACCTCCAACATAACATATTCCAACTGAGGTCTTGTTACGTCCGTAAGCATGCGCTCCAACAACGGACAGCGGTCTACCTATCGACAGCCCCCCATCTAGGTGGACTAAGAAGTGGTAGGCAATGTCATCCATTCCCCTAACCTTGTGCCACCCAGTCATTTCATCCATGCTAACCTCCCTCCCTACAGGGGTTTGAGAGTAGTGAACTATGATTGTGTCAATTATGTGTAGGTCTCTCTTAGTCATCTAAGTATATAGTACCTGTAACTGTTTATATTCACCTAAAGCCTCATTATCAAGCATATAAAAAGGGGACTTTCATCCCCTTATCCTACTTTCTGTCTTGAGGTATCTCCTCCCTCGATTCCTTACCATCTACAAGGTAGTCCCTGTTTGTGGTGTTTCTAATCTTGGATTTGGATTTTCCAAACATCTTCACTGCTATAACAAGGATAAACCCTATTCCCAACGTTGCTAATACATATTCCATACTACTTAATTTACTGTTTTAAATATTTTATACTGGGCCAGTAGTATTAACTACTGCTAATTTAACAAGTCCGTGCCCCGCTATTTCTATCTCTACATACTCTTCTGTATCTAGTGCTACTGTGTAGAGACCTACTCTATTCCCTAGCTTCCAAGTCTTAGCCGTTCCTCCACTTGGTGCTGCCGTCTTGATTGCAGAAGATAGCGTCAATGAAGTTGAATTAAGTGTTGCATAGGTTGCACTTGTCAATCTATTTCTAAAGTAGTGTGTGTCATTGTCGTAGTAGTTAGCAGGGGTTGCTGCACCACCTAGATAAATAGCTACATTTCCTGACCTGTCTTTGAGTGCGTGATAATCTGTAAAAGAAGTAAAGAATTGTACTCCGTTTAGTGCAATATTACCTCCTACATCTAAGTCACCCCTTAATGAGATAGTGTTTGCTGCTTCTCCCAAATACATCGTTTCACTACCCGTGTGTCCGTACCAATGTTGCGATTGCAGAACGTAGAATGAGTTGTCGAATCTAGGGGCTGGAACGGTTGTCGAATAATTACTTCTTATTCGTGTGTTCAGAATGAAATCTGAACTGGTTAGCGTTGCGAAAATAGCATTGTTAATTCTCCATTCGTGTTGGGAATCTTTTATCGTTCTGTACATCCAATTACCGTCTCCATCCAATAGCCCAAATT
>Ga0115550_1003282_pt1 | contig 10581 bp, 7 predicted proteins | sample COGITO_mtgs_1005_FD_87177 | JGI IMG/M metagenome (GOLD analysis project Ga0115550, IMG submission 87177) | Pelagic marine microbial communities from North Sea - COGITO_mtgs_100511 | ecosystem: Environmental > Aquatic > Marine > Epipelagic | place: Germany:Helgoland, sampling site Kabeltonne... | reverse complement strand
GTTTTTCTATCAATTGCAAATGATGTAGATGTGATGATAATTTCATCTAATGTACTTCCACCTTCTTCTAATTGGATAGCACCCAAATTAGATTTTGTTGAAGAAAAAGACATTTCAACGGTCTTGTATCCAATAAAAGAAACAACCAATACTCCTGAATTAGAGGTGGTGTTTAACGAGAATTTTCCGTCAAAATCTGTTTCCGTTCCATTCATGGTTCCTTTTTCAAGAACACTTGCTCCAGGCAATGATTGATTGCTTTCGTCTACAACCGTTCCTGAAATTTTAGTTTGTCCTAATACAGTAGTTGATACTAACATCAATGCTACAAATAATAAGTTTTTAAAATTTTTCATTAATAAATTTTATGGGGTTAAATTATTCTGCAAAATTCCAAATTTTGAAGAGTTACACTGTTAACTTAATGTTAAGGTTTAACAAAACTTTAAGAAGATTAAATGTAAATATAATTCAACATATTATCTTAAAATCAATTAATTAAGTATTAACAGGGTTATTAACAAAACCTACGCATCTGTAAAGCGCAGATTAAATTTGTTAAAACCTTTAACAAAAATAGGTATTAGGTGCATTTCCACTTTTTTCGGCATCAATTTTTCTTTCTTTGAAACCTTAATTATTGGAGTTATTAACTTTTTTACACTACATGTAGCGTTTAAAATAGTCTATTGCCTGATCTCTTTTTTTCCAACTGCTGCTAAAACGAATTTAGAAAAATGCACTTCTTTACTTTTTTGAAGACTAAAAGCGAAGCATAAAAAAACCACCTCATTGAGGTGGTTTTATAAAAGTATAAAGATTTTTTTTAGAAGCTGTATTTCACAGAAGCATTCCAAGTTCTTCCCCAACCAAACATTCCTCGGTTAGATTTGTTAATCCCTTTCCAGTTTTCTGAAGCGATTGGAGATGCCTCATCATTGTCTCTAAGGTCAGTCAAGTACACTTCATAGAACAAGTTGTTTACATTCAATCTGAAATCTAAATTCTTGTCTTTGTTTTCTCCAATAAAAAGACGGTAAGAAATCCCTAAATCTGCAATGTCATAAGTAGGCAATTCTAAGTTATTTTTTACTGCTCCTACATTAGCGTATAGACCATCATACAATCTCCAGTCAAAATCCATAGATAAGTTGTCTGTAATTGCATAGTCTAAACCAAATCCTAAAGTGAATTGAGCTGCATCTCCAACTTTACCACCATCTACATCATTGTTTGATTCAGATAAAACTACTTGATCCTCATTGACTACTCTTCGAACAGTACTTCCAACATATTCCCAATCTCCAATAGAAGTAAATCCTTTAAAGGTTAGTTTGTCATTTAGCATCTTTGTTCTAAAGTCAATCTCGATTCCTTGGTGCAATTGCTCCGCACCAAAGTTCAACGTGTTTTCAACAACTCCGTCTACAACTCTTGAAGAACTTACCACTCTGTTTTTCCAAGAGGTTCTGTATAAATTTACATTTGCACTAAAGTTGTTTTTAGCATAAGAGTATCCTAATTCCAATCCTAAAATATCTTCATTTTGAGTGAAAGGACTTACCCTGTTATCATAGGTATTAAAGATGGCATCGTGAAATGGTTGACGTGAATAAACACCTGCATTCGCATACACTTTATTACTTTCATCTACAATAATACTACCTCCGGCTTTCACGTTGTAACCAACATTACTTACTTTTTCAGAATCTTGAGAGTTTGCATCATAATCATATCTATCAAATCTTTGATGATTTTGCTGAGACAATGAACCCTGTACAAATGCTGATAATTTATCAGTAGCATATTCTAGTTGCGTAAACATTCCAGCATAAGAAATTCTTTCACTACTGTCATAATCAATTCTTTCATTTTCGCTTGCAGAATTAAAGAAAGTAGCCCAAGGGTTTGCGCTAAATGCATTGGTTGCGGTTACAGAAACAACATCTCCAACTCGATTGTGCGTTGCATCTTTTAATCTTCTATCTTCTGTCCAAGAAGACAATCCGTGTAAATCTTTTACTTGTCTAAAGTGAGTTCCGTAGTAGGTTCTTAAATCGGCTCCTACATTCCAAACTAAATTGTCATTCAGTTGCTTTTCATAGTTAGAAACCATTCCATACCAGCTATGGTTGTTCATAGAAGATCTTGTAATGTAAGCTCCGTTTCCGAAGTTTCCGTCGACAGCAGATGCATTGTTTGCGTAAATTGCATCATAATCTACATATCCAGTATTCGTTCTTTCTCTGTTTCCTCTGTTTCCAGTTCCACCTCCACGTCCCCATGAAGCATAAAGTACTGTTGAGAGGTTCGAATCATCGCTAATCGCATAATCCCAGTTAATGTTCATTACAGGTTTGTGATAGAAATTTCTTCGTTCTGTTTTGTATTCACCTTGGTAAGTACCCCAGTTATTGTTGTATCTTCTACCGTATTCTAAGTAAGAAGAAATACTTTTAGAATAGTTCTGGTCGTGCCATTGTGGCGCTCCAGTAATTAAGAAGTTAAAGTTGTGCTTTTCATTTGGGTTGTATCCAAAAGACACAAAGTATGTTTGTCCTTGTCCTTTGTTTCCTTCGTTGTATCCATCACCTTGCCAGTGAGTAAACATTACAGAGGTTGCAAAACCACTTTCATTCTGACCTGTGTTGTAAAACATAGTAGATTTAAAGTAGGCATCATTTGCCAAAGCTGTAGAAAAGTAACCTCCTGGTTTTTTATCTGTTGTTTTTGTTACAAAGTTGGTGGTACCTCCAACTGAAGAAATGGCCAATTTAGATGCTCCTAAACCTCTCTGAATTTGAACTGCACTTGCAATGTCGCTAATTCCAGACCAGTTAGACCAGTACATTTTACCATCTTCCATTCCATTAATTGGTTGTCCGTTTAATAGGTAAGAAGTGTTTGTTTGATCAAATCCTCTTACAGAAATACGAGTATCACCAAAACCACCACCTTGTCCTGCAACATATACAGAAGGCGTGTTTACCAATGTCATGGTAACATCTTGTGTTCCAATTTTTCTTTGAATTTCGGCAGCTTTAATTGTTGAAACCGCTACAGGTGTTTTTCTACCCCCTGCTAAATCGATAACCCCTTTACCAATAATAACTACTTCACCTAATGCATCTGCATCTTCAACAAGTTGTATAGAACCAACGTTGGTTTTTGCAGCGGAAAATGAGATTTCCATCGATTTGTAACCGATATAAGAAATTACTAAAACACCTGAATTCGATTGTGCGTTCAATGTAAATTGACCATCAAAATCAGATTCTGTTCCGTTCGTTGTCCCTTTCTCAAGAACACTAGATCCAGGTAGGGGTTGGTTGTTTTCATCGACAACTGTTCCAGTAACCTTGGTTTGCCCCATGACAGTAGCTGTCATAAAAAATAAAGCTACAAGCAATAAGTTTTTAAATATTTTCATTTTATATAAAGTTTAGATTATTCAAATATAGAAAAAAAACTGCAAAGGTTAATTTTATGATTTATTTAGCAATTTTTTTGCTAATTCTTTCCCAAGTTCAACGCCAAATTGATCATAACTATATATGTTCCAAAGAATTACTTGTACAAAAATTTTGTGTTCATACATGGCAATGAGTTTCCCCAAAGATTTTGGCGTTAATTTATCAAATAAAATCCCGGTGCTTGGATTGTTTCCTTCAAAAACTTTAAAAGGGAGTAGGGTTGCTATTTGATCTTGATCTCCAGAAAACTTTAATTCTAAATGAACTTCTTCTTTTGTTTTCCCAAAGGCCAATGCCTCCATTTGTGCAGTGTAGTTGGCCATTAATTTTTGATGATGGTCTGTGAGCCCATACAATGATTCTTTGTAGCCAATAAAATCACACGGAATTAACTTGGTTCCTTGATGAACCAATTGCATAAACGCATGCTGCATATTGGTTCCAGTACTTCCCCAAACAACGGTTCCTGTTTGGTAGTTGACGCGATCTCCATTCCGATCGACACTCTTTCCATTACTTTCCATAATGGCTTGTTGTAAATAGGCAGATAATTTTGTTAAATATTGTGTGTACGGTAAAATGGCTTCGGTTTCTGCTTTGTGAAAATTATTGTACCAAATACTAATTAAGGCTAAAATTACGGGGATGTTTTTATCAAATTCTTCATTCTTAAAATGAATATCCATTTCTTCAGCACCGTTTAAAAGAGCTTTAAAGTTCGTAAAACCAACAGACAAACTGATGGATATTCCCACAGCTGACCATAGAGAAAAACGACCTCCAACCCAATTCCACATTGGGAAAATATTGGCTTTATCGATTCCGAAATCTTCTACAGATTTTAAGTTTGTAGACACGGCAACAAAATGTTTTGCGACATCAAAAATAGTTGCAGGGCATTTCTTTTGCGACAAAAACCAATCTTTAATTGTATTGGCATTTGTAATTGTTTCTTGTGTTGTAAAGGTTTTAGAAACAATGACAAACAAGGTAGTTTCTGGGTCTAGGTGTTTGATAATTTCAGAAACATGATCTCCATCGATATTAGAAACAAAGTGGGTATTCAAATGATTTTTGTAAAATTTTAAAGATTCTACAACCATGTCAGGCCCAAGATCAGACCCCCCAATACCTATATTTACAATGTCGGTGATAGCTTTGCCTGTAAATCCTTTCCATTTTCCAGAAATTACTTTATTACTAAAACTTTTAATTTTTCGTAATGCAGCTTGAATTTGAGGTTTTATGTTTTTGTCATTTACAAGCACAGGCTCATCGGAATTGCTTCTTAGTGCAGTGTGTAATACTTCTCTACCTTCTGTTGCATTGATAACTGCTCCAGTATATTGTTTTTCAATTGCGTCTTTTAAATCTACTTCTTTTGCCAAAGCAACTAAAAGAGCTAAGGTTTTTTTGGAGATTCTATTCTTTGAAAAATCGACAAGAACATCTTCATTTTGGATAGAGAACTCCGCTTGCCTATTTTTATCTAGGTGAAGTTCTTTAAGAGTTGTTTTTTCGATTTCATTAAAGTGATCTGATAAGTCTTTCCAAGCTTTTGTAGTGGTTGGGTTAATATTTTTTAAAGCCATATTTATTTTTTAATTTTCAGCAATTATCTCTGATAATTCACTTTTTGTTTCAGTGATTTCAATATTGTCTAATCTAGTTTTAGGTGTTTCAATAAACGCCAAGTATTTTGTTTTAATGCTTTTCTTTAAGGGTTTTGCAGCAGGGAGTTTTTGTTTGAAAGGATCTACTTGTCTGCCGTTTTTCCAAAAACGATAACACACATGTCTGCCCTCAGTACTTCCTGTTCTTCCTACCCAACCAATAATGTCTCCTTGTTTTACGAATTGTCCTTTTTTTACATTTCGTCTTCTCATATGAAGGTATTGGGTTTCGTAAGTGTTATTATGTCTAATTTTTACATACTTTCCATTTCCTCCTTTTTGGGTAGACGCAGTAACGGTTCCACTTGCAGTTGCCATAATGGGTGTTCCTTCTCTTGCTGCAAAATCGGTTCCTTTGTGGGGTTTTACTCGATAGCCGTAGTGTCTAATTCTTCTTTTTAAGTTGTAAGGAGAAGAGATTCTTGAGCCAAATTTTATGGGTGATTTTAAAAACTGACGCCTTAATATTTTACCTTCATCGTCATAATAGTCTACCAGTCCTTTTGTGCTATCAGCTAAAAATCGAAAGGCGTAAAAATCCCTGTTTTTATGTTTAAAGACGGCAGATTTAATATTTCCAAAACCTGCAAATACGGTATCGTTGATGTATTTCTCTTCATAAACGAGTTTGAACTCGTCTCCTTTTTGCAATTTGTAAAAGTCCAACGTCCAAGCATAAATATCATCTGCAATTGTATTTGTCAATCCTGGATTTATATGAAGGCTGTCCATGGTCACAGACAAACTTGAAAATATTTTCCCGCCAATTTCTTTTTCTACAATTTTAATCGGTTTTTTATACCGATGCGCCGTAACTGTGGAGTCGGTAAATGCTACAATTGTTGCATTGATTTTGTCATGGTTGTAAATAAAAACCTGTGCTTTTTCTGTAGAATCTTTGTTTGCTAAAATTGTATATGGTTTTCCTGCACGCACCCTTCTTACATCGAAAGTTTCTTTTATAGTACGCGCAATTTTATTGATTGTAGGGTACATCACATGATGTCTGTCTAAGATGATTCCAAAGCTTTCGCCGCTTTTTATCGTATCTTTTATCACCTTATAATCATTCAATACATATCCGTATTCTTTAATGATTACGGGAGGGGCGATCATTTTTTTATCTGTTTTTTCTTCTTTTGTAGTACACGAAAGTATCAAAGAAAAAAGAAAGATAAGGGTACATAGTTTTTTCAAGAAATGAATTTTAAAGGTCATATTTCAATTGACATCAAAAGTACAAATAAAATATACTAATTTTTTAATCAATTTCAGGAAGTTAAGCGAACGGTTTCGTAGTGATTTAGAGAAAGAATTTAATTATAAATTTTTTCAAACGAATTCGCCAAACCTTTATAGGCCTCTAAGTCGGCTCTTAATGAACCCACGGATAGGTTGGCTTTCATTTTAATTGGGATTTTATTTTTATCTGCAGTAATCCAAATTGTAACACTTTCTTGGGCTTTAAAGATTCTACCTGCCTGGACTAAGGGTCTAAATTTTAAAGTTTTTACCGCTCCGATTTTTGTTTCTAGAATTTCTTTTCCTAAAAAACGAAGTTTGAACGGATAAATTTGTGAGTCTAAAAACATGTCAATACTGATTTCCTCTCCTTTTTTTAAGGTATCAACGTTCTGATTTCTTAAATAATAAAAAGAAGAGAGCATGTCTTGTACTTCTGAAAATGTAATCGAAGTATCTTTTTTCTTAATAAAATCTTGAACGAAGGCTTTTTTTGTTTTGTAATTAAACGTGGTATTTCTATTTTTTTTATAGCCACCTTCGTCTATTTTTCGTTTGAAAAAGTAGGGTTTTGTAATTTCTTTATCAAAGTAACTTTCATAGGTATCATCTACTTTAAAAAACAACTTAATCATTCCAGAAGTCCAGCCAGTTCCAGTTGCATGTAAAACTGTTTTACCATTAAGTTCTTTTTCCTCTAGTTTTAAAATTGCAGTTCCGGCACGCATCCAACCGCTATAACTCATTTTATAACGAAGCCACTCTCCGTTTTTAAAGACCGTGTTTTTTTCTGAACTAATTTCTTGACCAAAAGACGTTAAGGCTATAAAAAACAGTGCAAATAAGAAGCTTCTTTTTTTCATTGATTTCAAACATATAAAAAAGTATTGACAAATTGTGTTACAAAAATTATAAAAGTAATTTTTAATGAATTTATAGCGAATCAGTTCCCCAATTTTTCAATTCTTCTTCAGACCATAGGTAGGGATAAAAAATTCTACGTTGGAATTTTGGATGTAGGTATTTCCGCCAACTACTTCCTCCAGTTGCTTCTAGATCGTTGTCTTTTCCGCTTAGATATTTGCCTGCGGCATTGTAATGTGCGAGTACCCATTTTACGTTTACGGTATGATCGTAATGACGCATTGCTTGAATTAATTCTTCGCTTTGTTGAACTTCTTTTGGAAGTTGTTTGAATTTTTTAGAAAAATTAATTTCATTATAATCTTCCATAAAATCAATAAAGTCTCCCAAATACTTTTTGTCAAACAAGTTGAGTAGGGTTGATTTTTTTCCTGTTTTATGATTTACTCCTGCAGCTTGCCAATACAGATGATCATAGGCATTTTTAAAGGAGGAATTTCGGTCTATTGTATCTCGATATCGCACATCTATTAATTGAATTAATTCTGTAGAAGCAAATTCAATTTTTCGATACTGTGCAGATTGAAAACCACTTGCGGGTGTTAATGTATTTCTGAACTTTAAATATTGTTCTCGCTCCATTCCATCTGCCATAACACTAAAAGAACTGCTTAGCATGTCAAAATACCGGCTTATTCTGTTGAGGTGTAATGCAAATTTTTCTGCGGAAACTTCGGTTGTTTTTGCAATTTGATCAATTTCCCATAAGACCATTTTAAACAATAACTCATTGACTTGATGATACATAATAAATACCATTTCATCGGGTTGATTTGTTCTTGGAGTTTGCAAGCCCAACAATGCGTCTGTCTGGATATAATCCCAATAAGTGATTGGAGTACTCCACAACAAACCTTCTAACATGGCGTCTAACGGAACCCCAAGTTTATCATATTTTTCCTCGATGGCCTTTAATATTTCATCTTTACTCATTTTTCTTTTTTTTAGTTAAAATTTCATGCACGCACTTATTTGTTTGAAAGTGAATTTATGAGAAAGGTGATTTAATGTTTAGATGCTTCATTCGTATTCTTTTAAAATCCCATAAACAACTAGTTGTTTATGGGATTGTGTTTTTTACAATGTGCCTCTTTTTGCTTGTTCTCTTTCAATCGATTCAAAAAGGGCTTTAAAATTTCCTGCACCAAAACCTCTGGCGCCCATTCTTTGAATGACTTCGAAAAACAAGGTTGGTCTGTCTTCAATTGGTTTTGTGAAAATTTGTAATAAATACCCCTCTTCATCGGCATCAATCATAATGCCTAACCCTTTTAATTTTTCGATATCCTCTCTTAATTCATGACTAAATTCTTCCAATCTTCCAGGAACAGATCGATAGTATTCTTCGGGAGGTGTCGATAAAAATTCTACACCATTTGCTTTTAATTGACTTACTGTTTTTATAATATCATCAGTTGCGACGGCAATATGTTGCACACCCGCTCCTTCATAAAAATCTAAATATTCTTCAATTTGAGAGCGTTTTGCTGCTTTGGCGGGTTCGTTAATAGGAAATTTAATTCGCCCATTCCCATTCGACATTACTTTACTCATTAACGCTGAATATTCTGTGTGAATTTGCTTGTCATCAAAGGATAAGAAGTTCTCAAATCCCATTACTTCCTCATACCATTTTACCCATACATCCATTTGGTTCCAACCCACATTCCCTACCATGTGGTCAATGTATTTTAAACCTGCTGCTGGTGGATTGTAGGCGGATTCCCATTTTTGAAAACCTGGCAAAAATACGCCCTTGTAATTTTTACGTTCTACAAAGAGATGAACGGTTTCTCCATAGGTATAGATTCCTGCTCTTACAACTTCTCCATGTTCATCCGATGCTACGGTTGGTTCCATGTAGGATTTTGCACCTCTAGATGTGGTTTCTTCATAGGCTTTTCTGGCATCTTCTACCCAAAGTGCAATCACTTTTACCCCGTCTCCATGTTTTACAATGTGATCGTTAATGGGTGATTTGCTATTTAATGGCGTTGTCAATACCAGTTTGATTTTGTCTTGCGTCAACACGTAGCTCACAGCATTTTTAGATCCTGTTTCTAATCCACGATACGCATAGGATTGAAAACCAAATGCAGTTTTGTAAAAGTGTGCTGCTTGTTTTGCATTTCCTACGTAAAACTCTACATAATCGGTTCCTAATAAAGGAAGAAAATCTTGTGCGCCCTCAAATATTTTTTCTAATCCGTAGTTGACTGATTTTATTTCTTTTGTACTCATCTTTATTTTATATTAGTGTAGAAAGTTTAGAGAAGAGTGAAAAAATGGATTGGACTTTATTTTGAAAATCCATTGTCATTTTTTAAAACGCTTTTATTCTTTCTTCAACTTGTTTTTATATTTTTTTACTCCAACCAAGACTTATAGTAGTCTTCATCGGCAATTTTCATTGCTTCTTCAGTTACTTGTAAAGGCTTAAATGTGTCGACCATTACCGCCAACTCCTCTGTTTTTGTATGTCCAATACTACGCTCAGTTGCTCCAGGGTGGGGGCCGTGAGGAATTCCAGCGGGATGCAAAGAAATATGTCCTTGATCGACATCGTTTCTGCTCATAAAATCGCCATCTACATAATACAATACTTCGTCAGAATCGATGTTGCTATGATTGTAAGGTGCAGGAATTGAGTCTGGGTGGTAATCGTACATGCGGGGTACAAAACTACAAATGACAAAGGCATTGGTTTCAAAGGTTTGATGTACCGGAGGTGGTTGATGAATTCGTCCTGTAATGGGTTCGAAATCGTGAATTGAAAAGGCATATGGAAAATTATAGCCATCATATCCAATCACATCAAAAGGATGAGAGGCATAGGTCATTTCTATAATTTCTCCTTGTTTTTTTACTTTAATGAGGAAGTCACCCAATTCATCATAGGTTTCCAATTCATGCGGTCTTCTGATGTCTCGTTCACAAAAAGGAGCGTGTTCTAATAATTGACCAAACCAATTTCGGTATCGTTTTGGTGTGTAAATCGGTGAGTAGGATTCAACAATAAAAAGACGATTGTTTTCATCGTCAAAATCTAACTTGTAAATAATTCCTCGTGGAATGACTAAGTAGTCACCGTATTTAAAATCGATATTTCCAAGATGCGTTCTTAATTTCCCAGATCCTTTGTGAATGAAGATGACTTCATCTGCATCGGTGTTTTTGTAAAAATAATCTGTGGTCGCTTTTTTGGGCGCAGACAAAATGATGTTACAGTCAGCGTTTGTTAAAACAATTTTTCTACTTTCTAAATAATC